>WBZP01001204.1_pt1 | contig 32669 bp, 18 predicted proteins | sample 5204301 | NCBI WGS metagenome assembly WBZP01 (sample SAMN12412401, study PRJNA552823) | activated sludge metagenome | isolation source: activated sludge from nitrification reactor of wastewater treatment plant... | place: USA: Pennsylvania | collected 2017 | reverse complement strand
GAGCACATCGCTCGTCGCGTAGACCAAGCTGACGACGCCAAAGATTCCGATGCCAATCGTGATGATCAGCCCGAGCCCCGACATCTGGATGAACGAGTTCACGATCATCGCAATCACCAGCGCGAAAAACATGCCGGTAAGCAGACCTGCGGGTGCCGAAAATTTCTCTTTCGAGAACATCACGTAACCAGTCACAGCCACAAAAACGCCGCCAGTCACAGCCAGCGCCCCCGGAATCGAGTTCGGAGCCAGGTAGTTGGCAATCGCGAGCAGCGGTCCCAGCGCAATACCAGAGATGAAGCCATCAGCTGCCAGCGCCACGATCCCCAGGCTCGGGTTCTGACGCGATGCCCACAACGCCACCATCGGTACCACGTTGAGCAGCACCAGCGCCAAAATCCAGCCCACCGGACGAATGAAAAACTGAACCATCGCGGTCGAGGTGGCGCAGGTGTAGCCACCAAACACAGCCATCACGACACTAATAAGAAGTAGCGCGTAGGTCTTTTTTGCGAGCAGTGCGCGATCTCCATCGAGCACCGTCGTACCGAACAGTTTTTCCGAGAAAGACAAGGTCGACATGGTCATCTCTCCATGCAGGGTTGCGATTGTTTCCGTCCATTATGAGCACGGTCTGCGCTGCGCGAAAGTGCGACATCGCAATGCCTGTCTTGCGCAGCTTATGAGATGGGGTCAAGCGGGATCGTACCGAATCGGCTACAGCGTCTCACCGCGCAGCAGCTTCTCGATGGCTGCCTCATCAAGAATCGGTACGCCATTTTTGGTGGCAGCGGTGCGCTTGTCTTCGCCGGGATCGGTGCCAATGATCAGGTAGCTGGTCTTTTTGGTCACTGAGGACGTGAACTTACCGCCGGCTGCCTCGATGCGCTTTTGGAAGTCGCCTCGCGGTTTGGACAGCGTGCCGGTGATGCAGAACGTCTTGCCGAGGAGCGGCCCCGTTGACGATACCGGCTCGACCGGCGACAGCCCGAGCGCGATGAACTTCTGAAGTAAGGTCTGCGCTTGGGGGTCTTTGAGATAGTCGCGAACCGCCCCCGCTCGCTCGTCTCCGAACCCGTGGATCCCGACTAGGTTGCGATGGACGGCATCGGGCGTGGTCTTCAGCAGTTGCTCCAGCGAGTTGTATTGCTCAGCGATCTTCTGTGCCCACACCCAACCGATGCCGTGAATGCCAAGTGCAGTCAGAAACCGTGACAGCGTCGCCTCGCTGCGCCCGGTGGCAATCGCCGCAAGGATGTTGTCGGCGCTCTTTTCACCGAGCCGAGGCAAGCTCAAAAGCTGCGCACGGGTCAGCGAGAACAGATCAGCCAAGTCTTTAATAAGCCGCGCCGTCACCAATGACTCGACCAGCTTGTCGCCGAGCCCCGAAATGTTCATCGCGTCGCGGTTGCAAAAGAAGGTAATCGCCTCGCGGAGCTGACGAGGGCACGGCTTGGTGTTCGGACAGCGCAGCGCGACTTCACCGGGACGTTTGATGAGCAGATCGCCACACTCGGGACAGTGGGTTGGGGGCGGAATCGGCTTCAGCTCCGACTCACGACCGGCTCGACGCTCTTTGACCACGGCGATGATCTGCGGAATGATCTCACCCGCTTTTTCAACGAGCACGAAGTCGCCAACCATCACTCCGAGCCGAGCGATCTGATCCCAGTTGTGCATCGACGCCCGTGACACCGTGGTTCCCGCCAATTCAATGGGCTGGAGCACCGCTACCGGCGTCACCACTCCGGTCCGACCGACGCCCCGCTCTATATCGAGGAGTTTGGTGGTCGCCTGCTGCGCGGGAAACTTATAGGCAATTGCCCAACGAGGCGCACGGGCCGTAAATCCAAGTCCTTCGCGCTGGCCGAGGTCATTCACCTTGAGCACGAGTCCGTCGACGTCAAACGGCAGGCTCATGCGCTTGTCCTGCCAGATCGTTACTTCTTTGAGCAGCGCCTCCAGGCTACCGACCGACTTGGTGTCTGGATAGACCGGCAGCCCGAGTCGTCGCAGATGGTCGAGCAGCCCGGTGTGGGTCGTGATACCCGGTACCTCGCCCACCACTTCATAGACCAGTACCCGCAACGGACGCTTCGAGACGATGCGCGAGTCGAGCTGTTTGAGCGTTCCACCGGTGGCATTGCGCGGGTTTTTAAACGGCTCTTCGCCCGCTGCCAGTCGCTCCACATTGAGTTTGTCGAAGCCGTCACGAGGCATGTAGACCTCGCCGCGCACCAGCAGATCCACCTTCTCTTTGAGCAGCATCGGCAGGTTTTTTACCGTACGCAGGTTTTGCGTCACGTCTTCGCCGATCAGTCCGTCACCCCGCGTCGCCCCGAGCACAAACACGCCGGCCTTATAGGTCAGCTCGATGCCGATGCCGTCAATCTTGGGCTCAATCACCAGCTCGGGAGTTCGACGATCCCCGGCGGCGGCCAACCCGCGCACCACGCGGCCATGAAAGTCGCTCAGATCATCCGCAGAATAGGTGTTATCGAGCGACAGCATCGCCACCGCCCGCTCCACCTTGGCAAATCCGGAAAGAGGCGTGTGTCCCACCCGTCGCGTCGGTGAATGCGCAACGACCCAGTCGGGATGCGCCGCTTCGATCGCTTCGAGCTTCTTTTTCGACTGGTCGTACTCGTAATCGGCAACGCTTGGGTTGTTGTCGACGTAGTAGCGACGATCGTGTTCAAGCAGCTCAGCCACCAGCGCCAAATATTCGTCGCGGTTGCCCGCGCCCCCAAACAAACTTCCCGCCGCTGAGACTGCCGCCGGGGTTCCTGTCGACGTCGCTGCCTTGGTTGCAGCCTTTTTCTTTGCGCTCACAAACGGCTCCTCATCTCGCAGGTTTGCCGCAAACTGCGGTCAGGCCATGATAGCAGCCTGAGCCATCGGACTACTCTGCTTGCGCAGTTGGTTCGTCGGCTTTGTACTCGCTGTAGTGGCCGTAATACGATCGGTAGCCTTTGCCGCTGACATCGATGTCGTTGAGGACCACGCCGACGATGTGCCCCCCGACGTCAAGCATGTGCTGAACCGCCCGCGTGGCCGCCTCCCGTGGCGTCTTCCCATGGCGCACAATCAGCACCACTCCGTCGACCAGCGTCGCCAAGATCGCCGGATCGGTCACTGGAACCGCTGGCGGTGAGTCGATCAGTACCCGATCGAAGCGGCTCCCCACCTCTGCCAATAGCTTGCGAAAGTGCTGACCGTTGAGCAGTTCGGCTGGATTCGGTGGCGTCGGGCCCGCTGGCAACACCGACAAGTTTTCGACCTCTGATGAGCGAATTGCATCATCGAGCGACACCTCTCCGACGAGCACATTGGTCAACCCGATGGTCGCACTGATCCCAAACGCCCGCGCAATCCGAGGCCGCCGCAGGTCGCAATCGATGATCAACGTCTTCGCTCCCGACTTGGCCAGCACCGTCCCCAGGCTCACGCAGCACAGCGTCTTTCCTTCTCGGGGCAGTGACGAGGTCAAGAGCAGCGTTCGCAGCGGCTTATCCGCCCCGGCAAACATCAAATTGGTGCGAATCGCTCGGCAGGCCTCCGCAACCGTCGAGCGGGGATGGTAGGCCACATACAGATCGGGCGGATAGCGACCCTTGCTGTCCGACGCAAAGCTCGGGACCACCCCAAGCAGCGCTTGCCCCAGGTTCGTTTCGATGTCTTGCGGTGCCTTCACCGTCCGATCGAGTGCATCGAGCAAAAATGCCAGCAGCACGCCCGAGAGCAGCGCCAGGACCACCGACAGTGCCAACACCACCCGCACCCGAGGGCTGACCGGCACCTTCGGCGTTCGCGCATAATCGAGCACTTTGATGTTGGACAGCCGCAGCCGTCCGACCATGCCGCTCTCTTTGCTGCGGTTCAGGATCAAGTTGTATTGCTTTTGCAGACTATCGGCGTCGCGTTTGAGCTTGTTGTATTCGATTTCCAGACGAGACAGCCGCATCCCTTCTTGTTTCATCAGGGCCAGCTCGTTTTGCACCTTCTGCTCGTCGGAAACCGCCTCGCTGTAGCGAATCTGCGAAGCCGACAGCGCCACCTCCACCTCTCGAGACAGCTCGCGCAGGATCTGCTCGACCTTCGAGGCCTGCTGCTGAACCTGCGGATGGGTGTCTTGATAGCGCGACTTCAGCTCCGCCAGTCGTCGCTGTTCCTCGGTGTACGCACGCCGTAGATCCCCGAGTAGCTGCGGCATGTCGATTCCAAGCACCGGCACATGCAGCGCATCGAGTTCTTTGAGCTTGCGCAGCTCGGTCAGTTGGCTCTGCCGTTGCATCTTGCGCAGCTTCACCTCGGTGAGCGCATCGGTGTACTTGTCGATCTGGCGCGATACTTGATTGGTGCGATCCTCGACGCTCACCGTCAGCAAATCTTGTCGCGACTTGAAATCAAAGAGTGCGACCTCGGCGTCATGCAAGCCCTTGCGCAGACGATCGAGCTCGTCGGCAAGCTGTTCGCTCGTTTTTTGATTGACAACTTCTCTGGCTTGTGCTGCATCCGCCACGAACTCGTCGGCAACGGCATCGGCGATCTTCTTGGCCCAGCTCGGATCGGTGTGCCGAGCCGTCAGCAGGAGCACCCGTGTCTCAGCCACCACGTCGGCGGTGTAATAGTTCAGCAGCGCTTCCCCAGCCTCATCGAGACTCTGCGGCAGCTTGCCCCCCAGATAGAAGCCCGGCTCACTCATCAGCCGCAGCCGCGCTGCCACCCGTCGTGCCAGGGTGTCCGACGTCAGAACCTTGCGACTGGTCTGCAAGAAGTCCTGCATCATGTAGTAGTTCGCTGGCGTCGGATCGACCACGTCTTGCACCGCGCTGCCCAGCACCTGCGGCACGTTCGCTTCGATCAAGATACTGGCCCGCGTCTCGTAGATGCGCGGCTGTGACTGCGTCCACAGGCTGGCCAGCATCGGCCACAGCAGCAGCATCAGTAACACCGCCCAGCGCCGCTCCCACAGCACCCCGACGTAACGCGACAGCTCGCTCGTACCCTCATCGACACCGTTATGGCCACGCACAGGTGGCAGGCTCCGCCCAGCGGACGAGGGCTGGCCGGACGAGGTGTGTGTATGGGACGACGAACTCATCGTGAGGCCCTATTGTGCCACTTTCTGCTCAATGTCGGCGCAGGGAATGCAAGAGAGGCACCAGCGGCGAGGGGATTGCTAAAGAAAGAAGGAGTTGGCCGGTTCCTGCGGGAGCCGACGAAGGCCTACAAATCGTCTGAGTCGCCGTCGAGCTGCGTGGCCATGCGATGGCGCGTCTGGGCCAGGTTGCTCAGCGCTTCAGCAGTGCGAGAGATGACCTCAATCGAGCGATGGAACTCGCCCAAGCGGGACTCTTGGTTGCGGGCCAGCTCACGGAGCGCCTCGATGGCTTGCAGGATTTGATCGCCGCCTTTGGTCTGTTCGCGCTGCGCAGTGTGAAGGTGGGACACCATCTCGCTGATCGATTCGATCGAGCGGGTAATCTGCTTGCTGCCTCGCGTCTGTTCTTGAGACGAGCGCTCGACGTGCTTGGTGATGTTCTTCATCCGCTCGGCAGCCTTCAAGATCTGCTCAGAACCACGGGCCTGCTCGCTGGTGGCGGTCGCGATCTGCTGCACCGTCTCGGCAATCGAGCCGATCGCGTCGGTAACCTGCTTGCTACCACGGGCCTGTTCGACGGTGGCGCGAGCGATATCGCGAACCATTTGCGTCGCCCGCTCGGCCGCTTCCAGGATCTTGCGCAGCGCTTCTTCGGCTTGATGGCTGACCTTGACACCGTCGTCGACCGCTTTGGCACCGCGCTCGACGGCGTCGATGGCGTTGCGCGACTCGGCTTGCACGCTCTTGATCAGCTCGCCGATGTCTTTGGTACTGGCGGACGAGCGCTCGGCGAGGTCTTTGATCTCATCAGCAACGACCGCAAACCCTTTACCATGCTCACCAGCCTGAGCGGCGATGATGGCAGCGTTGAGTGCCAGCAGGTTGGTCTGCTCGGCCACGTCGTCGATGATGCGCAGGATCTTGTCGATTTCGCCGATCTTGTCGCCAAGGCGAGCGATGACGCGGACCGTGCCTTCAGAGTAGCCCTTGATCTTGTTCATTCCGTCGATGGTCGACGTGATCGCTTGGGCACCGAGACCGGCGGCGCGACTGACCTCTTCCGACAGACGAGCGGTTTCGTTGGCGTTGTTTTCGACCTGACGAATCGAGATGTCCATCTCGTTCATCGATGAGCTGGTCTCTTCCGCCGTTGCCGAAAGAGCCTCGACGTTCTTGGCGACCTCGCGAATCGAGTACGTCATCTCTTCGATCGACGTCGCCGATTCCTGCACCGCGCCGGCCAAGTTGACCATGTTTTCGGCGACCTCATCATTGGAGGCCGCCATCTCGAGGATCGATGAGCTGGACTCTTCGGCACCACGGGCCAACGTCTCGACCGACTGTGCGATCTGCTTGGCCGAGGTCGTCATCTCATGCAGCGAGGCGCTGGTCTCCTCGAGTGCATGCATTTGCTGGCCAATGGTGTTGCGCAGATCCGAAAGCACGTTGTTCAAATCGCCACTCGTCTTGGACTGCACGCCGAGCTGCCGGGACAGGTCTTGGTGACGCTGGAAGAGCAGCTTGCGCAGTCGTTCCATCAACTCGGCCACAGCACCGAGCGGCTCGTCCGCACCAAGCGGCACCGGCTCCTCGACCTCGCCACCGACGAGTCGATTCATGGCTGCACGCAACTCAGCGACCTGCGCCCCGGTCCGCACCTGGAGCACGACGTTGACCGCGATCACAATGACCACCACCGCTGAAATGGGCCACGCCGCTGCCTGAGCCTCGCGTGACACAACAAACAAGAGACCGAGCAGCAGTGCCGCAAGGGTGACGTTGATGAGCAAGCGCCCACGGACGATGTGGTTCATCGCGCATCAGTTTACAGGCAATTTAAAACGAAATCTGCCTTTCAAATCTGTGGGTAACAAATCGCTGACTCCGTTCGGTCCATGCATGGATCGGAGCTTGGGACCGCCGGTTGGAAGCACTCCAGCGCCACAAATCGAAGTCGTGCATCCAAAGCGCATTGATCAGCGCGCCGTAAGATGCCATGCTGCCGTCGCTGAGACTGAGCACCTAGGCTACCAAGGAGCCATCAATGACCGAGATTACCCAGCTTGTGGCCCGCGAAATCCTCGATTCGCGTGGCAACCCGACCGTGGAAGTGGAAGTCGCGCTGTCTGGCGGTGCCGAAGGCCGTGCCGCAGTTCCTTCGGGCGCATCGACCGGAACCCATGAAGCGATCGAGCTACGCGATGGCGACCAGAGCCGATATCTGGGCAAAGGCGTCTTGCGCGCCATCCAGAACATCGTGGAGATCATCGAACCAGCGATCATCGGTTTCGATGCCCGCAACCAGGGCGCACTCGATGTCGCGCTGCTCCAACTCGATGGAACCTCCAACAAAGGCCGACTCGGTGCCAATGCACTGCTGGCGGTGTCCATGGCGGCTGCCCGAGCAGCAGCTCATGCCCACGAGTTGCCCCTGTATTCCTACCTGGGTGGCGTTTCGGCACGACTGCTTCCCGTGCCACTGCTCAACCTCATCAATGGCGGTGCTCACGCGGACAGCGGCCTGGATGTCCAGGAATTTATGGTCGTGCCGTATGGTGCCCCCTCGTTCCCCGAAGCACTTCGCGCCGGTGCCGAGATCTTCCACAACCTGAAAAAAGTGCTCAAGGGCATGGGCATGGCGACCTCCGTCGGTGACGAGGGTGGTTTTGCTCCCAGCCTTCCTCGAAACGAAGCCGCGCTCGAGGCACTGATGACCGCGATCGGCAAGGCTGGTTACAAACCCGGTGTCGATGTCGGCATCGCGATGGACGTCGCCGCCAGCGAGTTCTACTCGACGGAACAGGCTTCTTATCAGGTCGATGGAAAACAGCTTGGTTCCAGTGAACTGGTGGCTTGGTACGTTGATCTCGCGGCGCGCTACCCGATCTGCTCGATCGAAGACGGCATGGCCGAAGACGACTGGAGCGGTTGGAAGCAGCTCACCGAGGCGCTCGGTCGCAAGATCCAACTGGTTGGCGATGATCTATTTGTGACCAACCCGATCCGGCTCCGTCGCGGCATCAACGAAGGCATCGCCAACTCGATCCTCATCAAAGTAAACCAAATCGGCACCTTGTCCGAGACGATCGATGCTGTCCACATGGCGAAGAACCGGGGCTACACGGCGATCATCTCGCACCGCTCCGGCGAAACCGAGGACACCTTCATCGCCGACCTCGCCGTCGCGCTATCGGCGGGTCAGATCAAGACCGGCTCGGCTTCGCGCAGCGATCGCATCGCCAAGTACAACCAGTTGCTGCGCATCCACGAGCAGCTCGGCACTGCCGCTCGGTATGCTGGTCGCAGCGCCTTCCCGAACCTCGCCGAATAGTACGCCGACAGACGGACCCATTATTGCCCCACCGAACATTCCGCTGAGATTCCGCTTGCGTCGGGGGCACGCTTCGCTATGGTCGCTTCTCCTTGCGAACCGCTCGCTCCATCCCAGCTTCCACAAATCCGCCTGTCCCAGTCGATGACCGGGCGCTGCTGCGTCTCCAGTTGCGGGTCTTCGCGCTGACCTGGCTGTGCTACGCCTCGTACTACTTCACACGCAAAAACCTGTCGGTGGTCAAAAGTCGGCTGCACGAAACGCTGCACATTTCGACCACCGCGCTCGGCTCGATCGAAACCCTCTACCTGGCCTCGTATGCGGTTGGCCAGTTCGTCAGCGGTGCGGTCGGCGATCGGATCGGGGCCCGGAAGTTACTCACGATTGGCATGCTCGGCTCGGCGGCTTCGGCGTTTGTGTTCGGGGCCAGCTCCGCGATTGTGCCATTTGCCCTGGCGTTCGCGGTCAACGGCTTCCTTCAATCGACCGGCTGGTCTGGCAACGTCAAAGCGATGCAGCCGTTTTTTTCGTCGGCCAGCCGAGGCCGTGTCATGGGCCTGTGGACCACCAACTACCAAGCGGGCGGCCTGGTGGCGACTGCGGCAGCGACCTTTTTGCTGACCCACTTTGGCTGGCGAATGGCCTTCTTTGGTCCGGCGCTGTGGGTCGTCGCGGTCGGTCTGCTGGTGGCCCTGTTCCTGGTCGAGCGGCCCGAGCAGCGCGGCTTTCCCCCCATGGAGCCCGAACCCATCAAGCTCGATGGCGGCCAGCCTGACCGGGGCCCAACCCTGCTCGATCTGCTACGAATGCAGGTGCTGTGGACACTGGGCCTGGCCTACTTCGGACTCAAGCTGATTCGCTATAGCTTGCTGTTTTGGCTGCCGTTCTACCTCAAGCAGCACCTTCACTACAGCGAGGCTCAGGCCGGCTATCTATCGCTGCCGTTCGAGGTCGGCGGCATCGTCGGCTCAGTCACGGTCGGCTGGTTATCCGATCGCTACTTTCGTCACAGCCGATTGAAAATCACGGTCCCGGCGCTGCTGCTCCTGGGCGGCGCTCTCATCACTTATCAGCTGGTCGGTGACAAGGGCCTTGTGGTCAACGCCGTGCTCCTGGCCTGCGTCGGCTTTTTGCTATTTGGTCCAGACTCGCTGCTATCGGGAACGATGTCGCAAGACCTGGGGGGTCGTGCGGCCACCGGTCGGGTTGCGGGAATCATCAACGGCATGGGCTCGGTCGGGGCCATCTTCAGCCCGCTGATTGTTGCCCGGGTCAGTGAATCGTACGGCTGGGGCACGCTGTTCTTCGGCTTCTGTGCCGTGACCATCGTTGCGGCGGCACTGCTGTTTGTATCGGCAGTGCTTGTAGAGCAACGCCGCGCCAAAAGCCCGTCCGCCTAGCCCCCAAAGTGGAGACCGCTTTTCCAAGGGGGTTGTGTGACCATACCACCTTGGTACACACTCCCCGCCAATCCACCTACAATTCTTGAGGTCTTTTCATGAAACGGAGAAGTGCCAGCTTCGTACCCGGCGTGACGGGTGCGTTCCTGTTCGTAATGTCCAGCCTCGTCGGCTGTGCCGAGCCTGCGAGTAAGTGTGCGAGCGGTCTAGCGGAGTGTAACGGCGAGTGCATCAGCGATAAAACCGACCCGAACAACTGCGGCGGCTGCGGAACGGCCTGCGCCGATCCATTGGTGTGTAGCTCGGGCAAATGCAGCGATAGCTGTGCCGGCAGCCAGGTCGCCTGTGGTCGCGCCTGCGTCGAGTTGGCATCGGACGCGCTCAACTGCGGCAAGTGTGGCGTCAAGTGCACTAACGGTGCGACCTGCGTCGAAAGCAAGTGCGTCGGCGGCAATCAGCCCGAGTGCATGGACCGCATTCCGTTTGCGACGAGTGGCAGCTATGACCTCGATGCCAAAGTGGTTCAGGTCTCCGGTCGGCTCACCAAGAACGGAGCAGCGGTTCCCGATGGGGCCAACCGAGGCAACCTGGTGTTTGAGTTCAAGAACGGCAGCGCCCGCTCGATGCCGTCCTTCAAAGACACCGGCGATGCGACCTACCAAGGCAGCGTGTTTTCTGGCACCTACGACGTGTACTACCAGCCGTCGAGCTACTGCCAGAACGGCAACGCCCTGCCCTGCCAGCGCATCCTGATCCGCGAGGGCGTCGCTCTCACCGTCTCGGGCTCTCTCGACTTCGACGTCAAGACCGTGCAGGTGTCGGGCAAGCTCACGAAGAACAGCACCACCGTTCCCGATGGCACGAACCGCGGCTACCTGGTCTTCGAAAACAAGCAAGGCTCGGCCCGCTCCATGCCGTCGTTCAAGGACACCGGCGAGACCACCTACCAGGGTGAAATCTTCGCGGGCACGTACGACGTTCGTTACCAAAACAGCAGCTACTGCAGCGACAAGTCCGCCCTGCCCTGCCAGTCGATCATCATCCGCCAAGGTGTTCCACTCACTACGAGCGGCGCGCTCGACTTCGACGTCAAGACCGTGCAGCTATCGGGTCGCGTCACCAAGAACGGCGCGACCGTGCCCGACGGATCGAACCGAGGCAGCTTGATGTTCGAGCTCAAGCAAGGCACCACCCGCTCGATGCCATCGTTCAAGGACAACGGCGAGGCCACCTACCAAGGCGAGCTGTTCGTCGGCACCTACGACGTCATCTACTCGAAGAGCTATTACTGCTCGGTCGGCGGCGTGCTGCCCTGCGGCAACCTGCGACTGCGTTCCGGTCTGGCCGTGACCACCTCGGGCGCGCTCGACTTCGACCTGAAGACGGTCAGCGTCTCGGGCAAGCTCACAAAAAACGGCGCGGTGGTTCCAAACGGCGTAAACCGTGGCTCGATTGCTTTCGAGCAGGCTGACGGCAACTCCATCTCCATGCAGTCGTTTAAGGACAACGGCGAGGCCACCTACCAAGGCGAGCTGTTCGCCGGTAGTTACGACTTGGTCTACATCCCATCGTATTACTGCTCGACGGCTGGACCCCTGCCCTGCCAGCGTCTGCGCGTCCGCAAGGCCGTGACCCTCAACACCTCGGGCTCGCTCGATGTCGATGCCAAGACGGTGCAAGTTTCGGGCAAGTTCACCAAGAACAGCCAGACCGTGCCAGACGGAACGAACCGTGGCTCGCTGACGTTTGGATTCAAGGATGGCGGTGCCGTCACCATGCCGTCCTTCAAGGACAACGGCGAGGCCACCTACCAAGGCGAGGTCTTCGCGGGCAGCTATGACGTGACCTATCAGCCGAGCTACTACTGCTCGACGAGCACGGTGTTGCCCTGTCAGTCCGCGACGCTGCGCACCGATCTCCAACTGACGGTCAGCGGCGCACTCGACTTCGATGCCAAGACCGTGAACGTGTCCGGCAAGCTGACCCGAAATGGCCAGCCCGTGCCCGACAGCACGAACCGAGGCAACCTGACCTTCGTCGAAAAGAGCGGCAGCTCGCGCTCGATGCCGTCGTTCAAGGACACCGGTGACGCCACCTACCAAGGCGAGGTCTTCGCCGGTTCGTACAGCATCTTCTACAACCCCAGCTACTACTGCTCGACGATGAGCCCGCTGCCCTGCCAGACCGCGCTCCTCGTCGGTTGTCCGGCTGTGAAGTAATCGACCCCATCCAAAAGACCTGAACAAAGAGAACTGTCATGAAGCTCAAGAACCTTCTGCTCCTCGGCACACTCTGTGCGCTCATCGCTAGCTGTAGCGACCCAACGCCGCCCGTACTCGAAGACATGGGAATGTCGATGTGGGATGGCGATAGCTCCGGCTGTCTAAACGGCCAGTTCCGCTGCGGCGCAAGCTGCGTCGACGTCGCCACCTCGCTCGACAACTGTGGTCGATGCGACAACAAGTGTGGCGATCGTCAGCAGTGCATCGCAGGTTCCTGTAAGGACCAAGTCGGCGACTGCCGCAAAGAAGGCGGCTGCGGCAAGGGCTACTTCTGCGACCTCAACTCGGGCGCTTGCAAGCCCGGCTGCGGTGCCAACCCTGACTGCGGAACCAACGAAGCGTGCGACATCTCGACGCACAAGTGTACCTGCGACTCAAGCTCGCACGACTGCGCGGGCAAGTGCGTTCGCTCGGACGACGTGAACACCTGTGGCAAGCGCTGCGATGCCTGCCCGACGGACCCAAATGGCACAGCCAGTTGCTATAGCGGGATGTGCGACATCTCCTGCACCAGCCCCTATCGCGAGTGCAGCGGCGTGCCCGGCTGCTCCGAGTGCTGCCGCGACTACGACTGTCCGTTTGGCTCGGGCAAGATCTGCGTGTCGAACAAGTGTACCGTCGCGTCCCGCTGCACGAAGACCAGCGAGTGCAACACCGATGAAGCATGCACGAGCGGCGTCTGCACCAAGACCCCACCGGGCGGTGCCTGCGTCGCGACCACCGACTGCCCGATCGGCCAGTTCTGCCAGAGTAACAAGTGCGCAATCGTCACCTGCCCATCAGAAAGCCATGGCTTCGCGAACTCGGCATGCCCCGTCGGGGCTGGCTGCCGCAAGGCACGCTGTGTGGACCTGATTGGCGCCTACTGCAACAACTGGAGCGACTGCGGCAACGACTACACCTGCGACTCGGGATCCGGCACCTGCAAGCTCATCCCCGGTAGCCGTGACTGCACCACCAACTTTAGCTGCACCAACTACAGCGTCGGCTATGCGTGCGTAAACGGTCACTGCCTCAACGCGGGGACTTCGTCGGTCTATGCCGAGGCGGATATCGAGTGCGGCTTCGGCTACTACGCAAAGAGCATCAACAAAACCGGTCGCAGCAGCTACTGCACCGGAATGTGCTCCAGCACCGGCTATCCGACCTGCGCGTCCGGCTACAGCAACACCTGCTCGACCTCTCGCTGCAAGGCCTATGGCTCATCGGCTCGTGGCTGCTGCTCCCGCATTCACAACACCTGCACCTCGGACCTCGACTGCTCGGCCCAGAAGTGCCTAGGCGGCTACTGCGTGTCGGGTACGAGCTGCACCAGCTCCTCGAGCTGCCCGTTCGGTGAAAAGTGCGACGGCGGTGCCTGCAAGTTCTCGCCGGGCCGTAGCTGCACGGGCGACACCGATTGCGGCAGTGGCCAGGTTTGTATGTCCGGCAAGTGTGGCCCCGACTGGGAAGCCACAGGCTGGAAGTAGTCTAGCCCACACTTTATCCCGCTTTGGTAAGATGGGGCTATTCCAGCCCCAGCCCCAGCCACAAAAGAACTCCTAAGAAGTCCCTACTTCATCATCACGGCGGAAGAGCTGCCGCCGATCTCGCTCGTTCGCATGGTCCGGACCACGGCACCATTTGTGAGCCTCGCCGACGCACGCATCCAATACGAAAAGGTCATCGAGGCACTCGATCGCCATGGGCGAAGCACCCGGTTCATGCTTGCCGATTTGCGCAACGCTCCCGGACGCAGCGATCCGGGCTTCGAAACCATGATGGCCGAGCTACGGCCACGCATGAACCGAGGCTACCGTCGCCAAGGAGTGCTCACCAAGACCGCTGCCGGCACGATTCAAATCAGCCGTCACACCAAGCAAGACGGCATCGAGATACTCATCTCCGACAACGAAAACGACATCATGTCGTTCTTCCGAATCGTCGCCAAAATGTCCCGCTAGGCCGAGTTAGCGACCCATCGCTCGCTTCATATCGAGCTTGGCGTCTTTTTCTTTTTGGTCTTCGCGCTTGTCGAACTGCTTTTTGCCCTTGCCGAGCCCAATCAGGACTTTGATCTTGCCGTGAAGCAGGTAGACCTCCAGCGCCAGCAGGGTGTAACCCTTGAGGCTGGTGGCTTCATCGAGCTTCTTGATCTCGGCTTTGTGAAGTAGCAGCTTGCGCGGTCTGCGCGGCGCGTGGTTGAAGCGGTTCGCGAACGCCCATTCGCTGACCTGCATATCGAACAGAAACGCTTCGCCCGCCTCGACCTTCGCATAGGCTTCGCCAAGGCTCGCCTTGCCATCGCGCAGCGACTTGACTTCAGAACCGACGAGGACGAGGCCCGCCTCGATGGTGTCTTCGATGAAGTAGTCGTGCCGAGCGCGGCTGTTGCGCAGCAGAACCTTTTTGCCTTCAGCCTTCGGAGCACTCATCGTCTTTCACCATCTGCACGGACCATCGCCACTCGTCGCCCGTTTGAGCGATGCCGCTACCCTAGCACGCGCAGGCGAAGCTTGCCGTCTTCGTTCAAGTTCTTCACGTAGTCCGGCACGCCCGGCAGTCGCGAGGTCAGCGGATTGTCAAACACCGGGATGTCGAGCGGACGGTTTTTCGCGAACACATCGTGTCGACCGTGTTGCTTATACCACTCCGCCACAGTCGCATTGGCCATCATCTGCTCGACGATGTTGCGCCAGCCGACGCCCGTGTTGTAGGCGCAGAAGCTGATCTCGCCCATCTGGGTGCCGTAGGGAATGATGCACATCTCGGTGCGACGGAAGTCGTAGTTAAACAAGTCCTGGAACCACATGCCAGCGACGAACAGGACACGCCACTCGAACTCGTGGGCATCGGACTCGAACTGACCGACCTTCTTGCCGCGCGCGCCAGTCTGCGACAGAAACTGCTTGAACAGCGTCAGCAGATCGTAGCCTTCGGGAGCCCGCTCGGGACGGAAGTTGCGGATCAGCGCCAGCGCCGTCTGCGCCATCGTCACCGCCTTGGGCATGTTGCCATCGGTGATGACCGTCACGTCCTTGGCGAACTGCTCGACGTCGAGGAACTCGAGCAGCGGCACCATCTTCTTCGTCTTCTTGTTCACAAAGAGGATCGTCCCGACGCCGCAGTTCGGATGGCAGCCGCAGTTGACCGCACCAAACTTCGAGTTTTGCTCGATGAGCAGATCGGTCAGGTTGGAAAACGGTCCCATCGCCGACAGAGGGAACCAATCACGCATCGGCTCGGTAACGCCGGTCTGGTTCTTCATGTCATGCACGAGATGCGACAACGTGTAGCGCTGCTTGGCTCGCGTCTCATCATCGATGTCCTCGTCGCGCCCGGTGAAGCTTACCGGCTGGAACGACACGACGGTGATCTTGTCGCTGTTCTCGATCGCAAACTCGATGATCTTGCCGACCTGGTCGTTGTTGACACCGTTTACCAGTGTCACCACCAGGATCACGTCGATGCCGGCGCCGTGCAGCTCCTCGATGGCGCGGAGCTTGACGTCGAATAGGTTCGAGATCTTGCGGTGCGCGTTCGACTCGTTGCTGGTGCCGTCGAACTGGAGGTAGGCCATGCGCAGACCCGCCTCTTTGGCCTTTTTCGCAAAGCCGGGCTCCTGCGCAAAACGCAGGCCGTTCGTCGCGCACTGCACCGCAAAGTAACCGACCTCACGGGCATAGCGAATCGCATCCAGGAAGTAGGGCGACAGCGTCGGCTCACCGCCGGAAAACTGAATGCTCATCTGGCGACGCGGCTTGACGTTGATGGTGTCATCGAGGATGCGCTTGATCTCATCCCAGGACAGCTCATGCACGAAGCCGACTTGGTTCGCATCCATGAAGCACGGGTCGCACATCATGTTGCAGCGGTTGGTCAGGTCAATCGTCATGACCGCGCCGCGTCCGTACTTCATCGTCGAGGTACCATGCGAACGGAGCGACGTTTCGACCGTCGGGAAATCGCGACCGGGGAACAGATGCTCGATCCGCTCCATGAACTGCGGATCAATCGACATCACATCGGAACAGACCCCGTGCTTGTCGCAGGTCTTTTCCATCAGGATTTGGCCATCACGCTCGATGATGTGCGCCTTGACTTCACCAGGGCGACCGTCGACCAGATCGGTCAGCTTGCGACGACCTGACAGGATATCTTCGCGGACTTCCTTTACGCATTTGGGACAAAGGGAGTCGGTTTCCCGAGGCCAGCCGAGTTTCGGAAAAGTCCGTTCACGCGACTTGAGCAAAGGCCCAGGGGCCCAGCTCGGATGAGGTGAGGGCCGCTCGAACTTCTCGTTCAGGAGCTTGACAAGGGGCCACGCCGCCTGAGCCATGGCCACCGCTACGCGAGAGGTCTGCTTTGCTAGCTGAGTAGGGAACTGCATCGGGAAACTCCTAAGAATCTTCTATGCTTGCTGCAATTTTTGAAGCGCGGCAATCCTAGCAGCAAGGCACCACAGCCGCCCGCTATTCATACGGAAAACACACGATAGAGTGAACGATTAGTTCAGTGTTTTTTGGGGGGGTCTGGTGGGTGGGACAAACCCCCCCAGGTGAACGGCTCAACCAATCGCGTGGCCCCCCTAACACAAGACTTCAGAACTCCCAGTATCAAACTCCGTTAGGAGGAACTCCGGAGCCGATCACGGACGGAGCGCAGCAGCCGCAAGGAATGAAACAAAGTGTGTCTGCGGTTCGGACTCATCGGCAGTGCCGGTTACGGTCCAGTCAGGTGGATCTGGCGCAGGTCGATAAAGCCTGCTTTGGGAGTGGTCACCACACCGGGCTGAAGGAGGAGAAGTTGGCGCGGACGATAGAGCAGAGTCAGTGGCTCCTCGCGCTGCCACACCTCGGACAGAGCATGCGGATCACCGGACTGCTGCCAGTCGGCGAGCTTGCCAGCCAGGCTCTGCCACAACGGGTGGGAATCGGGATACGCGTAGTGGAGGAGGGGCTCAGGATCGAACAGGCGATCGCTACCGGTCCAGCCCCAGCCAAGGAGAGCCACATCGAACGCACCGCGCCTGAGTCGAGCAAGCAGCGCCGACAACTCGACGACCTCCGGATCTACCTTGATGCCTGCTTGCGCCAAGCTCTCGGCAATCCGAGTCGCCAGGTCCATCAGTTCCTGCGAGCCCTGTGGCACCAGCAACTTCAGGAGCAGCGGCCTCCCTTGCCACAGTCGCGCACTCCCCGGGGCCGCCCGCAACACCTGCGCTGCATCCAGCAGGAGTCCCGCCTCGATCGGCAGAAGCTTTGGTGCGGGCTGGAGCAGCACATCCAAGCTTCCCAGCCCCATCCGCGCATCCCGGAGTAGCTTCTGACGGTCGAGCAGCGCCGCGAGCGCTCGTCGCACGGCCGCTTGCCCAAGCAGCGGATGTCGTCCGTTCCACACCACCGAGACAAGCTGGCTAGCCAGCGGTTCGAGCTTCTGCCAGCGCCCTCGGTCTACCGCAGGCTGGACGAGGTCCGGCAGATAGCGCAGCGGTACCCGCAGAAGCGCCTCGGCTTGCCCGTTCCGCAAAAGCTGTAGTCCCCGCGCACTATCGGGCGCGATGATGAGACGCAGCTCGTCGGTCTTCGGCGCTGGACCCCAGTACCCAACATACTTTTGCAACACCAGGTGACTGCCGCGCTTCCACTCCACCAAGCGATACGGTCCGGTGCAGACCGGCTTGCGATTCCACGGCTTTTGCACGAGCCGTCCATCAGGAAAGTGCGCCGACGGCACAATCGACAGCTCGGACAGCGCATCCAGTATCTGTGTCGAGCCCCGCCGCAGATCGATGTGGATGCCCTCTTTGCCGTTCATCACGACCCGGGCGACGTCCCGCAAAAGGCCTCGGGTCTGGGGCGCGCTATGTTCGGACGCTAGCACCATCTGGAGCGAGAGCTGCACATCGTAGGCAGACAGCGGCCTACCGTCGTGAAAGTGGACTCCTTTGCGCAGCCACAGATCGAGTCCTCGACCATCGCGATCGAGCCGGAAGCGCTCCGCCAAGACACCTTCGTAGGTGGGACCGTTGGCACCTTCGACACGACGGAGAAGCGGCTCGCAAATCAGATCGTGCACGATGCGATGACCCCACAGATCGGGATCGAGCAGCGGATTTAAGTGGGCGGGCTCTCCATCAATGACCAGACGGATCGCGGCACGCGACGAACCACCCATGATCCCGCAGACCATCCACAGACCAAGCAGGAGCAGGCCGATGCGAAGCGGCACCGGGACCAGGCTTAGCTCTCTTTTGCGAAGCGACACCGCGGCACTTTAGATCAGCTACGCGGGCCATGCGAAAGGCAAGTCACGACAAACCCAGCAGCTTTTCCTGATGACCAGCAGCAGACCACCCGATGGCCACTTTCGGCCATTTTTCCCTCCATCGGTGCGTGTCACCCTGACTTTCACACGCCGCAAGGGTTGCCCGGGTAGTTCCCGATCACAGCCACCGTTGCCGCAGACACCACCTGGGGGAACCGACCGATGATCACCGCACTTTCGTTTAACGCGACCACGCAAAAAATCAAGCTACCGCAGATGTCGGAAGGCATTGGCAACGGCATCGCCGTAAATGTCTGGGTCCGTCGCACCGGCACCGGCAGCAGACAGCGCATCGTCCAGTTTGGAAACGCAGCCGGGGAATATTTTGTGCTGGGCACCGGCGACAGTCCGAACAGCTTGGCCGTTGGCATCGAGCGCGGCACGACTCGCAACGAGATGGTCTGTGAAGGCGCACTGCCGCTCAATCGCTGGGTCAAGGTGACAGCGACGTGGTTTCCGCTGTTTCAGTGCGTTACGCTCGCCGTGTTCGACATCACCCTGGAGCAACAACCAGTCGGTGAGTTCCCAACGGGCGCGCTGGTCGATAACAGCATCGCAGGGGGCGTCGCCGGAAGTCCCTTCGTCGGCAACCTGTCGAGCATGGAAATCTTGCAGCTCCCGGTTCCGTCGTGGTTTGGCGCAAGCGCACCGGCCACCGTGTGGGCCAAGTATCCGCTGAGCGGCTCAACCTACAAAGAGACCATCACCACCGGCCTCGTCGAGCTCAAGTGCTACTCGATCAACGATGTGAGCCCGAAAAACAACGATGGTCTCGTCGTGGGCCGCCTGGCCAAGGTGCAGTTTGCGGATGACTATGGGCTAAACCAAGTGCCGGTGCTGGAGATGACCGGCGATCCCAAGACGCTGTTTCTGTCGCCGGTTTGCAATCTCGGTGGTGCGCTGACGCTGGAGACTTGGTTTAACCCGATCTCGACCAAAGAGCAGCAGAGCATGATCATCCTCGCCGATGACAAAGACGTGTCGCTGGTGGTCACGGTCGGTGGCAACAGCGAAAACGGCGGCGGCCATATCGACGTGGTGCTGTGCAAAGGAACCAGCAAGATCCCGCTTTTGGACTGTGCCTATGGCGAAAATGCGGGCACGTTCCAGCACGTCGCGGTCACGTTGAAGCGCGGTCCGCTCACCGTCGCTGGCACAACCGGAGGTGGCTTCATCCCGATTCAGATGGTGCCGATTGTGATGTCGCTGTACCTCAACGGGCAGTTCCTCACGAGCCGCACGGTGATGTCGAACCGCATCGTGTCGCCCACGCTCGGCAGCGGTCCTCAGCTTGTACCGCTGCTGCGGATGTTGCAGGCACCATCGATTCCCAACGTTCGGCTGGGCGGCACCATCGCTGGCTATGCCAAGTTCCAGGGTCAGCTTTCCGAGTTTCGCATCTGGAACACCTGCCGCAGCCTGCAAGAGATCGCCGAGAACTTTCTGTCTCGCCTGGTCGGCAATGAGTCCGGTTTGCTCGCTTGCTATCGCCTAGAACAGAGCCAGACCGGCTGCGTGTTCGATATCTCAGAGAATCGCGGCGTCGGCACGCTTCAGCCTGGCAGCACCATCGGGACGGCCAAAAACCTACCGCTCCTCTACAGCAGCAACCCCAGCGCCGCTTTCATCCGTGTCAAAGGCAAGCTGCTCACCGAGCACCTAACCTACATGGCCGATGTCGTAAACCTTGGATCAAGCGATGGCCTCGGCAGCTCATGGACAGTCACCCAAGAGCAGCGCACCGGACCAGTGACCGTGTTCGACGCTACGCTGGAGCCAACCACGCCCGATGGAGGCTCGCCAGCGGGCAAGACCATCCAGATCTGTCCCGACGCTGAAGTCCGCGTCTACTTGCCAAACAGCGATAACGTCTACGTTCCAACCAAGTGGCCCGCCAAGCAGGTTCAGTCGCTGGCGGTGCCCGCAAACGGCAAGCTACGGCTGCGAATCGAGGCCACGACGCTGATCTGTCCGACGCTGCGCGTGCGCTTTGGCGACATGGTCGAAGGGCTGTGGACGCTGGTGCGACCCGATAGCGAAGCGATGCAGAGCCTGGCAAACATGAGCGGCGACAAGCTGCGCAACCCTCCGCCGGGGAAGCAATCGCCCCTGCCCGCTGGAAGCACACAGGAAGATGCCAACCAGTGCGGAACGGCGCTGATTCAGATGGGCCGCTGCTATCGTCCGATTGCCTATTCCGCAACACCGATTGCCGGTGAATCGCGCAGCATCTGGGACTCTGTTTCCGACACCTGGGATGATGCGACGGACTGGGCATCGGACACCGTATCGACGGCGGTTTCCGGTATGAAGCAAGCTGGGTCGAGCGCCGGTCGCTATGCCAGTGCGCTGGTGGACGATGGCACCGCTGCGCTGTCGCAAGCGTCTACCGCGATCAAGCAGACCACTTCGCTGCTCTGTACCGCCGCCGATGAGCTTAGCGATATCGCAAACGCTGCCGCCAATGCCGTGCCCCGCTTTGGCAAAGACCAGATCAAGCAGTGCATCGCGACCGCCGACCGCTTGGCTGTCGTCGCCACCAAAGCAACCAACACCATCTCACACACCTTTTCGCTCGTCGGGACATCGATCGTAAACGGCGTCACCTATGCCTGGCGCGTCGTTGTAAACGGCGTCATGGATGCCTACACCGCAGTCGTCGGATTTTTGCAGAAGGTCGGTGCCGAGATCGAAAAGATCATCAAGTACCTGGCCTGGCTGTTTAACTGGAACGACTTCCTGAATGCGTCGGACAAGATCTTCAGCACCATCGAGACGGAGCTTGGCAAGGCCAAAGACCAAATCGCCAAGGTATCCAGCTACAAGGCCGAGCTAAGCAAGTACATGACGCTCCCAGCGGGCGTCGGTGACAAGTCGCTCGCGCAGCACTGCGGCATCAATATCCCCGACAACCTCGGTGCCGAGGAAATCGACTACGTCATGGACATCGCCAACACGGTGATGAGCGCGACGAACCTCAACCTCGACTTCATGAATCAGTTCTCGCAGCAGGTCGGAAGCAGTCAATCCCTGGTCGACACCACCAAGCTGCGCGAGCTTAGCAGTGGCCTGTCCCAAGAGACATCGGACTCGCCGCTCAGCAATCCGGTCGCGCTGCTCACCACGCCGCTCCAGCAGCTTGTCAACAGCATGTCGACCGGCGATTCGCAGACCACGGTGGTGGACTTCCTGTTCGATCAGCTCGTGAACATCACCGACACGGTCCTGGGATCGGCCAAGACGATGCTGACCGCACGGCTCAGCGTTCCGAACGTCACAGGCTGGGTCGAAAGCACGATCTTGGGCGGTCGCACTCTCAGTCTGCTGCGGATTGCCTCGCTGGTCGCCGCGATTGCCCAGGTCTTGGCGGTCAAGATCGCAGCCAGCGCCAAGTCCGGCAAGGCCGAGCCCCAGCCCGTCAGCTTCGCCGATGACGGTCAGCCCGCCGACTACTCGGCGCAGCTCTGGTCGAACTTCGCGCTGAGCGTGCTGACTTCGATCATCGAGATTCCACGTGCGCTCAGCGAGCTGGCCATCGCCAAGTCTGCCGATCCCGAAAAACTCGAAAAGGCCGCGTGCGTCAAGATGGCCGCTTGGGACACCATGCTCGGAGCGGTCGGCATCGCCCGCAGCGGCCTGAACTACTACGCCAATGCCCGGCTTCCCAAAGACATCCAGTTCCACCTGGGCCTCCTGACGGGCCTAGACGCCATCTCTGCTGGCTTCCTGATCCTGACAAGCTGGTGCAAAGTACTCGCTTGGAAAGGCAATGACTCGCTCTTGGCGTTCTTCACCAAGTGCGTCGAGTTCGTGGGTCAGACTGCAGCGACGATCTTCTCCGTTGGATTGGCAGCGACCGCCGCAAGCTACCGCTCGCTGTTCCCCACCGCGCTTGACTGGACGGTCTTTGGCTTCCAGATCGGCAGCTACCTGTGCAACCAGGCGGGACAGCTTTCGACCGCGTACATTGAGCTGACCGTCGGTAGCAAAAACGTCAAGCAGCTCAGCCCCTATGTGCCGATTGGCTTCGCGGTGGCCACCACCTTGCTCGACCTCGGCTCTGGCATCACCAACGCCGCCCAGAACGCCTAACGCCGCCCGGCTGCTTCTGGCAGCCCCTTCATCGACATCCCATACCGCTCGCTGCCTGTCGCCACCGGTGGTTTACCGGACGGCGGTAGGCTTTCCAAACGCAAGATCGGATATCGCTGGAAGCTGCGGTCGTACGAGGGGTGCCTCTCCGCAAAGAAGTGCAGCCGCGCCGCCGGACTGCTGGCAAACGTCGGGTTGGCGAGAAGCTTACTGAATTCCTTGCGTAGCCCAGCATCGCTGGCAAGGAGCTGCTCGGCGACCTGCTCGGCGATGTAGTCCTCGAGGTATTCCTTTTGCTCGAAGATCGGGTTGAAAAAACCCCAGTGGAGCAGGGAGTCGGGCGCGTCCGGTTCTAGGAGCTGCGCCACCAAGCCACCGCCGCGCTGGGCCGTGGGAATCAGCAGCCCGCCCGGTTCGATGGCACAGGTTTCCCGTAGCCACTCACCCTCAACGCGAACCGTGTGGCGACCTTCATACGGAGCATCAGCAAAGGTGCGGTTTTTGACCCGATAGGCGGTGCAGGTTGTGGCCTGGGTCTCTGGGACGACCGAATACTTGAGCCCGTGCAGGCGCAGCTTGGCGGACAGCCAACCGGCATGCTGAGCCGGTACAAAGTACGCCGCCGGCAGCTTGATCTGGGTCTTTTCGACGACGGTGGGGAAAAACGGAATCTTCCAGACCTCGGGGCGACTCGGGTCGTAGCTGATGCGGAGTCCGCCCGAAACGGAAGATGGCTCCAGCTTGTAGGCGTAACCGGGAAAGCGCAGCTCGACCTTGGTAGGACCGGTGTCGTAGACAAGTGGATAGCGGCTGCCTGCGGGACGCTTTTCGTCGATTCGATCGGCCTCTGCTGCGGTTTTTTGCCACTCTGCACCCCGCTCAGCGATGCCCCGCAGGAGCGCAACCAGGGTGTCGAAGGTGGTCTTGACCCGCTGGTCATACGGCTTCCACGAGTGCGTCTCCACCAGCACCCCGAAGCGATTGCGGCGCGGCCAGTAGCCGGTCGAAAAGCGGGGTGGCGGAACCTCGGCCACAAAGCCCGATGTCGGATCGTCTTTGCGCACAAAGCTCGGATAGAAGTCGACCGGCTGATGACCGCCTCGGCGTAGCTCATCGAGCACACGCTGGGACAGCTCACTCCCGATCGGTCGCAGCGTGTCCGCCCCACCGAGTCGCGGCTCGATCTGCACGGCAACATCGGGCTGAAAATCGGCACCGTCTGTCACATGCAAGTCGACATAGAGCAGCGGATCAAAGCGTCCGAGCAGCCCGAGCATCGCCTGCATCTCGATCGTCTCGGCCTTGGCGTAATCACGATTGAGGTTCAGGTTCTGGGCGTTGACGCGCCAGCCGGTCTCGACCGGGCCACGCTGGTTCGGACGCTGGTTCGGCCCGAAGCGCTCGTGCCCGTCGACGTTGAACACCGGGACAAACACCAAGGTCAGCTTCGACAGCACGCCCGGTAGCACTTCCCCGGTGACGAGCTTGCGCACAAGCCACAGCCCAGCGTCTTTGCCGTCGACCTCGCCCGCGTGAATGCAGCCTTGGGCGAGCACCACCGGGCGACCTTTGCGTACGATCGCATCCGGCTCAAACGTCCCATCCGCCGAGGCAACCAGCGCCACCATCGGTCGTCCCTGTGGGGTCATACCAAAGCGCTGACAGCGAACCTGGGAAGGAAACGACTCCGCAAAACGATCGCACAAGCGAATCACTTCGTCGTAGCGCCCGGTGCGGACAAAGCCGCTCTCCTCTGCGACCGTGCGCAGGTCAGTCGAAGCAGCGGGAAGTGGGGGTGCCGTCGGAAGCGACAGCGCGATCAGCAGCGACGCGGCAGAAAGCATGGCAAGGACTTAGCAGAACTTGAGGCGCTTTGTCCTGCGTAGTGCCTGCGTAAAACACCAGCAGGGAACAGATTTAGACCGGAATGATGCCGCGCTTGCGGGCGGGACGCTCGACCGTGCGATTCCAGGCCATCTTCAGCCCGAGCCCGAGCACGCGCCGGGTATCACGCGGATCAATCACATCATCAACGAGTCCCCAGCCCGCGACCTTTTGGATGTCGATGTGCTGCTGGATCATGGTGACAATCTGCGCCTTGACCTCGGGCGGTGGCTCGGCACCACCGAACAGCTTCTTCCCGGCAATTCCGACCATCCCTTCGGCGCCCATGACGCTGATCTCGGCACCGGGCCAGGCGACGAGCAGATCGGGTTCATAGGCGCGACCGGCCATCACGTAATAGCCCGCACCGTAGCCCTTGCGAACCACCACGGTCAGCTTCGGTACCGTCGCCGAGGCCATGATGTGCAGCATCTTGGCACCGTGACGGATGATGCCCTCGTGCTCGACCTTGCTACCGACCATGAAGCCCGGCACATCCATCAGGAACAAAAGCGGGATGTTGAAGGCGTCGCATATCTGCATAAAGTGCGCGGCCTTGTCGGCACTGTTCACGTCGAGGATGCCGCCGATATGGCGCGGGTTGTTGGCCACAATGCCAACCGGATAACCGCCAATCCGAGCCAAGCAAGTGATGATGTTCTTCGCCCACTTCGGCTTGATGTCGAGGATGCGCCCGTGGTCGACGATGGTCTTGACGATGCTGTACATGTCGTACGACTGCCGGGTGCTCAGCGGCAGCACATCGAGCAGCGACTCATCCCGGCGATCGAGCGGATCATCACAGGGCACGATCGGCGGCTTTTCCCCGCAGTGCTGGGGCATAAACGACAGGTATTCCTTGATCAGCCGCAAACAGGTGTCTTCGTCCGGAACCTCGACATCGCCAACACCCGATGTCTCGCAATGAATCTTGCTGCCGCCTAGCTCCTGCTCGGTGATCTCCTGACCGGTGACGGCCTTGACGAGCGGCGGACCCCCAAGCGCCATCGAGCCTTGGTTCTTCACCATCGGCACAAAGTCTGCGAGTCCCGGAATATAGGCCGTCCCCGCCGCGCCCGGTCCCACCATCGCTGCGATGAGCGGTACCACGCCCGACATGATCACTTCCTCGCGAAACAGGTGCCCCGAGCCCGCAAACAGCGAGATCTGATCGCCACCTTGCGACTGCGGATCAATGCGCGCCCCCGCCGAGTCAATGAACCACACCACCGGCATCCGCGCCCGCAATGCCAGCTCGCGAATCCGCGTCACCTTGGTTTCGCCAGTCATTCCAATCGAGCCGCCCTTGACGGTGAAGTCGTAGGCCACCGCAGCGACCATTCGACCGGCGACCGGGCCGTATCCGCACACCACCGCATCGGCAGGAGGCTTGTCGGTCGGATTTGCGCCACCCATCTGCGTGCCGTGCATTCCGACCTCGAAATACTGGCCATTGTCGAAAAAGCGCTCGAGTCGCTCGCGAGCGGTCAGCTTGCCGCGTTCGTGCTGTTTTTGCACCTTGTCGGGGCCGCCCATCTGCCGGACCCGCTCTCGCTCCGCCTCAAGCTCCGCCACCCGCTCTCGCATCGTCTTGCTCATCTTGCCGTCCTGTCTTTCCGCACTATCGCTTTTCCACACCTTCGCAAATGCGGACGGCGTTGAGAAGATGGTCTACTTGTCACGAAGTCCGTACTGCTTGAGCTTGGCGACAAAGGTACGCAGGGGCATTCCGATGAGCTGCGCCGCTCGCTTTTGGTTGCCACCTGTGGCTCCCAGTGCTTCTCGCATTCGCCGTTGCTCCAGCTCTTCCACTTCGACAGCAATGTTGCGAAAGGTTGGACTTTCCGGTGACGAGGTCATCGCACTCACGGCACTGTGGGCAACGATCGGCGAACTTGTGGGCGCAAACGATCCTGGGACAAGACCACTGGGAGTCGCCATCGCGGCAAAGCGGGGCGGCAAATGCCACGGCTGGATGGCGTCCTCCGTGGCCGTCGCGGCACAGTAATCCATCAGGTTTCGCAGCTCACGGACATTTCCCGGAAAGGAGTGCTGGCCTAACAGAGACTTGGTCTTGTCCGCAATCGCCAGCGGGGCCCGGCCCAGCTTGCGACACGCCAGGCTTAGGAATCGCTCGGCGAGCAACGGAATCTCGGCTGGACGCTCACGCAAAGGAGGCAATGTTACCGTCGCTGCGGCCAGTCGGAAAAACAAATCCTCGCGAAACCGCCCGGCCTTTACCTCAAGTTCCAAGTCACGGTTGGTAGCGGTGACCAAACGACAGTCGATCTTGCGCTCCCGCAGGCTGCCAAGTGGACTCAGCATTCCGGTTTCCAGTACCCGCAGAATCTTGGCCTGCGCAGCCAGCGGTAGCTCACCAATTTCATCGAGAAATACCGTTCCACCACTGGCACTCTCTAGTCGTCCCAACTTGTCTCCGGTAGCGCCAGAAAACGCACCACGGACATGTCCAAAGAGCTCACTTTCAAACAAGTTGTCGGGCACTGCGGCGCAGTTGATGCAGACCAGTGGACCCGCACTCCGCGCAGAGAAATGATGCACCGCTTGCGCCGCGTTTTCTTTGCCAGTTCCCGTTTCACCGGTAATCAATATCGGGAGCGTACTGCGCGCCAAACGACGCAACAGCTCGTACAGACGGACCATCGCAGGATCGGCAAGCAGCGTGGCACTGTCCCCCATCTCCAACACCATCGGTGCCAGCGTCTGCGGAGTATTCCGCATCACACCGGTGCGATGGAGTACCAACGTAAGCGATCCGATCGTCACGACATCGCCCGAGGCAAGCGTCCGTTTCTGTCCTTGCGGAATCGGCTCTCCGTTCACCCAAGTGCGATTGCGGCTGCCAAGATCCACCACCGTCACCGTGCCTTTTGACAACAAAATCCGCGCATGTTGACGGGAGGCCGACTGATCAGGAATCCGCACATCGGATTCCGAAGCGCGTCCAATGAGCAGCTCTCCGTCCTCTTTGAGAGGCAGGATCGAAGAGGTCTCGCTGCGAATCACCAAGAAATAGAAGCGAGGTCCGGCAGTCATCCCTGCCAAGGGCACCACGCTGATCGTGTTGTCGGTAGAGTCTCCCGATCGATCTTGCATCCTCATCACCGCCCTACCACTCCGGTGGCTGCCCTTATCAGTTGGTCTATCACAGCCCGCTCTTTTTGAGCCACCGCATCACTTCTGTCGGTTACAAGCAATCCGTCCGCCAGTCCCAGTGCCTTCTGCCAGTCTGTTCGGGCCGCCGCAGCCTGTCCCAGGTCCGAAAGGAGTGTTCCACGCTTGCGATACAAACGCACCATCAGCAGCGGAACGTCGGTTGCAGAGGGATCAATCTTCGCCATTTCATCCAACATCGACAGCGCCTCGTTCCAATGCGGCAGTGCTTGCTCGCGAAAAGAACCTTGCTGCGCCGCATCGCCCAGTCGCTCCAGAATCAGGACCGCCCGATCGCGATGACGAGAGGACTCCGGACTCTGCGCCCGCAGTGATTCCTGAAGTTCGAGCGCTCTTTGGAACTTGCGTCGTGCCTCATCGGGATGCTTCCGAAGAAGGAGTACGTCTCCGAGAAGTTGCAGGCTGGTCGACAGTCGCCACTTATGTCCCTGATGACTGCCATCGGTCTGTAGGAGTGACTCCGCAGCCGACACCAACTCCGTCGCAAGCTGTTCGGCGGCATCGAGCTTTCCAGTCCGCAGCCACTGCTCGACGGTCTTATGGCCACTATCAATCAATGCCCTTCGACACTGCACATCCTGGGGAGCCGCTGTCAGGAGTCCTTGCACGGTCGCGAGTGCTCGGCTGTAGTCCTGTTCCGCTGCCGCGCTCTGTCCGAGTCTTTCCCGAGCATCCCCTCGCGCCAACAGCACGCGAGACAGTAGCAAGTGATAGCTTGCGCCCTGCTGATCCGTTGGTGCGATGCGTAGGAGCAGCTCCAACGCCCGTTCCGCCTGCGCCAAGCTCGCCGCACTCTTGCCGAGCGAAAGCTGCGTCTGGCTAATCCGATAAAGCACCCCGCACATCTGCCAACGATAGCTCTTCTTATCGGGCTCTCGCTTCCACATCGGCTCCAGCAACGTCTCTGCTTGCTCATAGTCGATGAGAGCCAACCGCTGTTGACCTTGCGTGCGCAGCAGATCACCGTGCAACAGGTAGCTTGCGACGGCCTCCTGTCGTCGCGCTGGATCAAAAGGAGTGTGCTGAAGCAGCGTAAGCCGAATCGCCAACGCCTTTTCATAGGTCGTTTTGGCGAGCAACAGCGCAGACTGTAGCTCCAGCACATCGGCCATTCCATCGTAGGCATTGGCCAGGCGCGCTTGGTAGGAATCACTGTGCGGCTCGGTACGCACCAGGGACTCACTCAGCTCAATCGCTCGCGAAAACTCACGCTGCGCATCGGGTAAACCACCGTGATTGCGGAATAGCTCCCCGCGCAGAGTGTGCAGTCGAATCAGAGACTCTCTTACCTCCAGATCCGAAGGTGCCTGCGCATGCAGTTCACCGAGCAGTTTCGCCGTGGTGTCGAGCAGTGCATGACTGGCCATGGTCGCCCCCGGAATCGGGCGCAGGCTACGATTGATCACACTCAGTAGCTCTTGGGTCGCGGCGAGAGTCTCCTTACGGCGTAGCTCGGCCAAGCGATGTTCTCTCCGCGCATACAATCCGGTCGCAGTGAGACTCAGCAAAAGGAGTCCCCACAGGAGCCCGATGGACAGCCGCCGTGAAGCTCCCCCCTTTGACTCTGTCATCACTCCTGATGAATGGACGTCGCCCGGTTGGCCATGCCGGATTAGCCCAGACAAGCGAGCGGCGACCTCTGCCATCGTTGGACGGACGAGCGGGCTTTTGGCGAGCATCTGCTGGAGCAGCTCTCGCAAAGCTAGTGGCAAAGGCGATCGTCCATCGACTCCTATGGCGGGCAGCGGCGGCGGCGGCTCGCGCATATGCATTCCCATCAGATCCCAGGATGACGCAGCCTCGAACGGAGGCCGCCCAGTCACTAACTCGTAGCCAATCACCCCCAGCGCATACACATCGACTTTTTCATCCACCGAACCCGCATCCAGTCCTTGCTCTGGGGCCATGTACTTGGGAGTCCCCAGCACTGCGCCGTCCCGAGTCATCGTCACGGAGGGCTCAGGAACGGAATCCGGCGTCGATGAGGGACTGCGCCCATCCAATTTGGCCAGACCAAAATCGAGTACCTTGACCAGCCGGTCCTTTCCGACCTGCGGCACCAGCATCAGGTTGGCCGGCGTAAGATCGCGGTGGATGATTCCGGCTTGGTGGACGGCGGCCATTGCCAGAGCTGTTTGGTACAGAATCGCGAGACTGTCATCCACAGAGAACGGCTCCGTTTCACCACGTTCAGCGCGAAGATGCTCGCGTAGCGACATGCCAGGCACATATTCCATCACCAAATAGGTGCTGCCATCACTGTGGACGTCGTGTTCGAAAATCGCCACGATTCCGGAGTGCGACACTCGTCCGAGCGCAACCGCTTCGGTCAGGAGCCGCCCCACCATCTCTTTGCGATCCTTGTGCTCGGAACGAATCAGCTTTACTGCCACCCGTCGCCCAGTCCGAACATGTTCGGCAAGGTAGACAGTGCCCATTCCGCCTCGCCCCAAGACCAGCTTGAGTCGATAGCTTCCGATGATTCCCTCCAGCACTCCCTCCGGCGCAGAAACAGGGCTCTGTAGGAGCGGATCCAAAGGTCGCATAAAGTCCGGGCTGCCCGCCTTAGCTCGTCGCAAATCGTCACGCAAGAGAACGGGCTATCGCGAAGAATAGCATTCCTTTTGACCCGTGTAAGTAGATATAGTCGGACAGTTTCGGTGCGCCCCCGCCGACCCTGTGCCAAGGACTCCTTTTGCGCTTGCGGCGTGTGTACTCGGAATCCATACGGGCCCGCTGAAAAGCACAGCTTTGCACTTCCCATGTCGCCTCCCTTTGCGGTATTGCGCTCCGCAGGAGGAATGACCCATGAAACTGTCTGTCCGTTCCGTATCGCTGCGTAACTCTGCTGGTTTGTTTTCGGTGCTGGCGCTGGTCGCCTGTGGTCAGCCCGAGTCCGAGGAGCTAGCCTCGGAAAACCTACCTGAGCCGATCTTCGTGACTCCAAGCGACGCGGATCGCACCGCGCAGGCCGTGGATCCGACCCAGCTCGCCAAGTTTCGGGCCGACCTACTCGTCGCTGTCAACAATGCCCGCAAGGTTGCTCGCACCTGCGGCACCACCGCATATCCCGCCGTGCCAGCGCTAACCGCCAACGCCAAGCTCGACACGTCCTCTCAGGTCCACGCTGCGAACATGGCCTCGAAGAACTTCTTTAGCCACACCGGTCTCGACGGAAAGAGCCCGTTCGATCGGATGAAGGCCGCAGGCTACAGCTTCTCCTACGCAGGAGAGAACATCGCGGCAGGCAACTCGACCGTGACCGCGACCATGACCCAGTGGCTCAACAGCGCCGGTCACTGCGCCAACATCATGAACAAGAACTTCACGCAGATCGGCTTTGGCTACGACTACGGTGCGGCTTCGACCTACAAGCACTACTGGGTTCAGAACTTCGGCAAGCCGCTCTAAGCGCACCGCTTCCCACCACACTACTTGCGACCGGGCTTTTCGGGCTCGGTCCGCACGATCGTAAACTCGACTTCTGCCGGTTGAATCTCGTACGCGATTCCCGGCGGTAGGTTCACGATCTGGGGCCGCTTCTTGAGCACCGTTCCCACGGGCTTGCGTTCATCGGGGACGGTATCAAGGATTAGCTGCGGCACATCGAGGAACCGGTCGAGCCCCTGACCACGTAGCACCACCATCGCAGTTTCTGGGTTGAGTCGCACATTTTGAAGCTGCCCGCTCGCCCGAATCGGCACGCTGCTGTAGTGACGTTCGACCAGCTCGACGAAGATCGTCGCCGCGATCTTGGGCGGAGGCTCATCGGCCAGCCTGACGTGCTTCGGTAGCGGTGCCAGCTCGACGGGAACCATCACGGTGTCGCGAATGCTAACAATCGACAGTGGTCGCGACAGCACATTGTGCATGCTTTCGAGGACATTCTGGGCACCCCGCAGCCGCACCAGACGAGGACTCGGCGTAGCCTGGCGGAAGCGATAGCCCTCCGGCGGTTCGCCTTCGATGGTCAGGTTCACGCCAAGTGACACCGTGACCTCGGGCTCGAAGTGCATATACATGCCGACGGGGGTGAAGCTCTCGACGCGCAGCCCCGGTGGGAGCCGAACCATCTCGGGAGCAAACCGCAGCTCCCCATCGCTCAAGTTCGACATATCGATCACGATCGGCTGTAGCGCGGTGTCCTCGATGCGACTGATCCGTGCCCACGGACCACGTACCGCGACGCGAACCTGATCGAGCTTCTGATCGGACACCATGATTCGGCCACGCGGCTCGATGTAGTTGATATGGACGTAGAGCGTGGTGCTCTGCTCTAGCTCGGTCCGGACGTAGATCGCCAGCCCGACCGCAACAATCAACGCGAATGCCTTGATCAGGACATCCTCGACGAAGACCCGGTACAAAAAGTCACGCATCGGGACTACTCCGGCTTCGGTGGCACGATCGCCGAAGGAGGGCCAGCCCCTTCGCGAATCGCCGGAAGCTTGTGGGTGTCGCCATCGAGCAGGGAATCGGGAGCCTCGGCAACCAGCTTGGCGGTGATGTTCTCATTCCCCATCGGTGCGGGCACTCTCGACGGTGATGGCTCAATCGGCTGGCTCGGCACCGGCGACTTGGCAAGCGGCAGCGGGTCCGACGGCGGTGCGGATGCAGTCAGTGGCTGCTGACCCGAAGAGTGGCTGCTAATCGACGGAAGCGGCACTCCACCGAGGCTAATGTCGTTGCCCGAGCGATCGGCCTTACCGCCCCGTCCGAGCGGACGATCCTTGCCCTTCTGCTTTTTCTTCTGGAACAACCCGAGCAACGCCTTGCGAACGTTGATCGCGTCGAGATCTCGGATGATGTTGCCGCTAAAGCAAACCGAGATCGTGCCGCGCTCCTCACTGACCACAACCACGACGGCGTCGGTCTCTTCGGTAACCCCGACGGCGGCTCGATGACGGGTGCCCAGCTCTTTGTCGAGTTTGCTGTTTGCCGACAACGGCAGGACGGCGCCAGCCTGAGCGATGCGCAGGTTGCGAATGATGACCGCACCGTCGTGCAAATGGTTGGCCGCCTCGGGCAAAAACAACGTAATGAGCAGCTCTTTGGTCACTTTGGCATCGAGATCT
>WBZP01000087.1_pt4 | contig 32684 bp, 33 predicted proteins | sample 5204301 | NCBI WGS metagenome assembly WBZP01 (sample SAMN12412401, study PRJNA552823) | activated sludge metagenome | isolation source: activated sludge from nitrification reactor of wastewater treatment plant... | place: USA: Pennsylvania | collected 2017 | reverse complement strand
GATTAGCCGGAATGTAATCAAAATTTCTTTTTTTAACCATGGCAACATCAGGTAACGGAGGTTTGTATACGAAGATCAGATCTCATTTATTATTTTAACCGAACAGTTTCATAAATGATGAAAAAAATAGCCATTATCGGGGGAGGAAACCTGGGCACGGCCATCGCGGAAGGGTTGTTAAAAAGCAGGTTTTGCCAGCCTCGGGATATCATCATTACAAAAAGGGACACATCTACCCTTAAGGGGCTGGAGAACCGCGGGGTAAAAGTAACTAGTGATAATGCTGCGGCAGCAGAGAAATCCAACATCATCATACTCGCAGTAAAACCATACCAGGTAAGTGAAGTGCTGTCAGGTTTCAGGGAAAAACTGCATTCAAAGCACATACTCGTTTCCGTTGTAACGGGGGTGCTTACCAGTGAACTGGTTTCCGTGTCGGGAATAAAACTACCGGTTTTCCGGGCAATGCCCAACACGGCGATAGCCATACAGCAAAGTATGACCTGTTTAAGTTATCATCATGCCTCAGATGCTCAGGTTAACCTGGTGAAGAAACTATTTGGGGTGTTAGGTAAAGTAACCGTTATCAATGAAGGCTTGATGGATGCGGCCACCGTATTGGGGGCTTGTGGTACGGCTTATGCCATGCGGTATATACGGGCCAATATACAGGGAGGGATTGAAATCGGGTTTGATGCTGCAACAGCCAGCCTGATAGCGGCCCAGACAGTTAAAGGAGCCGCCGAACTGCTGCTGGAAAAAGGTTCTCATCCTGAACAGGAAATTGACAAAGTAACCACACCAAAAGGATGCACCATTGCAGGATTGAATGAAATGGAACACCAGGGCTTCAGTTCCTCGCTGATTAAGGGTATAGCAACCAGTTATCAGAAAATAGCCAAATCCTAAATCCTAAATCACACATCTTACATCACAGATCATACATCACACATCTTAAATCATACATCATTCAACATCTTTTCCGCTAAATCCCTGATAATTACCCTTTTTTCACAATAGCAGGTTCCATTGCCAGTAATTTTAAAAAATACCCCCGGTAATTTCTTCCTCCCAAATATTCCTTTTATCTTTGCATGACCTCACGGATTTTTTAATCAGCTAATTTCCGCCGGTCAAGCTGTTTCTTTTGATTTTTCCGGGTTTTACGTTTTTAAATAATAAGATGTTTAGTTTTCTGCTGCGCAGGTTTCTGGTAGTAGAACTACGTTATTATTAATGAAAGTTAGATATCCCGGAACCAGGTTGAACAATCATTATAATTCTGTAAGATGGCAAAGTATATTTTTGTAACCGGCGGTGTTACTTCATCATTAGGTAAGGGGATTATTGCGGCATCCCTGGCAAAACTGCTCCAGAGCAGGGGGCTGAAAGTAACCATCCAGAAATTTGACCCCTATATTAATGTTGACCCCGGTACACTGAACCCGTATGAGCATGGCGAATGTTATGTTACAGACGACGGCGCCGAAACAGACCTTGACCTGGGCCATTACGAAAGGTTTTTGAACATACCTACTTCACAGGCGAACAATGTGACCACCGGGCGTATATACCAAACCGTTATTAACAAGGAAAGGGAAGGTGAATATCTTGGTAAAACAGTACAGGTGGTTCCGCATATAACCGATGAGATTAAGCGGAGGATGATGCTGCTCGGCGAATCAGGGAAGTTTGATATTGTTATTACCGAACTGGGCGGTACGGTAGGTGATATTGAGAGCCTGCCGTTTGTGGAAGCTGTAAGGCAACTGCAATGGGAGATGCCTGAAGAGGATTGTATGGTGGTGCACCTAACCCTGATCCCATACCTGAAAGCGGCCAAAGAACTAAAAACCAAACCGACACAGCACAGTGTAAGGTTGTTGAGCCAGGAAGGGGTAAGGCCAAATGTGATCGTATGCCGTACAGAACACCCGTTGAGCGAAGAGCTGAAAAGAAAGATCGCCCTTTTCTGCAATGTGAAACCCAATGCTGTTATAGAAGCTATGGACGCCAGTACCATTTATGAAGTGCCGCTGAAGATGTTACAGGAAGGGTTAGACGTAATTGTGCTGAAAAAACTGCACATAAACGGGTATGCAGCACCCGAACTGGGCAAATGGAGGGAGTTTCTTGATAAGCTGAATTATCCCAAAGGAAGGGTAACAATCGGACTCATAGGGAAATACATTGAACTGCAGGATGCCTATAAATCGATACTGGAAGCTTTTGTGCATGCAGGAGCCATCAACCAGTGCAAAGTACAGATCGTAAATGTGCACAGTGAATTTATAACACCCGAAAATGTTTCTGAAAAACTGAAAGATTTGGATGGGTTATTGGTTGCCCCGGGATTTGGTTCAAGGGGTGTGGAGGGTAAAATAACTTCTGTTAAATATGCAAGGGAAAACCAGCTTCCATTCTTTGGCATTTGCCTGGGTATGCAGATGTCGGTGATAGAGTATGCCAGGAATGTAATGGGCTGGAAAGATGCCAATTCAACAGAAATGGAACCTAAAACGGCCCAACCGGTTATTGCTTTGATGGAAGAGCAGAAAAAGATAAAGAAAAAAGGAGGCACGATGCGTTTGGGTGCATATCCATGCCAGGTATTGGAAGGCTCCCTGGCACACCGCATTTATGGTTCAACCATTATAAGCGAGCGCCACAGGCACCGTTGGGAATTCAATAATAACTATCTGAACGACTTTATACATGCCGGCCTCATACCCAGCGGCAAAAACCCCGAAACCGGGCTGGTGGAAATAGTTGAACTGAAAAACCACCCTTTCTTCATTGGGGTTCAATACCATCCTGAATTAAAAAGCACGGTTGAAAACCCGCATCCGTTATTTGTTGGGTTTGTACAGGCCGCAAAGTATTATGCTGAGCTGAAGGCTGGCGCCAGATCTGCTAAAATGGAAAAGGAAACCGCATAAACGAAGCGCGCTTGCTAATCATCCAATTGGCAATTCCTTCCGGGCTTTATTAAAAAGGTTGAATACTGGCAGTACTTATCCGCTTTCTTTTTTTTACGTATTGTAAACTTCCTGGTTATCTGATTCCGGTTAACTTTGCGCCATGCAGAAACTGAGCATGGAGCAACTGAACCGTAAAACGGTTGCAGAATTTAAACGGTCTGTAAAAACACCCGTAATTGCCGTCATTGAAAATGTTCGCAGCGCTTACAATGTTGGAAGCCTTTTCAGGACGGCCGATGCATTTTTACTGGAAGCCATCTATATAACCGGGTATACAGCCAGGCCGCCTCATAAAGAAATCAGGAAGACTGCATTGGGGGCAGAAGATACGGTTGACTGGGAATATTTCAGCCATGCATCAGAGGCTATCAGAACATTAAAGGAAAATGGATTTAAAGTATACGCCATTGAACAGGTAAAAAACAGCCTTTCCCTGGAAAAAGCAATATTTAATGCTGATGAAAAGATTGCCGTTGTTTTTGGAAATGAAGTAACCGGCGTGGAACAGGAAACGATTATGCAATGCGACGGTTGTATAGAAATTCCGCAGTTAGGTATGAAACACTCCTTGAATATTGCAACCGCTGCCGGGGTTGTACTATGGGAAATTGTACGAACGAGGATGTGAGGTGGTTTGTAGTTTGTAGTTTGAAGTTTGAAGTTTATAGTTTGAAGTTTGAAGTTTGAGGTTTGATATTTGAATGTTCATTTTTTTCAGGTTTATCCGGTAACTTATATGCGGTCAGTTAAAAAATATCTCTCTTTAATAAAGTTTTCCCATAGCATATTTGCTATGCCTTTTGCATTGATTGGTTTTTTCCTGGCAGTGCTGCGTGGAAACCATCCGGATAATACCGGTGATTTTTCGGGATTCCCGGAGAGATTTTCTGATCTAACATACTGGCAGGCTATATCAGTTAAATTCCTGCTGGTAATATTATGCATGATTTTTGCCCGCAGTGCAGCGATGGCCTTTAACCGCTGGCTTGATAAGCATTTTGACGCCCTAAACCCCCGAACAGCCATCAGGGAAATACCGGCAGGTATCATCAAGGCAAACAACGCATTGGTATTTGTAATAATAAATTGTATTGCATTTATCATATGCTGCTGGTTCATAAACCGGCTTTGTTTTTACCTCAGTTTTGTAGCATTGTTTGTAGTGTTATTTTATAGTTATACAAAACGGTTTACAGCCTTGTGCCATTTGGTGCTGGGTGTGGGTTTAAGCCTGGCTCCCATTGGTGCATACCTGGCTGTTACGGGAAGTTTTGCCGTGCTGCCGGTGATATTTTCATGTACCGTTTTATGCTGGGTGAGCGGTTTCGATATTATATATGCATTGCAGGATGAAGAATTTGACAAAGCCAATAACTTATATTCCATTCCTGCTGCTTTGGGAAAGGAAAAAGCATTGCGTGTTTCCAGGTGGCTACATGTAATGTCTGCCCTATGTGTTGCCAGTGCGGGATTATACGGAGGATTTGGTTTGTGGTATTGGGTTGGTGTGCTGGTATTCACCGGCATGCTTATTTACCAGCATTCCATCGTAAAGCCAAATGACCTGCGGCGGGTGAATATTGCATTTATGACAGCCAATGGCATTGCATCCATCGTGTTTGCTGTTTTTGTATTATTAGACCTGTTTCTATATAAATAAGAGGAGTAAATCAAGTTACAAAATGCAATTACATTTATAAGGTTTGGAACCAGGTAAAAAAATAAAACCGTGGCAAGAATATTAGCGATTGATTATGGAGGAAAGCGTACAGGCATTGCCGTTACAGATCCCTTGCAGATTATAGCAACCGGCCTCACCACCATCGCCTCCCAGGACCTTATCAGCTTCCTGAAAAAATACCTGAAGGAGGAACAGGTTGAACTGATTATAATCGGAATGCCTAAAAACTGGGATGAATCAGATACACATGGAACGCCGCTGGTTATACAGGCTGTCAGCAGGATAAAAAAGGAATTTCCATCCATGCCGGTGAAGGAAGTAGATGAACGGTATACTTCTAAAATGGCAAAAGACGCCATGCTGGAAATGGGCTTGAAGAAAAAAGACCGCCGCAACAAGAAACTGGTTGATGAGATTGCTGCTACCATCATGCTACAGGAATACCTCCAAACCATCAGTTAAGGCAATATGCCCGGTTTTTCATGAATTTTTTAACTATGAACTAACAACAGCCAGCAGCTTGCCGGCTTGGCTGATTATCCGATATGGATTAACTTTGCTTTATTGATAATTAATATTTTATAATTCCTGATGATTCTCCCCATTGTTGCATATGGATCACCCATCCTGAGAAAAGTATGTGCTGATATTGATCCGGATTACCCGGGTTTGGAAAAACTGATTGCCGATATGTGGGAAACCATGTATAACAGCAACGGTGTTGGTTTGGCTGCCCCTCAGGTAAACAAGGATATCCGTTTATTTGTAATGGACAGCATGCAGATATTTGAAAACCAGGAAGAGGATGAGAAAGGGGAATATCCGGATGAACCCGGTTACAAAGGCGTTTTCATCAATGCACATATTGTTGGCCTTAACGGAAAGGAATGGAGTTATAACGAAGGTTGCCTGAGTATTCCCAAAATAAGGGAAGATATCATGCGCCATGAATCTGTAACCCTGGCATATATGGATGAAAAATTCGTGTCTCACACAACTACGTTCATCGGCATAACTGCCCGGGTTATCCTTCATGAATATGACCATATTGATGGTAAATTATTCATAGACCATATTAAACCCTTGAAACGGACTTTGCTGAAACGTAAGCTGGATGATATCAGCAAAGGGAAGGTGCACGTAGATTACCGGATGCTTTTCCCTAAGTAGTATGCCTGCATATTGGCAGCAAATATTCCTTTTACATTTACAGGTAATACCTCAATCATGATTAGTTTAAGTTACTTTGTTGTATGATTAAACCCTTCATGCTGTTTACCATAGCGGCCGTAACAAACCTTTTCGCTTATGGCCAGGTAAAATCTGATACGGTTGTACTTACCGGCAACCGGGTAATTACACTAAGTGAGGTTGTTGTTGAAAAAAAACTGGATGTACCCGGATTCATTCACCGGGTAAAAAACGACAGTAGTTTTTATAAGGCATTCAGGAACCTGCGCATACTTGGTTTTACATCATTGAACGACATCAGGATGCTTGATAAGAACGGAATGATGAAAGCATCGCTGAAAAGCAGGACCAGGCAATCCTGCAGCCAGGGCTGCCGTACAATGGAAGTGCTGGAAGAGCAGGTTACCGGCGATATATATGATGAAGCCCGCAACTTCAATTATTACACGGCACAGATGTACGCATCCCTTTTTTTTACAAAAGGAAAAGTTTGCGGAGAGAATAACATTGTTTCCGGTACTTCATTTTCAACTGCAGGAAAAACAGGTATGGAGAAGCATAAGGAACAATTGAAAATGCTTTTTTTTAACCCGGGGAAAAGGATCAGCGGATTACCTTTCATGAGCAGCAAAACGCCCATTTTTGAAGATGAGATGGCAGATAAGTACATCATGAGTATCGACAGGGAACTTTACAATGGTGTTTACTGTTATACATTCAGGCAAAAAGTGAAACCCGGTAATGAAAGTGATGTTGTGATAGATGAAATGACCACCTGGTTCAACGACAGTACTTATGAGGTAGTAGCCAGAAATTATGCATTGAGTTATGATGCTGCCGTATATGACTTTAATGTATTTATGGAAGTGAAAATGGGAACATATAAGAACCTGACTGTTCCTGTACTGATACGTTACCATGGAAACTGGAAAGCCATAACAAAGAAAAGGGAACGAGCTGTTTTTACAGCCACATTATTTGACTTTGAGTAAGGTGTTAGCTTTGTTTTTTCAAGTGCTCAAGTATATGATCAAGTCCATTTAGCTTTATTTCATACAGTGTTTGTAATAAAATGCCCAGCCTGCCTGCCGGAAAGCCTTTTTGTGAAAACCATTCAAGGTAACTGACGGGTAAGTTGCACAAAACCCTGCCTTTGTATTTTCCAAAAGGCATTTGCTTGCTTATAAGGTCTGTAAGCAATGATGCGTCGGGCATAGATAACGGTTCCATGTATATTTTAGAAAGATCCGGTAAAAATTTACCTGCCAATACCGGGCACTACGGGCAGGCTTTCATTACCGGTATCATTTACAGATTGCACGGCAAAAAAATAATTTCTTTGGAATACGGCAAAAGTAATTCTGTTGAAGTGGTGAAAAACTTCTTTTGCCAATATGCGGAGGTTGTTTCACGTAACAGAACATAATAACCTTTTGGTTTTCCTGTTACAGGTTCTTTCCAGTACAGAAATGAATTGTTGCTTAATTTCTTAACATCGATTTTTACTGATTCGGGTACAGCCGGTGCTTTGGCTAAACTGGCCAGGCAAGACAGGTTTATGGCCGTATTTTTCCGGAGATATTCAAAATCAATGAACTCAGTTAAATCGCCATATTGTATACCATTTTCCATTCTCACATCCTGGTGCTGGCGGGTATAATCCTCATTCATTTCCGTTAACCTTACTGCCGTATACCCGTTTTCAACAAAAGCTGTATGATCGCCGCCCCTAAGGAACCTGTCGTTCCTGTATACCATCACCACTTCAATGTTATCAACATAACGTTCGCCAGTTTCTTTTACATAACGGGCAAGTTGCCTTGATTTACTGTCATTCTCCAGTCCGGACTGCCGTATCATTTTTGCATTCTTATCCATTTCATAAGCGGGCAACCCTTCGCTGAACACCCGAATCCTTGTATTATCTTTTATATTAGTTTCGTTACTGCTGATGCTGCCCATGATATCGTTATTCAGCACAGCTTCAATGTGCAGGTTGTTTTTGCGGGCTTTGTTTGCCATAAAGTAGGCACCCAGCAAACCCTGTTCTTCTCCGCTGAAAGTTACAAACATGATGGTTGCGGGAAAATTGCGGGCACTCATGATCCGGGCACATTCAATAACGGCAGCACAGCCACTGCCATCATCATTGGCCCCGGGGGCATCTTTCATCCTGTCCATCACATTGCTGCGCATATTGTCCAGGTGGGCGCTGATGATAAAGACTCTTTTATCTGCAGTGTCAGTGCCTTTTAGTGTAGCAACAACATTTCCGAGCTGAACGGGGGTGTCAATCCTTTTGCCGTTTGGCTGTATGGTAACCGTATCAATAATTGCCGTAAGCCGGCCATTTGACCTGCCGGAAAAAGAATTGAATTTTTGCAGTACCCACTTCCTGGCTGCACCAATTCCCCTGTTAGGGTCTGTTTGATTACTCAGTGTGTTTCGGGTGCCAAACGAAACAAGGGTTGTAATATAAGCCCTCATAGAATCTGCAGAAACCTCTTTTACCATTTGTTCTATTCCATGATCACGGTTTATTACCGTTTGGGCAAATAGTGGCCTAAACGGTAATGCCAGCAGGAGGATTATTGTTATTTTCTGTAACATGACATTTTTGATTTACCCGGTTTAGCGTATAACCGGCACTGTTATTAAATATCATTCATGCTTATTCAGACTGTATTTTCTCCATTTTTCAATCACCTGGTCCATGTCTTCCGGCAATTCGCTGGAGAAATGCATCGGTTGCCTGGTTACCGGGTGTATGAAGCCTAATTCTTTGGCGTGTAGTGCCTGCCGCGGACAAATGCTGAAACAATTTTCTACAAACTGTTTGTATTTGCTGTATACGGTTCCTTTCACTATTCTGTCGCCTCCATAAAAATCATCACTGAACAGCGGATGGCCGATATATTGCATATGTACCCTTATCTGGTGCGTACGGCCGGTTTCCAGCCTGCATTCAACAAGGGTAACATAATTAAAGCGTTCCAGTACTTTGTAATGTGTGATGGCATCCTTTCCATGCTCCCCGTCCGGGTAGGCGGTAAATAGTTTCCTGAAGCGCTGGTGCCTGCCTACATGAGCAACGATGGTGCCTTCATTTTCTGAAAAGTCGCCCCAAACAAGTGCCACATACCTTCTGTGAACGGTATGGTTGAAAAACTGTTTAGCCAGCTCACTCATGGCTTTTTGGGTTTTTGCCAGCACAATCAGGCCGCTGGTGTTTTTGTCTATACGGTGAACCAGCCCGTACCTTGGCAATTCGGTTTCATCAATGCCCGGGCAATGTTGCCTCAGGTGCCAGGCAACAGCGTTAACTAATGTGCCGTCGGGATTGCCGCTACCCGGATGCACAACCATGCCAACCGGTTTATTGATTACCAACAGGTCATCATCTTCAAATATGATATCAATAGGAATTTGTTGGGGGATTATTTCAGAAGATTCCGGTGTGCTGGTATCATAAATGATGACCTTGTCGCCAGCTTTTATTTTGTAATTATTTTTAACCGGCTTTTCATTTACTAAAACAAGTTCGTTTTCAATCGACTGCTGGATCTTGTTCCGGGTAGCTCCTTCAATGCGGCGCATCAGGAATTTGTCAATACGCAAAGGTTCCTGGCCTTTGTCAATTACAATGGCGTGCTTTTCATACAACTCCTCCGATTCGGGCAGTTCATCTTCCATATCGTTAACCATACTCATAACATTATTACGTGAACGTTCAGGTATATCTGCCGGTTAAGGGCATTTAACATACAGGATACGCTATCTTATATTATTTTTGCAAATTAAATCATTGCATTGGATAAGCAGCAGGTGATCTTTCGGGATCTGGGAATTATTGATTATCAATCAGCCTGGGATTACCAGGAAAACCTATTGCAGGAAAACCTGGCAATTAAAGCTTCAGCCAGGTCTGCCGGAGTTGATGTACTGCCTCAAATGCTTCCTACTACCCATCATTTACTTTTTTGTGAACATCTGCCGGTCTATACATTGGGTAAGAGCGGCCATATGGAAAATTTATTGTTGCCGCTAGACCAAATGGGAGAGAAGGGTGTCAGTTTTTTTAAAACTAACCGTGGGGGAGATATTACGTTTCATGGGTTACAGCAATTAGTGGGTTACCCAATATTCGACCTGGAGAAATTTGATACGGATATTGGCAAATACCTGCGCAATATTGAAGAAGTGATCATTAGAACCATTGCTTCATTCGGAATCAAAGGGGAGCGAAGTAAAGGCGAAACAGGTGTTTGGATTGAGCCGGGCATTTACGGCCGTGAAAGAAAAATAGCTGCGATTGGTGTAAGGTGCAGCAGGTGGATCACGATGCACGGTTTTGCATTGAATGTGAATACAGACCTTTCATATTTCAATAATATCATCCCCTGCGGAATCCAAAACAAGCAGGTTACGTCTATAGAAAAAGAAACCGGTTCAACAGTTGATTTTAACCTGGTGAAAAAACTGGTTAAAGAAAATGTGGAACTTGTTTTTGAAACTTCGGTTACAGCTTAATGCTGGCGTGGCACTATTTCCCATTATTATTTTTAATATCTCGGCCGATGAAGAATTTGTTTTTTTCAATGAGTTTACCATTTTCCAGTATTTCGAAATGGAACCAGCCGGCATGTACAAAATTCACTTTTTCAACAATCAGGTATTCTTCTTTCAGTTTGTTTAATTCAAAGAGGAAAACATGGGTTTCATCATAGAACTTCACTACATATTTCTTTACCGGTGCATCTTTCAGGTGTATGACCACGTTGTTGTCGCGGTTGCTGAAAATGCGTGCACTTGGATAAGGAATGATTTCGGGGCCTTTAATTAAGGCAATGCTGTCTTTTTTAGACGGAAGGTGCAGCCTGGGAAGGTTTGAAGGGATGTTAATATGAACGCCTGTATCTGCTTTTGCCTGTTCAGCCGGTGCCACTACAGTTGCCGGTACCAATATGGTGTCAGCAGCGGGTTTTGCCTGCCAGGCATGCAACCGTGATTCATTATCAGTTTTATTTTCAGAACCCGGTGGCGGTAAAACTTTCACCGGCCTCACAATGTTACTGAATGCATAAGCACCTCCTTCAAAACTGATGAACAGCCGGTAGTACATCTTATTATAGGGGGCTGTATTATCTGCATACCCGTTTTCCAGGTTCTGAGGGTTCAAAACCGAACCGATGGTTGTATAATTTTTCGTACTGTCATAAGAACGTTGAATGCTGATATTGGTAACCGGTACTTTGTATTCATTCATCCAGCTTACAATGATTTTTCCTCCAAAATCCTTCACGGTAATGCCAGGCAACACTTCCTGTGCCTGAACAGGTGAAATGCCCAAAAAAACCAGCAAAGAAAAAATGATTGTATTCCTGATCATGCTGTTGATAATCGGTAGCTGTGTATTACTTGTGATTTACGGTTACAAATATAACAGGATGTTCAAAGATTTAAAAAACTAAAGTGCCAACCGGTAAAGAACTATTTCCCTGTAGACCTCCGGTATGCAGGCAGATTATCCTGCTTCCGGCTTCAAAATAACCAATTTTAATCTTATCCATTATGGCAAACAACATTTTGCCTGTATAAACGAAATCAGATGGTATGCTATGTTCTGTATATAATTCATTCATGAACTGAAGCAATCCCGGTGTTTTTTTTGCATAACCGCCAAAATGGTATCCATCAAATATTACAGGTTGCTGCAACAAATCTGTACAACCAAGGTAAATGAGCCTTTCGTTAATATCCAGTAAATTCTTTAGTACCGGAACCGCAATTATCTGTGTGTTGTTATTATTCGCATGGAGTATCCCTGCCAGCGTTGTGGCAGTTCCAACTGCCATACATATATGCGTTCCATCATAGCCTGCCAGCTTTTCCATGATCAGGGCAGCGCCTGCGGCCCCCTTCGGATGATATCCTCCTTCCGGAACAATGATATAATCATCATATTTGTCCGATGTAAAGCCGGGAAGTGCCTGTAAATTTTTATCATGATAATTTTCCCTTGACAGGTACAGCAGTTTCATACCATACCTTTCACAATCTCTTAATGTATGTGAAAGAAGCGATGGTTTTTCACCACGAACAATGCCTGTGCAAGGAATGCCGGCTAACCTGCAGGCATATGCTGTTGCAACCAGGTGATTTGAATAAGCCCCGCCGAAAGTGAGTATCGGTTTACCACCCAGGCTAATGGATTCATTTAGAAAATAGTGCAGCTTGAAAAGCTTATTGCCCGAAACAACCGGATGTATTTTGTCTAACCTGGCTATGGAAACCGTTACCTTTTTTGATGTAAAAAGGGCTCCTTTTAATTCATTGCATTCAATGATACTGTCTTCAAAAAGCATTTTTAAATATACTCAGGTTTACATTATTTTTGCCGGACAAAAAAAGGCATTATTCATAAATATAGCAATTAATGAAACCAACACTATTGATTTTAGCCGCAGGAATGGCAAGCAGGTATGGCAGTATGAAACAGACAGAAGGTTTTGGCCCATCGGGAGAAACAATCATGGATTATTCCATCTATGATGCAATACGTGCAGGTTTCGGAAAAGTGGTATTTATCATCAGGAAAGAATTTGCTGAAAATTTCCAGGCAAACTTCAACAGTAAGCTGAACGGGAAAATTGAGATAGCATATGTTTACCAGGAGATGGATTCATTTGTAAACAAAGATGATATTCCTTCCGGCCGAACCAAACCCTGGGGTACAGGCCATGCCGTACTTTGTGCGTGTGATGTGGTTAAAGAGCCTTTTGCCGTTATTAATGCAGATGATTATTATGGCGCTGATGCGTTTAACAAGGCAGCCGAATTTTTACAGACAACATGCAAGCCTGATTGCTTTGCCATTATTGGCTATCAGCTGGATAAAACCCTGAGCGAACACGGTACAGTGAGCAGGGGGGTTTGTAAAGTGGATAACAACGGTAACCTGGTTTCTATTAATGAGCGCACTAAAATTTATCCTGAAAACGGGCAGGTAGTGTATGAAGAAGGAGACGAAAAATTTGCGGTGCCCGGAAATTCATCCGTTTCTATGAATTTCTGGTGTTTTCATCCGTCTATTTTCAAAAAGGCTGCCAGCCTGTTCAAAGAATTTGTTCCGCAGAACCGCGACAATATAAAAGCTGAATTCTTTATACCGATCATAGCTGATGGTTTTATTAAAGACGGTGAAAATAAAATAAAAGTGATACCAACTTCGTCTCAATGGTTTGGTGTAACATATAAAGAAGACGCTGCCGCTGTTAAGGCCAGTATTGATAAACTGATTGCTGATAAAGTATATCCGGCCTCCTTATGGGGGTAAATTTTCAATCCTCCTTTTTCTTGATGTACATGTAAAATTCCTTGTGCAGTCCGGGCTTGTTTTTCATCTTAACAGCTATGGATATCTTCTCTAAGGGGCATGCTTTATCAATATAAAGGCTGTTTCCGTAAAATTTTCCGTAAGAGCTGCTGAAACTGAGATGTGTGCTGTCGAGCGGCAGGTATTTACCATTAGATAATAGCCCGTCTATGTTAATGTAGTTATAGGTACCTTTTTTCAGGCTGTCGGTATACAGGTTCACAAAGATTTGTTCAATGTGTTGCGACTTTGCCCAAAAGGAAAACATAAGAATCTGAAAAGATAGAATGAGCGCAATTTTCATGCAGTAAAATTGGATTATTTTACCTTGTTTTTAGTTAAAGCACTCTTAAAACAAATCCCTGCAAGTGTATCTAACCTGCAGGGATTGTATGGTTATTTTGCTTTTTTCACATAGGTTTCAAGCCATTCATTCATTTCCCAAAGCATGTGCAGTATATTTTCTTTAGCTGCATATCCATGTGATTCAAATGGCAATTGCACAAAGCGAACGGTTCCGCCATGTCCCTTAATGGCATTGTACAGCCGTTCACTCTGTATGGGAAAAGTGCCCGGGTTATTGTCAGCTTCCCCATGTATCAGTAATAAAGGCGTTTTTATCTTATCTGCATGGCTGAAAGGGCTCATGTTAAAATAAACTTCAGGCGCCTGCCAGTAAGTGCGTTCTTCATTCTGAAAACCAAACGGGGTAAGTGTGCGGTTATATGCGCCACTGCGTGCGATACCTGCTTTAAACAGTTTGGTATGTGCCATCAGGTTTGCAGTCATGAAGGCACCATAACTATGTCCGCCAATGGCAACGCGGTTACGGTCGCCAATTCCCATGCCGGCTATCTTATCCACGGCTGCTTCGGCGTTCCAAACCAGTTGCTCTATGAAATTGTCATTAGGTTGTTTATCGCCTTCGCCAACGATGGGAAATTCGGTGTTGTCCATTACCGCATATCCCTGTGTTACCCAGAATAACGGTGAGCCATAACCGACCCTGATGAATGTATTTGAACTTCCCCTGATTTGAGCAGCATCTGCAGCGCTCTTGAATTCGCGGGGGTAAGCCCACATGAAAACGGGTAAAGGCCCGTCTTTCTGTGCATCATATCCTTTAGGCAGGTAAAGGTCTGCCGCCAGGTCAACACCATCTTTCCGCTTATAGGTAATTTTCTGTTTTGTAACGCCCCTTAATGCGGGTTGCGGGTCGGGGAAATCGGTGATAGCCCTGGATGTTTTTGCAGACAGGTCGCGCAGGTGAAAATTGGGTGTTTCCTGCTGGCTTTGCCTGCTGGTAATAACTTTCAGATTGTCAAAATCTACAATAGAAACCACCGATTCATAATAGGGCTCCTCACTCCGCCATAATATCTGTTGTTCCTTTGTGTCAAGGTTAAAGCTGGAAAGGAAAGGCAGGTCACCTTTAGGGGATGATCCGTTGCTGCGCATCAGCATATTGTTTCCTTTTACCAGCCGTATGCTGTTTCGGCCAAATTTATTTATATCGGTTACAGGATTTCCGGGATCATTATAGGCATCATCGGTACTGCGGTCAATAATTACTTCCGTAGCGCCTGTCAGTGGATTTAACCGGCTGGTTTTTGTCCGGTGTTTTGCCTGGCTGTATTCCGTTACCAGAAAAATAGTCTCATTGATATCTGAAACAGCCCTCATCCGCATGCCGGTTTTTACTAACAGTGCCGGTTGTCCGCTAAATGGCGCATCCAGGCGGTAAGCAGCGTCATGAAATTCCATGTTTTTTTTGATAAGGCCGCTGTCAAGCGGTTCAATCCATGTTATAGAGGATGCTGTATTATTCAGCCATTGATGCCCGCGTGGTGCGTTCAGTACATTGTCAAACCCGCTGGGTGCCAGCTCTGAACTGGGTATTTTTGCCAATTCCCTGATCAGTTTTCCGGACATGTCGGTAATAAAAATGGTTGAATTGAACCCTCCGGCAGGCACCAGGTAAGAAAATGGTTTGTCAATTCTTTCCAGGAGCATGTATTTATTATCAGGAGAAACCTGGATATCGCTGTATATGGCCGGTTTGCCTATTTTCACTTCATTGCCATTGCTGTTCTTAACCAGTTGTGCTGTTGCATAAAATTCATACAGGGCTTCATCGCTGGCTGATTTGATAAGGTCCTGGTACGTGCGGCTTGCAGCTACTTTGCCCAGGTTTTGCTGAACAACCGGCCCTTTGGGGGCCAAAGGTTTAGCAGGTGCCATTGTAAATGGGCTTATAATGGCCTGATACAGGATTGTGTTATTGTCTATCCAGTCATATGACATTCCATTCACCAGGTTAAGGGCCGTCTTATTTATTTTCACGGCTTTTTTATCTTGTAAGCTGATGATATAAAGATCAATGGCATGAAGGGAAGTATGCGTGAAAGCAATCTTATCCTGGTTTGGGCTCCATTGTATATTGCCTGCTTTCAGGTCATTAGGTAAACCTGCAATCGTAGATGATGAACCTGTGTTGATATTTTTAAGGATCAGGTTATTGATATAAGCAGACCTGCTCATGCCAAAATTATTCGGGTTTATACGCAGGCCGGCAATCTTTAATTCGGGTTGTGCCAGTTCTTCCACTGATGGCATACTGCTGCGTTCCATGATCAGCATCCAGTCAGCTTTATTGCTGATGCTTACAGCAGGAGAAGGTTTTGCCATCACCAGGTCGTTGATGGCTGCGGGAGGTGTTTTATATTCAATGGCATCCTGTGCACGCAGGTTGATGCTGAAAAACAAAAATAGCAGGGAAATTATATTTTTCATTTTCTAATATTTGAATGATGCAAATGTAATCATTATGGTAGCCGGCAAATCAATTGCAGGATCATTTGCTGTAAACCGGAATTACCAGTCAATTTGAAATGCCTGCCCGGGTATGCACAAAATCATTTTTTTCAAGTTCTTTCAGCATGAACAAGGCGAGGTCGCCTGCATAGATCCTGTCGCTGCAGCCTGCCGGCATATGTTCGGCTGCTGTTGTAAAGATACCGGTTGGACCTTCATTGATGATATCCGGCGGGCACACAAAGGTCCATGCCAAACCGGATTCTTTCAGATATTGATATGCTTTTAAATGCTCATGGCTTACAGGAAGGTATTCGGGAGGAAAATTTGATGAATCCATGATGAGTTTTTCATCATCGCCCAGCAGGCAACCTTTTCCGCCAATGGCTATGATCCTGTTAACGTTGGCATTTTTCATTTGTGATATGATATGTTTCATGCCAAGCGACCTTGTTTTATCATTGCCGCTGAAATCGCCGCCAAGGGCCGATAAAACAGCATCACTGCCTTTGATGGCACCCAATACCTGTTTGTCATCGAACAGTGCCCCCTGAACCAGTTGCAGGTTTTTATCATCAGTAAAACCGGCTGTGAATACATTTCTGCCAAATGCTTTTACCTGTATGTTTTTAAACAAAGCTTGTTTTACGAGTTCTTTGCCAACCATCCCGGTTGCGCCAAATATGGTAATTGTCATAATGATATGCGTTTTTTATTACGGTTAGGGAGAAAGGTAATAATGATGTTTTTCATGGCTAGAGCAGGTCTGCATATACTTCTTTGTTTTTTTCCATGACAGCCCTTGCAAACGGATAAGCAGGCCTGATCTTTAATTTGTGTTCCCTGGCATAGCCGGCTGCAAAGTTAACCAGCCTGGCACCAATATTTTTCCCTTTGAGTGATTCGTCAACTTCAGTATGCAGTATGATTAACATACCCGGTTCTGGAATTGAATATTCCATCAATGCCAGCCGCTTTTCATCCGAATCAATAAAAAAACAACCTTTGCCACCTGATTCTTCCTGTTTAATCTCCATAGATTAATTTTTACTGAAAATACTAAAATTTAAGATTGAATATAGCATGTATTTTTGCAGGCGTATAAGATTCAAACATCAACCGGTGGAACAGTTAAACAATAAGCAGTTTGTACGGTGGTTTGGTTTTGTTCACATTACATTTTTTAGTATCGCATGAAGCCAGCCGGGAAAATATTATTATTTGATAATTATGATTCATTTACATACAACCTGTTTCATATGGTTGAAAAGGTTACGCACTGCCGAGTGGATGTTTATAAAAATGACGAACTTGACCTGGGGGATTTTAAAAAGTATGATAAGATCATTTTGTCGCCCGGCCCCGGGATACCATCTGAAGCCGGACTGCTGTTACCCCTGATAAAGGAATATGCGTCCAGTAAATCCATTTTGGGCGTTTGCCTGGGGCACCAGGCCATTGGAGAAGCGTTTGGCGCAAAATTAATAAACCTGCCGACTGTGTTTCATGGCGTTGCAACAGCCATACATATCCTCAACAGGAAAGATTCATTGTATGCCGGGTTGGAAGAGACGGTAATGTGCGGCCGTTATCATAGCTGGATTGTTGATGACAGGGAACTGCCGGATACATTACAAATTCAGGCTGTTGATGAGCAGGGGCGTATCATGGGGTTGAAACACAAGCAGTATGATGTGCAGGGGGTGCAGTTTCATCCCGAAAGCATATTGACACCATGCGGAGAAATCATTATCAGGAACTGGCTGGCACAGTAACAGTAAGCAATATAACAGGTTTAATGCTGTTAATGATACAATCAATACCTTTAAATATAGTAGCGATGGATAGGTAGCTATTAAATAGCCTTGATTTTCTCGATTGAGTGTTGCTTTGCAATAATTCAGTTTGACATATGAAGTAAATATTAAAATCTAACATGGAATGATGAATATTAAAGTTTGCGGTATCAACAGCATGAAGCAGTTACAGCAATTGGACGCGCTTGACATTGATTTTGCCGGACTCCATTTTTACAGGCATTCACCCTATTTCCTGGCAGAAAGGATACCCAAAAAAGAATTGGCGGACGCAGACCAGGACATTAAGAAAGTGGGTGTTTTTGTTAATGCGGATTATGATGAGATTATGCAGGCGGCCGAAGATTACGGACTAGATATTATTCAGCTTCATGGCGATGAAACGCCCCATTTGTGTGAACAGGTTTCAAATGAACTGGAAACAATCAAAACATTCCGTATTGACCACAAAAGTGAAACGCTGATTGATTACATACTGAAAGATTATGATGAGGTTTGCGATTATTACCTGTTTGATACAGGCAATAACATGGCTGTAGACGGTAAAGCCAGCCATGATAACTGGCGCCAGATAGCTGAAAGCAGTATTGAGAAGCCATTTTTTATAAGTGGCGGCATTGCACCGGATGATGCACTGGTTGTGAAAAAATTTAAACATCCTGATTATTTTGGCGTTGATATCAACGGGCTTTTTGACAAGGAACCCGGCTTAAAAGACATGGGTTTGATATTGAAGTTTATAAATAGCCTGAAATAGCATAAATGGTTAACTTATAATGTTTGTTAATTATGTTTAGAGCTGTATTTAGCTTCTAAAAGATTGATAAATTGCATCCTGATAAATGAAACATGTTAAATGAAAAAATATTTACTTCCTGTTTTTTTCTTGCCGATTTCCCTGTTTGCCCAAAAAGGAAAACCTGCTACCGGTAAAACGGAACCCGCAGTAAAAAAAGGAAATGTGCAGACCAATGTTCAGAAACCTGCAGATGGTTACCAGGTTTTTGGGAACGTAACGGGATATGCAGATAATACACCTGTTTCTTTGCACAATGGTAATACCGGGGCATTGGAATGGTCGGGTCAGGTTGTAAACAACAAGTTCATGATTTCAGGCAAACTGGATTTTCCTGATGTTAAAGTTCTTGTGATCAATAACAAGCAACCATATAAAGTTATATTTCTTGATAACAGTGTTGTGAATATTACCGGGCGGGCAGATTCGCTTGATAAAGCAGTTGTGAGGGGTTCTGCTTCTCATAATGAGTTTGAAATACTTGAAAAGATAATAGCCCCTTATGCATCTTTGTTTCAGCAGAACAGCAATGCAGATTCTGTAACGAAAAAGGCGGCATCGGACTTGCTGGTAGATTATATAAACAGGTTTCCGAAATCTTTTGTTACGCCATTGGCCGTATTCAGGAATTACCAGTTAAACGCAGATCTTGACCAGATGGAATCTCTATTTGGAAAACTGGCTGTGCCGGTAAAGTCCGGCCAGATAGGCCAGTTCATTTCCCAGCAAATCACCGAGGCTAAATCAATGCCTGCCATCGGAAGGCCCATGCCGGAATTTGAGCATCCGGATTCTACCGGAAAGATGGTCAGCCTGAGTTCATTCAAAGGTAAATATGTGTTGATTGATTTCTGGGCAAGCTGGTGCGGCCCATGCAGGCGTGAAAATCCTACCATTGTTGCCACTTATAATAAGTACAAGGATAAGAACTATACGGTGTTAGGTATTTCGCTCGACAGGTCCAGACAGCCATGGATAGACGCTATTAAGACAGATGGTTTAACCTGGACACAACTGAGCGACCTGAAAGGCAATTCCAACGAATTGGGGGTTAGGTTCAAGATAGCGTCTATACCCCAGAATTTCTTACTGGATCCAAATGGAATCGTTATTGCAAAAGGCTTGAGGGGAAGTATGCTGGAAAGCAAGCTGGCCAGTTTGTTTGGCGAGTAAAACGCACTGTTATTTTTAATTGTTGCTTTATTGGCATTTGTGCAGAAATAGCCTGTATATACTACATACCGGCAATTGTTCTATTGCGCAACCGGATTTAACTTCCTTTTATATAATTGCACCGTATTTTCCAGTCCAAGGTAGATGGCGTCGCAAATTAAAGCGTGGCCGATGGATACTTCCAGCAAACCGGGAATATGAGTTGCAAAATAATGCAGGTTTTCCAGGTCAAGGTCGTGGCCTGCATTGATGCCAAGCCCTAATTCATTTGCAATATTGGCTGCGTGTACATAAGGAGCGATGGCTGCTTCCTTATTTTTGTGATAACCTGTTGCATAAGCTTCTGTGTACAATTCAATCCTGTCGGTACCTGTGGCTTTTGCTGCTGCCACCATATCTTCTACGGGGTCAACAAAAATAGAAACACGAATGCCTGCGTTTTTAAATACGGCGATGGTTTCTTTCAGGAAAGCAGCATGTTTGATGGTATCCCAGCCATGGTTACTGGTAAGCTGGCCCGAAGAATCGGGAACAAGGGTTACCTGTGTAGGTTTGTTGTCTAATACCAGGTCAACAAATTTTTGTTCTGTTGGGTTCCCCTCGATGTTGAATTCTGTGTGTAACTTTTTTTTCAGTTCGTATACATCGGCATACCTGATATGCCGTTCATCTGGCCGCGGGTGAACCGTAATGCCATCTGCACCAAACCTTTCTATATCCAGGGCGGCTTTCAGCAAGTCGGGGTTATTTCCTCCACGGGCATTGCGCAGGGTGGCCAGTTTGTTTATATTAACGGAGAGTTTTGTCATGATTTGTTATTAGGATACAAAGATGCAATGGAAATATAAAGTGTCAAATTTATTTACTTTCAGTAAGTAGGTTAAGGCCTGTTCCAATGTAATTTTTTTACTGTTTCAGCATATAGGCATTTAGATTTGTATTAAAAGATTGTAATTGTATAAGCTGACAAATACAAAGGGAATTAGCATATTGCTTATTAATTTTTTTCCATCAAATCCCTGATAGCCACTGAAGCAACTACCGCCCCGAATGTGGCAGGAAGGTAAGAAATGGTACCGTAAGCAGATTTCTTAAAATTACGCCCATCGGTGAGCATCAGGCTTTCTTTAACCGGTTGTTCGGGAGAAAAAACAACTTTTATGCCTTTATAGATGCCGTGCGTTTTCAGTACTTTCCTTACCTGTTGTGCAAAGGGGCAGATGATGGTTTTGGAAATATCTGTTACTTTTAATTGTGTGGGATCCAGTTTAGCACCGGCACCCATGCTGCTTACCAATGGCAATTGTTTTTCATAAGCCATTTTCATGAACGTTATTTTAGGCGTGATGCTGTCGATGGCGTCGATGATATAATCGGGGTTCATGTCAAGTAGTTTACCAACCATTTCAGGATTGATGAATTCCTTAATTACAGTGAGTTCAAGTTCGGGGTTGATGGCCCGTAGCCTTTCAGCCATGATATCTGCTTTTGATATTCCATGATTAATGGCCAATGCCGGTAACTGCCGGTTCCGGTTTGTGGGGTCAACCACATCGCCATCAATGATGGTCATTTTACCAATACCGCTCCGGCAAATGAATTCCGCTGCAAAGGAGCCAACACCACCCATGCCAACTACCATAACGTGCGAACGGGTGAGTTTTGCCAGTTTATTTTCGCCAACCAGTAATTGGGTTCTGCTTAACCAGGATGTGTCCATTGATTCTCGTTTATACTGTCAGATTAAAAACAGTGTGTACATTTTTTTTCAGTTGCAAATGTAATTCATCAACCGTTGTGTTTTTTATGTTGGCAGCAGCTTTGTAAATGGGTTCAATGGATACGGTTGCGTCATCTGTTTCCAGGAAAAATTGACCGGCGGGAACCAAGCTGAAAGCGTCATGTGAACCAGGCTGCAGCAGTGCTTTCCCGAAACTTACCCAATGGCCTTTCGTGGTTAGTTTTTCAGCCAGTAACCTGTTCTTATTGAATCCGTGAAAGATAACAGGTACTTTGTTTTTATGTATTTCCAGCAGCTTAAGTATCTCATCAAAGGCCCGTACGCAATGAATGATCAGTGGTTTGTTTATTTCGTTTGCCCATAACAGTTGGGCAATGAAGACCTGCTGTTGAAGCTGAAACGGGGTATTGCATACTTTATCGAGCCCGCATTCGCCGATAGCGATAACATGTTCCTGCCTGCTAAGGGATTTCAGCGATTCAAATTCCTGCTTCCAGGCGGTTTCATGTATATACCAGGGATGTAAACCTGCTGAATAAGTGCCTGGTTTTATAATGCTGTTGAAATTATTGTACAGGTTTTGGATAGCCCATTCACCGGGTTGGGCAGGAGCGTGGCTATGGATATTTATATGCAATGATGCCATATTAGGTATGTAAATATCCGTCAATTTATTTTATCTGAAATTCCTGCTGCATGCTGCTTAACTGTACAAGTGTGCGACGCAACGATGATGAGCATGGCTGAAAAAGCCGGGACAACAGGCATAAAAAAACCCGCTTCATCAGAAACGGGTTTTATAAAAAATGAGCTTGTTATTAATAACGGTACATTTCGGCTTTGAAAGGACCTTCTTTTGGTATGCCGAGGTATTCAGCCTGTGCAGGGGTTAATTCTTCCAGCACTACGCCGATCTTGGCAAGGTGTAAACGGGCCACTTTTTCATCCAGGTGTTTAGGCAGCACATATACTTTGTTTTCGTACTTGCTGCTGTTTGTCCACAGTTCAATCTGCGCCAAAGTCTGGTTAGTGAAAGAGTTGCTCATTACAAAACTTGGGTGGCCGGTAGCGCAGCCCAGGTTAACGAGGCGTCCTTCTGCCAGAACGATTACGTGTTTACCATCAATGGTATACAGGTCAACCTGTGGTTTGATGGTGTTTTTAGTGTTTCCGTAATTTTCGTTCAGCCATGCCATATCAATTTCAATATCAAAGTGGCCGATGTTGCAAACGATGGCTTTGTCTTTCATGAGCCTGAAATGGTCAGCTGTGATCAGGTCGCGGCAACCGCTGGCCGTAACGATGATGTCAGCTTCTTTAACGGCATCGATCATTTTCTTCACTTCAAAACCGTCCATAGCAGCCTGTAAAGCGCAGATCGGGTCTATTTCGGTAACGATTACACGAGCACCGGCGCCACGTAAACTTTCAGCAGAACCTTTTCCCACATCGCCATAACCGCCAACAACAGCTACTTTACCAGCCATCATCACATCGGTTGCACGGCGGATAGAATCTACCAGGCTTTCCTTACATCCGTACTTATTATCAAATTTAGATTTGGTAACTGAATCATTTACGTTGATGGCAGGGATAGGCAATGTGCCTTTAGCCATGCGCTCATATAAACGGTGTACACCGGTAGTGGTTTCTTCGCTCAGGCCTTTGATGTTGCTGATCAGTTCGGGGTATTTGTCAAACACCATGTTGGTAAGGTCGCCACCATCATCCAGGATCATATTCAGCGGGCGGTCTGCCGCACCGAAGAACAGGGTTTGTTCAATGCACCAGTCGGCTTCTTCCTGTGTTTGTCCTTTCCAGGCATACACGCCAATACCTGCTTCAGCAATAGCCGCAGCGGCCTGGTCTTGTGTGGAAAAGATATTGCATGAACTCCATTTAACTTCTGCACCCAGTGCAACCAGTGTTTCAATCAGCACGGCTGTCTGGATGGTCATGTGCAGGCAACCTGCAATGCGTGCGCCTTTTAAAGGCTGGCTTGCGCCGTATTCAGCCCTAAGGCTCATCAGGCCTGGCATTTCTGCTTCGGCGAGCATGATTTCTTTGCGGCCCCATGCTGCAAGGCTCATATCCTTCACCTTGTAAGCAAGGTTGAAATCGATTCCTTTTCCGGTAATTGTTGACATATAGAATAATTTAGGATGCAAATCTAATTATTATAGTGTAAAATTCTATGTAAATTAAAATATTTGGGATAAAATGTTATTAAATGTATATATTGTAGGATAAATGTATAGTTTGATATGAAAAAAGCCCATCAAAAAGAACAAACAGCTACTTCATCCGTTCAGCTGGATAAAAGCGACCTGGCCATTTTGAAATTGTTACAGGAAAATGCCCGCATTACCGTGAAGGAAATTTCGGAGAAAGTGCACCTGAGCACCACGCCGGTACATGAGCGGATTAAGCGCCTGGAACAGAACGGCGTTATCAGGCAATACGCCACACTGGTTGACCATGCCAAAGTAAAGAAAGGGCTGATGGTAATCTGTTATGTGTCGCTGAAAGAACATAATAAGAATGCCGGTTTAAAATTCATTAAGGCGATCAACCAGTTGAACGAAGTGATAGAGTGTTATAATATTTCGGGGGAGTTTGATTTTATGCTGAAAGTGGTGGAAGAGAACATGGACAGCTATTATGATTTTCATGTAAACCGCCTGAGCCAGATTGAGAACATGGGCAATGTGCAAAGTGTGTTTGTGATGGGGGTTATTAAGCAAACGCACCAGTTGGTTTGGTAGGTGGGAATATAGTTGTGATGTATGATTTGTGATGTATGATTTGTGATGTATGATTTGTGATGTATGATTTATGATGTATGATTTGAGATCTGAGATTTTTGGATTTGAGATTTTTAGATTGATAGTTGCATCACGAAATCATTCATAAAATACCCTTCTCCGATATCGATGTCTTCTTCCCGGGAAACGGTGAATCCGAGTTTTGTATAGAAATGCAGGGCAGGGTTATAGCGGTTTACGTTCAATTCCAGTAGGGTGGCACCTTCAGTGCTGATGGTTTCAATTATATAATTAAGGAGAAACCTGCCTGTTCCTTTCTTCTGCAACCCGGGCAATACATATAGTTTATGTAAACGGAATACTCCGGGAATGCCTGTTGTTTTTTGTGAGAATGATGCAAAACCAACCGCTGTATCATCATCATAAGCAATGATAAACCGATGGCCCGATTGTAATTGTTTTTCCAGAGCATCGATGCTGTAAAATAGATGCAGCATGTAATGAAGTTGGGAAGGCTTCAGTATGTTTTTATATGCTACAGGCCATATGGCGTATGCCATTTCCTTAATTTCAGGAAGGTTGTTGATGCCTGCTAATCTGATCTGTAGTGCGGTCATTTTACCAGTATCCTGATATTGGGTGCATACATCACCCTGCCCAGGTTGTCTTTAACTATTATGTCGAAAAAAAACAGTTCTTCACCGCTGGTAACCCTTTCCCTGATTGTTTTTATCCATAGTTCGGGTAATGGGCTGGCAGTGAACCTGTCGGCGGAAATACTGGTAGTGGGGCTTACTTTTCCTGTTTTTTCATCTTCTGTAACCGCTTTCCGTTTGTACATGAATTGATAGGAAGTAACCTTGTAATCCATTTTTTTGTCATCCGTAATTTTCAATGGCAGCGCAATGATACGTTCTGCTTCAGCCACAGTGATGGAAGATGAATCTTTAAATGAACCAAGGCTGCTGTATAACCTGGGCGGTTTAAATTTGGGGGTGTTTGTTTGTCCGTTTGCCGGTTTTTGGGAAAACCCTGTAAAGGATAGCAGGCAGGCTGTTACAGCAAACAGGGTTATTTTATTTATCATACGCATATAGTAACATTCAGTTATTTGGCGAATCTACTAAAGATAACAGAAGTAAATACTGATTTAACTTTTAATATGCATGAATGCCTGGTTACTTTTCACAAAATCAGGTTGCCTTTAGTTTTCCGGTTGCACAATGATCAAGTTACAATGCTGACAGGCTTTCTTCAATCACCCTGATTTTTGTTTCAGCATCCGCTTTTTTCTTTTGTTCCAGCGCCAGTACTTCCGGTTTAGCATGCTGTACAAATTTTTCATTACCGAGTTTCTTTTCTACTGATAGCAGGAAACCTTTCAGGTGGTCAAGTTCTTTCTGCAAATCTGCTTTCTGTTGCCCGGTATTCAGTGGTTGTGCTGTTTTCAGGTAACATTTATCTTTTCCAATTACACAGGATATGGTTCCGGGTACCGCCTCGTTGGTAAAGGTAACAACGGATGCATTCACTTGCTTTGCAAGCAGTGTTTCCATGCCGTTATATAATTCCTTGTCATTGGTATCAATAAATAATTCAACCGTTTCTTTTGGTTTAACCTGTTGTTTGTTCCTTACATCACGTAAGCCGGATATGAGTTCTTTTAATAAGGAGCCTTTTTGTAAGATCAGCCGGTTTGTTTTTTCAGGGGCGGTGTTTTGCCTTATGCATAAGTCATCGTTCCTTTTTTCAAGCAGGTGATAAATTTCTTCTGTAACAAAAGGCATGAAAGGATGCAATAGCTGAACCAGTTCGGTAAAAAAAACGGTTGTACGCTTATAGTCTTCCTGGTTGATGGGCTGATCAAAACCTGGTTTAACCCATTCGAGGTACCAACTGCAGAAATCATCCCAAATAAGCGAATAGATTGTTTTCAGTGCTTCACTCAGCCTGAACTGTTTCATCAGTGCGTTCACTTCTGTTTTTGCTTCATCCAGCCGCTGGCTGAACCATTCGATGGCAAACCGGTTTCCCTGTTGTGTTTCGCCGCTAACCAGCCTGCCTTCCCACATCTTCACGAGCTTCAGGGCATTCCATAGCTTGTTGTTAAAATTCCGGCCCTGTTCAAGCGAACTTTCATCAAAAAGCAGGTCGTTGCCCGCCGGTGAGGCAATCATAATTCCGAAGCGTACGGCATCAGCGCCGTATTTATCAATCAATAGAAGCAGGTCGGGTGAGTTGCCCAGGCTTTTACTCATTTTCCTGCCCAGTTTGTCGCGAACGATACCTGTAAAATATACATCATTAAAAGGTTTGGCGCCCATATATGTTTCTCCTGCCATGATCATGCGGGCTACCCAGAAAAAAATGATTTCAGGTGCGGTTACCAGTGTATTGGTAGGGTAGTAGTATTTCACTTCATCATTACCCGGATTAGAAAATCCTTTGAACACTTCAAAAGGCCAAAGCCATGATGAGAACCAGGTATCGAGGCAGTCTTCATCCTGTTTGAGTTTTGCAGCCGGTTCTCCGTAATTTTCATAATATTTTTCATTGGCTTCCGCTTCATTCATGGCAACCACGAACCTGCCATTGTTGTCGTACCAGGCCGGTATGCGGTGTCCCCACCAGAGCTGCCTGCTGATACACCAGTCTTTTATATTTTCCATCCAGTGCCGGTACAGGTTTTTGAATTTGGCCGGGTGGAATATGATATCATCCTGCATAACGGCATCAAGTGCCGGTTTGCTTATTTCCTTCATGCTTACCCACCATTGGAGGCTTAAGCGGGGTTCCACCACTGCGTCTGTGCGTTCACTATAGCCTACTTCGCTGGTATAGTCTTCTGTTTTTACCAGTATGCCTTTTTCCTGCAGTTCGGCTGCAATTTTTTTCCTGGCTTCAAATCGGTCAAGCCCAATGTATATCTGTGCATCATTGTTTAAAGTACCATCGTCATTGAAAATATCAATAACTTCCAGTTTGTGTTTTTGTCCAAGCTGGTTGTCGTTCATATCGTGCGCCGGCGTAACTTTCAGGGCGCCGGTTCCAAAATCCATGGTAACATATTCATCGGTGATGATGGGGATGCGCCTGTTAATCAGTGGAACCAATGCATATTTTCCATGTAGGTGCCGGTATCTTTCATCATCCGGATGCACACAGATAGCGGTATCGCCCATGATGGTTTCGGGCCTTACGGTTGCAATCACAATATATTCATCGCTTCCTTCAACCTGGTATTGCAAATGATAGAGTTTCTGGTTTGTCTGTTTCCTGATAACCTCTTCATCACTGAGTGCGGTAAGTGCTTTAACATCCCAGTTAATCATGCGCTTGCCCCTGTATATCCAGCCCCGGTTGTACAGATCGTTGAATACTTTTATTACAGACTGGTAGTAATCATCATCCATGGTAAAGGAAGTACGGTGCCAGTCGAGGCTGCAGCCCAGTTTCTTCAGTTGCTGCAAAATGATGCCTCCGTATTTTTCTTTCCATTCCCAGGAGTATGTTAAAAATTCTTCGCGGCTTAAGGATGATTTGCTGATGCCTCTTTCCCGGAGCATGGCAACCACTTTTGCCTCTGTGGCAATGGAAGCGTGATCGGTACCCGGAACCCAGCATGCGTTTTTGCCTTCCATCCTGGCTTTACGTATCAGGATGTCCTGTATGGTATTGTTGAGGCAATGACCCATGTGCAGTACACCGGTAACGTTTGGTGGTGGAATCACAATGGTATAAGGCTCCCTGTTATCGGGTTTGCTGTAAAAGTATCCTTTCTCCATCCAGTGGCTATACCATTTGTCGTCTATTGATGCCGGTTCAAAATTTTTACTCAGTTCCATGTAAAGCGGTTCATTTTTTAAAGTGAGCAAAAATACAAAAAGCAGTTTGTAAACAGGCCGGCAATATAGCGTACAGATATTCCAAAGCGTAATTGCAACGTGCAGGAAGTTTTTCTGCTTTTCTAATAAAACGTTACTATAAACTAAAATAATTAGTAAATTGCCTCTCGCAATACCAAACAGCCATTACATTTTGTACGCAATAGTAGACATAGAGACCACCGGCGGGCATGCTGCAGCCCATGCAATTACAGAAATCGCCGTGTTTATACATGACGGGCAAAAAGTGATACGGCAGTTTCATTCGCTGGTAAATCCGCAACAGAAGATACCATTATATATAACTTCGCTTACGGGTATCAGTGATGAGATGGTAGCAGATGCTCCTGTATTTGAAGAATTGGCCGCAGAGATATATGAAATGCTGAGCGGGCAGGTGTTTGTAGCGCACAATGTGAATTTTGATTATTCATTTGTAAAGCATCAGTTGAAACACTGCGGGTATAACCTGGATGTGAAAAAACTATGTACCGTAAGGCTGGGCAGAAAAGTCTTTCCGGGATTACCTTCCTATAGCCTTGGAAATTTATGCCGCAGTTTGCAGATAAATATTTCAAACAGGCACCGGGCAGCCGGAGATGCAGAAGCAACAGTGGAATTACTGGAAATGATGATAGTACAGGGAGCTTCGGTGCATATTGATGAAATGCTGAAAAAATCATCTGCTGAACAATGGCTTCCCCTGCACCTGGAAAAGAAGGATGTACAGCAGTTGCCGGCAAAACCGGGTGTTTATTATTTCCACAATGCAAAGGGTAAGATAATATATGTTGGCAAGGCTGTAAACATAAGGAAAAGGGTTAGCAGCCATTTTACACATAATGGTGCAGCCGGTAAAAGGCAGCATTTTTTAAGGCTGGTACATAAGGTTACATTTACGGTTTGTGCCAATGAACTGCAGGCGCTTGTGCTTGAAAGTACGGAAATCAGAAGGTTATGGCCAAGGTATAACGACAGCCAGAAGCAGCCTGTGCAGCAATACGGTCTCTATAGTTATGAAGACAACCGCGGGTATTTGAGGCTTGCCATTGATAAGAAAAAAAAGAATTACCCGGCATTATATCATTTTAACCTGTTGCATGAAGGGTTGGTATTGTTAAAGAACATGATAGAAGAATATGATCTTGACAACAAGCTCTGCCACCTGGATAAGACATCATTAACTGAAAAGGAAATCCGGTTTCTTGATCCGCCAACCAGGTACAATCGGAAAGTGATGCGAGCATTGGAGGCCCTTAAAAAGCAATTGCCCACATTTGCAGTAGTTGAAGAAGGGCTTACCAATAGTCAAAAGCTGTGCCTGCTTATAGAGAATGGAAGCTTTTGGGGTATGGGCTACCTGGAAGAAACTGAAAATATTGAAAAAATAAACGAGCTGAAAGAAAAATTAACCCCTTATGCTGATAATGATTTCATCAGGAACAGTATATATGCTTATGTTTCAGCCAACCCACAAAAAAAGGTTGAGTTTGAGCATGGGTGAGCATGAATTTTCCGGATAAAAGTTGAAGTAATTAATATCAGGCAAGTTCCTCAATGGTAGCGCCAATCTTTCTTTCCGTGATGGCATCGCATTGCGGTTTTAGGATATCGAAGCTGCCGTTCTTAACAGCATATTTACCTTTTGTATGTATCAGGAAGGCACATTGTTCAGCCTGTTCTCTGCTGTGTTTGCATATATCCATGAGTGTTTCAATTACCCATTCGAAAGTATTCACATCATCATTCCATACAATCAATGAAAAATGAGGTGCGACAACTGTAAGCAGGTCAGATGTTTCTTCAGGCGCTATGCCCGGCTGATATGAATAGTTTGTATTCATTGGTTATATGGCAAAGCTAATAAAAATTGATAAATCAGGGTTTGAGAACAGGAAAATTGTTTACCAGCCCTGCAGGTGGAATGTTTATTCTATATGATAAAGGGATCAGCTAATGATCCCTTTTAAAATAAAAATGTGTTTAACTATCATTATTAATCATCGTCTTTCACGGGTTTCCTGAATTTGTTATCCATTGACATATATCCGCCCCCTTCTACAAAGAACACGATTACGAGTACCAGCATCAGGAATGAGAAAGGAAGTTCTGACTGAGCACCTTTTTCCGTTTCAAACATATTTACAAATACGATGGCACCAAGCACGATAGGAATCTGGATAAGTGACATCAACCTTGTGAATAAGCCCAAAAAGATCATAATACCTCCTATGATATGTACCCAGGGCAGGATAGCTATGAATCCGGTGAAATTCTTGAGTGTACTTGATTGAGCGAAATATGTATCCAGTTGATCTTTATGCTGAATGAAGTCGATGCCTTTATATACAAGGCAGATACCCAGTACCAAACGCAGAATTACTACCCATTTAGGAACATTTTTTCCTGATATTGATCTTTGATGTAGAAAACTCATAATGTATAGTTTTGGTGATGAGCTATTAAATTACAATTTTTTTATGTTTAATACAAATAAATAGGCTGTTATTAATACACGCTTCAATGTTGACAATCAATGAGAAGAGGGCAGATAAAAAAAGGGGATAATAATTTTGTAGATATAAATTAACACCTATCTTTGCCTTCCCAAAAAACAGGATATATGCATTTTGGTTATAAACCTGTTGTAACCGTTTGTTTTTTGGAATGTGTTAATTAAAGGGAGTTTAGCTCAGTTGGTTTAGAGCATCTGCCTTACAAGCAGAGGGTCGGCGGTTCGACCCCGTCAACTCCCACCATCGGCCTCACAAGAAATTGTGGGGCTTTTTCATTGTTGTATTTCTGTAAGTAAAATCAGAAAGCTAAAACAAAAGCTGAGGGGAGTATTCAAAGTTGGTTTATGGCATCCCGGCATGAAGCCGGAGGGCCGGCGGTTCGACCCTGTCAACTCCCATGAGGCCTCACAATTTTTTTGAGGCTTTTTTATTGTTGTATGTTGTAAGTAAAATCAAGTAAGAACAGTACTACTTACATGCCTTCCCTGAAATATTAGTTTTCTTTCCTAATGCAACTGAATACCATGTCTTCCAGGAACCTGACAATCTTTGTTTCATCTTTTTCTTTTCCAAAATCTGTGAGTGAAGGCAGGTTATGCATGAAAAAATTCTGAAAATGAGCCATCTCTATGATTGTACTTGATAATGATTTTGGATACTTGTATTTCGGGTTGTATTCAAGTATGATATTGCCAATTTTTGCACAGAGGTCTTTATATGGTTTAAACAACTGGTCTTTATTATCTTCCGAAACATGTTTGGTAAGATAAACCTTGCTTCCTTCTGCAATAATTATCTGGTGCAGGGTACTTTCATTAACGTAACTGGTGTTTATATCGTCTTTTACGGTGCTGGCCAGTAAGCGGATCACTTTTTTGAGTTTTTTTTCCGGCTCATTTATTTTGGCAGTATTAAATACTACTCGGTATTCCAGCCAATGCCAGTACCAGGCGGTAATATAAATCAGGAACCGGTGTTTGTTTTCAAAATACCGGTAAATACCGGCTTCCGTGGTGCCGATTGTTTCAGCCAGTTTCTTAAATGTAAATGATTCAAACCCGTTTATATAGATCATTTGAATACCATGAAATAGTATGTTTCTGCCTAATTCTGTTTGCTCGGGGTCTTTGATAAACAGTTTTTCATTCATCCTTATGTGTAGTTGAATTTTCATATTTTACCGGTTTTGTGAATTACCTGTTACTTTAAAAATAAATGCTGTGATTTATTGACATAAAATTACAAATACATTTAGTAATGATAGTATTACTATCATTTAATAAAAAATCAGTATCTTTGTAAAGGCCGATTGAATGATTTATTGATGAACAGGTTTATTCAATAAAGTTACGTTGAATAATGCAATTAGATCATAATAATCATAATCACATTCAACTATGACAAAGGTCATTGATACGTTACCGTATGCCGGTACCTTTGCCTGGTAAATGATTAAGTAGTAATACTTTCAATATTTCCGTGATAGTTGTGCTGTAGTGTTTCATGCAACTGAAATGAATACTGGTAATTTCAGGATAGGTTTATACAGCCTGGCAAATAAGAAATAGAATTATATGGCTAAGACAGGTATTTTAACTGTTTGTTACTGATCATTCTTTTTTAATCGGGGCTGTTGCTTTATTGTTGAACATGTAAAATGGCTTAGAATGGACAATTTGTATGTAAGTGTTGCCGGTTTTATATTATGTGCTGCTGTAATCATTTTCAGTGGCACAAAGTTGTCGTTATACGGGGATAAGATTGCTGACTTAACCGGACTGGGAAAAGCCTGGATCGGGCTTGTCCTTATGGCTTCCGTTACGTCTCTGCCTGAATTAGTAACAGGAATCAGCGCTGTAACGGTTGTGCAAGCACCTAACCTTGCAGCAGGTGATATATTCGGTAGCTGCGTATTTAACCTGCTCATACTATCGGTACTGGATGCACGTA
>WBZP01001203.1_pt1 | contig 32689 bp, 26 predicted proteins | sample 5204301 | NCBI WGS metagenome assembly WBZP01 (sample SAMN12412401, study PRJNA552823) | activated sludge metagenome | isolation source: activated sludge from nitrification reactor of wastewater treatment plant... | place: USA: Pennsylvania | collected 2017 | reverse complement strand
ATCAAAATGATCGTTTCTCCGGTATATTTCTTCCAAAATCGCGTACCGTTCCGGAGTCTTGCGGAGTTCATGTTTTTCCAGATAGGCAGTAAATATTTGTTTTACTTCCTGGATGAGGTTATCTGCCTTGTTGCTGCTTACTTCCATGTTGTTAACTCTTTTTCACGGCTTCCACTCTTTCAACCGTTGAAATTCCATCCAATTGTTTGATACTTCGCATGGCGATATTGAGCTGGTCTTTGTTGGCTACAAAGATGCTTATTTTTCCCTCAAAATACCCCTCATTTCCCTGAATGCTAATGGCGCGCATATTGATTGATAATTCATTGGAAATGAGATTGGTCAACTTTTGAATCACACCTACACCGCTGTCGACTCCCGTAATCTTCAAATCGGCTACAAAATTCTCATCCTTGTTGTCGTCCCACTCTACTTTTAATACCCTGTATCCATAATTGGCGAGCAAGTGGGTGGCATTGGGACAATTGGTTCGGTGAATTTTCATCTTTTGGGTAGAAGTGGTATAACCAAAGATTTCATCACCCGGCACAGGATTGCAACAATTGGCAAATGAAAAATCGTAAAGGTCACCCGGTTCCCCGTTGACCAGAATTTTGGATTTATTTACAACAACCCTTCGTGGTCTTTTGACTTCTTCGGGAGCCCTTCCAGCATTTTCCTGGATTTCTTCTTTCTGTACCAACATTTTACCGTTTTCAACAGTAAAATCTTTCATATCAGAAAGCTTTATTTTCTCTTCTGCTATGGCAAAATAAAAATCAGCCCTTGATTTAAATCCATACTGCTTGACCAGAAAATCTACATTTTCTTCGAAGTCAAGTTTCATGTTTTTTAATTTCCTTTCGAGCGCTTCTTTTCCATATTCGCCCCGCTTTTTCATTTCCTCTTTCATGCTGGAGCGAATCTTGCTGCGGGCTTTACCGGTTACCACCATTTTCAGCCATTCTTCCGTTGGCTTTTGATTTTTACTGGTGGTTATCTGGATTTGGTCGCCGTTGTTGAGCTTATAGCCCATAGGCACCAACTTGTTATTCACCTTGATGGCAGTGGCCCGATACCCTAACTCGGTATGGATTTCGAAAGCAAAATCCAGGGCAGTAGCCCCCATCGGCAGAATCTTCATATCTCCTTTGGGCGTAAACACATAAACTTCTTCACTGAAAAGGTTGGTCTTAAAATCATTGAGAAACTCCAAAGCATTGGTATGCTGGGTATCCAGGATATCTCTAACATTGTCCAACCAGGAATCATAGACGCTCTCCTGTGATTTTACACCTTTGTATTTCCAGTGGGCTGCAAAACCTTTTTCAGCGATATCGTCCATTCGCTCCGACCTGATCTGCACTTCTACAAACCTTCCTTTGGGGCCAATTACCGTGGTATGGAGTGACTCATAACCATTGCTCTTGGGCGTGGTTACCCAATCCTTCAACCTTTCGGGAATGGGTTTGTACACGTCAGTGATGACGGAATAAACCTGCCAACAGGTACTTTTTTCTTTGTTAACAGGCACATCCACAATGATCCGCACAGCAAAAAGGTCGTAGATTTCTTCAAATTCTACCCCCTTCTTTTTGATCTTCTCATAAATAGATGAAATGGCCTTGGGTCTGCCGGTAACCCGATACTTCACATCAAGTTCTTCAAGTCCAAGCTTTAGCGGATCAATAAACTCGTTGATGTATTTGTTCCTGTCAGCTTGTGAATGCTCCAGTTTAACCTGAATTTCATTGTACACTTCCGGCTCTGATATTCGAAGGCAGATGTCCTGGAATTCAGTCTTAAGTTTATATAAACCCAATCTATGCGCCAGAGGCACATATATGTAACTGGTTTCAGCCGCAATTTTCAATTGTTTGTGAATTGGCTGGCCATGGATAGTACGCAGGTTGTGCAATCGGTCTGCCATTTTAATGAGCACCACCCTCACGTCCAAAACAAGAGTACTTAATACTTTTTTGAAATTTTCAGCCTGCGGACTTTCGGTATCATTGTAACTGCCATCCAATTTGGTAAGTCCATCCACGATAGCAGATATTTTCTCACCAAATGCTTTTCGGATATCATCGAGGGTCAAATCGGTATCCTCCACCACATCGTGCAATAAAGCACAAATAACCGCAGTAGGACCCAACCCAATTTCCTCAAAACAAATCCTCGCTACTTCAATAGGGTGAAAGATGTAGGGCTCTCCGGTTTTTCGGCGCTGGTACTTGTGCGCCTCTACAGCCATCTCATAGGCTCTTTCCAGATTGGCCGGATCCTCTTCATTGAGTTTTAACTTCATGCTTTGCATGAGATGGTCAAAGGCTTTCCTGACCTCTGCTAATTCTGATTCATTGATGACCTGACCGGTAGGCATGTGGGGACTTTCCTGTTATTACAAATATAATTAAATTCTGTGGATACTTATCTAATTATTAATAATTTGGCGAGGCAATTAGTTTCAATAACATTATAAAATCTTCTTTGGCTTTTTAACAATTTCCCAAATTTAAGTTGCTTGGATTTTAGTGTTTATAACTCCTTGTACTTGATTTATGGCCTCATTTACCCCTATATTTGCAAATTAAAAGCGTTTATGGAATACCCTTCACAAGAAAAAAATCTCGAGGTACACGATCCGTTGGAGGCCTATTATGGAGGTAATTACACGTATGAAGACTATCTAAAGTTTGAGTTCGATGAAATGGTAGAGTTGATCCGCGGCAGGATATTTAAAATGAGTCCAGCCCCACGTCCCAGTCATCAGATCATTGCAGGTAAGCTGTACCGCGAAATCGCCAACTACTTTGTCCATAAACCTTGCCAGGTATTCATTGCGCCTACCGATATTATTCTTCCGGTTGAAAACAGGAAACGAGAAAAGTCAAATACGGTTGTGCAACCGGATATATGTGTGATATGTAATACCTGGCTAATTGAAGAAACAGGCGTATTCGGCTCCCCTGACTGGATAATAGAAGTACTTTCACCCCATACCCGTAAGAAAGACATTCAGGATAAATTCAGTGTTTACGAAGAGTGCGGAGTAGGTGAATACTGGATTGTGATGCCCAACGAAAAACTCATAGAATGCTATGTGCATACAGATGGCAAGTACCATCGTGTCAATGCCTTTGCCGAAGGTGATGTAATCAACCCCAGCCGATTTCCCGATTTGAAAATCAATGTGGCTGAAGTACTCTTCGTTCCTAATTTCAAAGCTTAAAACAACCCTGAGATATTGCCGTCGTCGTCTATGTCGATGGCTTCGGAAGAAGGAACTTCGGGCAAGCCCGGCATTCTCATCATATCCCCCGTAATGGGCACCACAAAATTGGCACCGGCTGCAATTTCGATGTCTCTCACATGAATGGTAAATCCACTCGGCCTGCCAATCACATCAGGATCATCAGAAAGTGATTTTTGGGTTTTGGCTATACACACGGCCGCTCCGTCTAAACCCAATTTCGATATCCTTCTCAACTGAAGCTGGGCTTGTGGAGCGTATTCCACTTTGGCTGCACCATAAACCTTAGTTGCGATGGTTTCAATTTTTTCTTTCATGGGTTGAGACCAACTGTACAAAGGCTTGAATTGACCGCCGGAGGATTCTACTGTTTCCACCACCACCCTGGCCAAATTTTCAGCCCCTTCGCCGCCTTTGCCCCAGACATTGGCAACACAGGCCTTCGCTCCTTTTCCTGCACACAGATCCTGGAGCAAGTTGAGTTCTGCCTCGGTATCAGTAGCAAATTGATTGATGGCCACTACCGCAGGTAAGCCGTATAAAGAGGCATTTTCAATGTGTTTTTCAAGGTTTACGAAACCTTTCTCCAATGCCTGAAGATTTTCTTCTTTGATGTCCTTAAGATCGCACCCTCCATGGTATTTAATCGCTCTGATGGTAGCCACCAATACAATAATCCTGGGTGCAAGTCCCGAACTTTGGCATTTGATATCCATAAATTTTTCAGCTCCCAAATCAGATCCAAAACCCGCTTCCGTCACTACCCAATCAGCCAATGAAAGTCCGGTTTTGGTAGCAATTACGGTATTGGTACCCTGGGCTATATTGGCAAAGGGTCCGCCGTGAATAATGGCAGGATATCCTTCCAGCGTCTGTACCAGGTTGGGTTGTAAGGCATCTTTTAGCAGCGCTGCCATAGCTCCCTGTGCCTTCAGATCTCTTGCATAGACCGGCTGCTGATCCATAGTATATCCTATAAAAATATTGCCCAGCCTTTGTTTAAGGTCTTTGATGCTGTTGGAAAGGCAAAGTATAGCCATTACTTCTGAAGCAACGGTAATGTCAAATCCCGTTTCGCGAGGTATACCATTGCCGGTACCGCCCATACCCACCACAATTTTGCGAAGCGAGCGGTCATTCATATCCATAACCCGTTTGAAATATATTTGCCTTGGATCGAGGTTGAGAGATCTTTTTTTACTCTGCAGATTGTTGTCAATTAAAGCAGCCAACAGGTTGTGTGCCCTTTCTACCGCATGGATGTCTCCGGTAAAATGCAGGTTGATATCTTCCATGGGCAAAACCTGAGAATAACCACCACCGGTAGCGCCCCCTTTGATGCCAAAGACAGGACCCAGAGAGGGTTCTCTCAACACTACACAAGTCTTTTTGCCAATTCTGTTTAAACCTTGAGAAAGGCCGATGCTGACCGTTGTTTTTCCTTCTCCGGCCGGCGTTGGAGACATGGCAGTTACCAATACAAGGTTGGATTTTTTCACCTTTTCTTCATCGATCAGATCAAGTGGTAATTTTGCCTTGTGTTTTCCAAAATGCAAAAGTTTGTCGGAATCTATGCCCAGCTGAGAGGCAATATCGTTGATGTGCTTAAGCTTAATTTGCCTTGCAATTTCTATGTCGGTCATAATGTGACTATTTGATTAGGGAAGGTAAAGATATTAAAATTTCTAATGCCTGTATGCTCATTTGTAGCACACTATTGCCTAATTCGTTGCCATTTTCAGATATTTGCGCCAAATTAATATATGCATTGGCAAGGCAGTCAACGACTGGATAATATTCACTATGATATCAGAGGGCCCATCTATCTGAAAGCCCTTGAAATGGAAGCTTCCGGTCAGAAAATCATACCTTTAAATATTGGTAATCCTGCCGCTTTTGGTCTGGAGGTGCCTGAAGTCCTTAGAGATGAATTGAAAAAATCCATTTCCCAGTCAGGAGGGTACACCCATCAATTGGGCAACAGGGCTGCCCGCGAAGCCATCGCTGAGTATGCTGCACTGAACCGGATTAAAAACGTGAATGAAGAGCAAGTGATGGTAGGCAATGGTGTTAGTGAGCTCATCCTTATGACAATGCAGGCATTGCTCAACCCGGGTGATGAAGTATTGATCCCCGCTCCTGACTATCCTCTTTGGACGGCAGCGGTGAACCTGGCAGGTGGGGTGGCTGTGCACTATACTTGTGAAGAAGAAAATGGATGGCAGCCCGATATGATAGCTGTAAGGAATCAAATCACCCCCAGGACCAAAGCACTGGTGGTAATCAATCCCAACAATCCAACGGGGGCTGTTTATTCAACATCTTGCCTTCAGCAATTGGTAAACCTGGCAGAAGAACACCAACTTGTGCTTTGCAGTGACGAAATTTACGATCATGTGTTGTTTGACAACAGGATGCATGTACCGTGTGCAAGCCTGGGCGAAAACACTTTGTTTTTGACCTATGGTGGTATTTCCAAAAATCATTTTGCCGCCGGCTATCGCGCAGGATGGATGATCATGAGTGGCAAAACCCACCATGCAACCGGCTTTATGGATGGTATCCAGCTTTTAGCTTCCATGCGACTTTGCAGCAATGCGCTTGCACAGTCCATTATTCCCGCGGCTTTACAACATTTTGATGACATCAAACAATCGGTTAATCCGGGAGGAAGATTGTACGAACAAAAGAATGCAGTGTTACAACGCATTCAAAACATCGAAGGGCTCCAATGTTCTGTGCCCGGTGGAGCTATGTATGTATTTCCATCCTTTCTCAAAGAGGCATATCGTTTTCAGCATGATCAGGATTTTGTGTACCGGCTTTTACTTCAAAAACAAGTTTTATTGGTGCCGGGCAGAGGATTCAACCATGTTGATGATTTTCATTTCAGGCTCGTATTTCTGGCGCAACCCGATGTACTGAATAATGCGTTTGAAAGGATAGAAGAGCTGTTGTTTGAATACCGCATATAAATAATTTACCTACAGCGTCTCTTTTAAATCATCATTATCATGATACTTTTCTTGTCAATGATTCACGGAAGGGTATTTTTCAACCCTAACTTTCTCAAGTATCAGTATAAATCGTGTCAGGCTTCGGAATTTTTCACTGGCTGCGTTGCATGGAAAATAAGGTCATATCATTTATTTTTTTTATCAGTAAAAAAAAAATTCAAAAATTACCCACCTTAAAATTTTACACTGCACAGTATACCGCCCTATATTTGCAGCATAATCTGCTTAATTATTTCCCTTCTTAAATCTGAACGCAGCACATGGTGTGCTGGCTATTAACTTTTTTTAATAACCAAAACTTTTAACCATGGAAAAATTTACTCAATTTTCCTTTGGTAGAATTGTGTGGCGGAATCCCAAGCCGATTATACTCACATTTCTGCTTTTCTACAGCCTTATAGGCTATTCTCAGCAAAACGGTGCCATAGCATGTAATGACCTGGTTCAGGTATCATTGGATGCGGACTGTGAAGCCGAGATCACACCGGACATGATCCTCGAGGGCACATACAATCAGCCCTGGAGTGTATTTACCGTTAAGATCTCCAATGTAATCGGTACCATTGTGACCCGTCCGGGTTTTCATACGGTAACCGTAACCAACACCACCAATGGCAATAGCTGTTGGGGTAACATTACTGTAGAGGACAAGCTTCCTCCTATTGTTGAAAATTGCCCTTGTGCGCTGGGCAATAACGATTCTGATTGTCGGTTTTTATGCAGCGATCTGGAAGGAATCCGAAAAGGCACAGTAATTGTACCTACACCTGAAGTACATGAAAATTGCTCAAGCTACACCATCATTGAAACTGAAAAGTTAATCGACAATGGTTGTGATGGCAAAGTGTTGGAAAGAAGTTATGTCTACAAAGATATTTATGGCAATGCTTCTCCTCCATGCGTTTCTTATTTCTACCTGGCTCCGGTAACGCTTGCCGACGTAACACCACCTGCTCCACTTGTACAATTGACCTGTGGTGCAAAAACAGGCATGCAGGATATCATCAATTACCTGAAACCTACCCTGGGTGAGGCAGTTGCCAGAACCTATGCATGGCCAACCGTTCACGGTGCCATTATTTCAAATGACGGACCTTGTAACCTTGCCGCTGCTAAAACCGATACTGAAATATTGGCTTGCGGACAAACTTGTCTTGACAGCCGAAAGGTAATCAGAACATGGACCGTTCTGGATTGGTGTTCAGGTGAAACCGTAAACTTTGTTCAAATCATCAAAGCAACGGACAACAAAGCACCAACCGTTATTGCCAAAGACCTTACTGTGAGTACCGATCCATGGGGATGTACAGCCAATGTATCTTTCCCGGAACCGGTAACATTGCATGACAATTGTTCTTCAACAGTTGATTACAGAGTGGAAGGAGGACCCCTGGGTACTCAAATAGTTTACCACCAGGCAAGCAAGAGTTGGTTGGCACTCAATGTTCCAAAAGGAGATCATCAATTCTATTACAAAGCAGTTGACTGCTGCGACAACACCGGCATTGATACCATCACCGTTTCTGTAAGAGACCTTACTTCTCCGGTAGCCATTTCAAAAGAATTTGTTGTGGTTTCATTGACCAATGGTGGAGATGGAAAAGGCATTGCCAAAATATATGCGGCAAGTATAGATAATGGTTCACACGATGGTTGTACCGGTGTAAAACTGGAATTGAGAAGAGATGAGGATGTATGTAACATTCAAGGAAATGATACCTACAATGCAGATGGACATTCTTTCGATGGTTCGTCTGATCCCAATAGTGCCGATTACGATCCAGATAATGGAGCGTATGTGAAATTCTGTTGTGCAGACCTTACAGGCGTTGAAAATGGAGTTCCATTCGGCAATGTAAAAGTTTGGTTGCGCGTATGGGACGATGGAGATATGAATGGTGTATACGGAACCGCAGGTGACAACTACAATGAAACATGGTCTTATGTAAGGGTAGAAGACAAGTTGGCTCCCACCCTCACGTGTCCAAAAGACATCACTTTGGAATGTGACCAGGACTATAAAAATTTAGATATCACCGGCAGAGCAAAAGCTTTTTATACTTGTGCTCCAGGAGAAGTTGAATACGCTGACAATACAAACCTTACCAGCTGTGGTTCCGGAACGGTTCGCAGAAAATGGTGGGTAAAAGGTAAACCGGAAATTAACTGTTTCCAAAACATTTATGTGAAACCTACACCTCCGGCTACGGTTTACGTAACTTGTCCGCCTGACATTACCACCGATTGCAAAAACTTACCGGCAGAACCCAAGCCAATCTATACAGGCGGAGCTTGTAACCTGCTGGGGCATTCATTGCAAAGCGACACCTTCTATGTTGAAGATGGTGCTTGTATGAAAATTCTAAACAAGTTTACCATTATCGACTGGTGTACTTACCAACCCAACAACCCTCAATCAGGAGGCATCTGGAATTGCACTCAGGTTATCAAAGTTTTGGATGATGAAGCACCTGTACTTACCTGCAAAGACGAAATGTTTGAAGTTAATGACAACGCAGATGCCGACAGTGATGGCAACAAGTGTGAGTTGAAAAACCTTGTACTGACCAATGTTGCAGACGACAATGGCGACTGTGCCAGCAAGTGGTTGAAGTGGATTGTATTGGTAGATCTATGGGGTGATGGTATCACCGATTACGAATATTCAAGTTACCTGTCACCGACCGACAATTCATTCAACAATGACAGCAATGCCAATGGCATCAAAGACAGATATTTGTCACCAACTTCATCAGGTCAGCAAGTATCGATCACCATTCCCGAGGACATCACAGGAAGCATGAGCAACCACAAGATTCAATGGAAAGTGAGTGATGGTTGCGGCAACCTTACCGCTTGCAGTTCAACCTTCATGGTAGTTGACAAGAAGAAACCTACTCCATATTGTTTAAGTCTGAGCTCTGCTCTGATGGTCAATGGCCAGGTAGAATTATGGGCAAGAGATTTTGACAAAGGAAGTTTCGACAACTGTACACAAAGCAGAAACCTGTTGTTTACATTTGATCAGGCGCATCCTGTATTGTCAAAACTGAACATTGAACACTACTTCAAAGGAAAAGGATTGGATGCAACAGTAGCTGAATTTAATGCCGGAGATGCACAACGCTGGGTACCTGCTTCAAAGAGTTCATCAAAGATATTCAACTGTGATGACTTACCGCAAGCAGAAGTCGAAATGACTGTTTGGGACGAAAAATTCAACTTCGATTATTGCCACGTAACCTTGAGTCTTCTCGACAACCAGGGAGCTTGTGGTGGAAGTTTATCTGCTCCTATTTCCGGAAATCTGAAATTTGTTGATCAGGGCATCAACCAGGCGGTAATCAGTCTGAGCGGTGCTTCCAATACCATCAGCAAAACATTGAAGACTGATGGAACCGGAAATTATATGTTCCCCAACAATCCGATGTATATTGACTACAAAATTTCAGCAAGTAAAAATGACGATCCAACAAACGGATTGAGTACGCTTGACCTTGTATTGATTCAGCGTCACATTCTGGGTGCCAACAAGTTTACCACCGCTGAAAATATAATTGCAGCCGATGTAAACGGAGACACCAAAATTTCTGCTGCCGACCTGGTAGAATTGAGAAAAGTGATTCTCGGTATCATACCCAATTTTGTAAACAACCAAAGCTGGAGATTCCTCGATGCCAAGGCACCTATTGCCAACCCATTGAGTCCATGGCCACTGGACGAAGCCATTGATGTAAGTCAGCTGGACAAGCCGGTAAGCGGTCAGGATTTCAAAGGTATCAAAATCGGAGATGTCAACAACAATGCAGTAGCCAATGCTTCATCCACACCGGCAGAAAACAGAACCGGCAAGCCAATCAACATGATTGTTGAAGAAATGGATGTTGTAAAAGGAAACAGCTATCAGATTCACATACCGGTCAAAGACTTCAATATCAAAGCGCTTCAATTGGCCATTCAGGCTGAGGGACTCACCATTGATGAAGTATTGTTTGACATGGTAAGTGCTGAAGAGTTCTATTATACCAAAGACAATGGCACAACCCTGGTAAGCTGGAATGCCGCCGATGGCAGCAGCAATGCTCAAATCTTTACCCTTGCCGTAACAGCGCTTAAGTCGGGTAAAATTTCAGACATGTTGTTTGTCAACGAACAGGCAATGGCCAACGAAGCTTATGTAGGAGAAGAGTTGGAAGCACAAAGTGTTCAGCTCGTGTTCAGACAATTGGCTAAAGACACTCCTGATACATTCGAAATTTATCAAAACGAGCCAAACCCATTCAAAGATGTTACTACCATTAGCTTCTACCTTCCCCAATCTCAGGAAGCGGTATTAACTGTCTTTGACGTCACTGGTCGACAATTGATGAGAGAAAGAAAAGCGGCTCAAAAAGGCCTCAATACTTTCACAGTCAATATGTCAACCCTGGATTATAGCGGTGTAATGTATTACCAGATTGAAAGTGGTGATTTAACAGCTACCAAAGTGATGATCGGCCTCAAGTAACAATTGCTTACGTTGAATCCTCGATAAGACGTAATAACCAAAACTCTTTTAGGCTGCCTCCGTTCCCCGGGGGTAGCCTTTTTTTTATTTACACTGCTGAAGATTTTTTTTTACTTCACTGAGCTGCCAATGTTTTTGATTACCAAAGTTCATGCTCAGGTAGTTCACCAAATTGGTCATTTCCACATCGGTCATCTTGGGGTGAGCCGGCATATAACGAAGGGTGAGACCCAGGCTGTCGGCCCGGAAACCATTTCTGATAACACAAACAAGCCCTTTGCTGTCTCCACTCAAATAAGAACTTCCTTTAAGGGCCGGAATAAGCTTGTTGAGGCCACTGCCATCTTCCATATGACAATTGGCGCACAGTGCTGAGTAAATTCTTTTCCCCTGACTGTAGGTGTCGTCGCAGGAATTAAAACAGAAACATAAAAGAGCAATAGCTAAAAACTTATTGCTTTTCTTCATCCAATAAGGTGTAAACGTCTTTAATAAAATCAGGTATTGTTGTAGGATCGGTACCTTCACAAAATGACCTTACCCTTCCTTTCCTGTCTACCAGAATGATCTTGCCGCTGTGATCGAAGCCACCCGGTGCAGATGGATCTTCAAGGGCTGCCACAAAAAAGTCATCAGCCAGATCGAGGGTAAAATCTTTATCTCCGGTAAGAAACAACCATTTATTGGATTTTACGCCTATGTTTTCAGCATAGACTGACAATTTACCAACGGTATCTCTCTTGGGATCAAGGGTAAAAGAAACCAACCTTACCCCTTCCACATTTTTAAATTCATCGTGCAGTCTCAACATTTGTTTCATTACACGAGGACAAATTGAAGGGCAGCTGGTAAAAAAGAAGTCTGCAATGTAAACACCGCCCGACAGGCTATCATTGTTGATATTGACGCTGTCCTGGCTAAGGTATTGAAAAGGTCTTATGGTATGTTCTCTGGTCACACCATTTTCTGTAACCGGATTGCCCAAAACAGGGAGTTTTGCAGCATCCCCCGGCTTACAGGCTACAGTCATTAAAGTTAATCCCAGGAATAAACTATTTAGCTGAAGCTTTTTCATGACTGTTGATCCATTTTTGTGATTCGTCGATTGCACCCAACATCAAATCTCTTACTTTATTGATTCTCTGTATTTCAGACTCCAGGTACTTTTTCTGTTCCTGGATCGGCATAGCTTCATAAGAAGAATTGAATTCTTCCATCCAAACCATCATAGCTTCATCTGCTTCACTCAATTTTTCGAGTAAAGCAGAAACCTCAACAGAATCGGCAGGTGTTAGATGGCCTTTTAATGCTTTTCTGGCTTCATGGATATCATCCATTTTTGGCATGACGCTGTCGTGAACTTCCATTACAGAAGTGAAAAGGGTCTGTACCTCCTTTTTTTCCGAATTTTCACACGACCCTAAAGTAATACAAGCCAGTACAATGGCTGCAAAAATTGTTTTATTCATAAACTTTTAAAGTTTGGCCAATAATCCGTTCTTTTCAACCTTGTCGCCTTGCTTTACAGCTACAAAGCTTATCACACCATCGCCGGCGGCTTTGATGATGTTCTCCATTTTCATGGCTTCCAGGATAAAGAGATTGTCTCCCGTATGCACTTCATCACCCTCTTTGATATACACCTCTTTTACCAGGCCCGGCATGGGTGCCAAAACCTGTTTCAGAGCCACTTTTGGGGGTTGATTGAAGCCCAGTTTTTGTATTAACTGATCAATTTTGTCAGATCTTTGAATTTTCAGTTTATACCCATTGATTTTCACCTGATAGGTCTTATGCTCTGCATCGTAATCAAGAATTCTGATATCGTACAGTTTTTCATTATACAAATACCTGTACTCATCACCTTCCTTGTGAATGATGGTTCCTTTTAACAATTCTTCAACCTGAATTTCGAGCTGATCGTTGATGGTGTATTTCACAACTTTAAACTTTTGCTTTATAAATATATTGTCGGATAAAAGCTTTCTCAAAGATAAGGATATAAGCAACAAATCCTCCCAAAAAAACGGTGTTGATAGTCATCCTCAACCAGATATTGGGCACTACATTTCTGACCTGCCAGGCAAAAACGAGAAATAATGCGGTCATCAGGGCATATTTTATCAGATCCTGGGTTGGATAGGCGATGGGGAAATGGCGCTGACCCTGGGTATAACCACTCACTGCCATATACAAAAAACAAGCCAGCGACGCCCAGGCAGATCCCATCATGCCCAGCGTTGGCACCAGGATCCAACTGGCAATGAGGGTTACAACAACTCCTCCCATCGCTATATAGGCACCATACAGGGTTTTATCCGCCAGCTTATACCAAATCGAAAAATTGTAATACAGCCCTAAAAAAAGATACGAGTAAAGCAGAACCGGCACTACCGCAACACCTCCCCGGTAGTTCTGACCTATCATGAGCAGTACCAGATCTATGTAGAAGTAGGTACCCAAAATGACCAATGCCGAAAAAATGGTGAATGCTTTGGCTATCACACCATTGATTTCATACTTTTTATCTTTGGCTGCCTGATTGAAAAAAAAGGGTTCTGCCGCATAGTTAAATGCTGTTGTAAAAAGACTCAATAAGATGGCCAGCTTGGCACCGGCACTGTAAATACCACTTACCGCCTTTTTACTCTCTATACTTCCCTCCAATAAAAACTGTTGCAGGGGCACTGCTATGTTTTGATTGATGTTGCCTGCCACAATGATGATGACCAGTGGCCAGGAATATTTCATTATGTCTTTGATCAGCCCCCGATTGATGTCCAGTTTCATTTTCAACATCTCCGGCACCATGGCTATAAAGACCAATAAGCTGGCCAATAAATTGCTGAGAAAAACAAAATCCAATTCCTTGGTGACGCCTGTCAAGTGTTTTATTGAATCCAGCAATGAAGGTGAAAGACGAGGTAAAAGCTCCAGAAAAAGGAGTACAAAAAAAACGGTAAACAGCACATTGGCAACCCTGAACATCAAAAACCTGAGCGGTCTGCCTTCCAACCTGAATCTTGCATATACCAGGGTTGTGTAAGCATCCAATGCCAATATCCAGGCAAACCATCTTACATAATGGGCGTCATTGGGATACCCCAAAAATTCAGCGATGGGCTGACTCGCCAGCAACAGTATAACAATAATGAAAGTTGAAATCAACGCCATAATGCCGAAGGTAGTTTCATAGACCAGTCCACCTTTGGACTCTCCGTCTCTGCTGGCGTAGCGGAAATAGGCTGTATCCATTCTAAACACCATCAAAGACAGGATGATGGTGGCATAGGAATACAACTCAGAAAAAATGCCAAAATCGGCAGGATTTTTAAAACGATAGGTCATGTATACCGTCATTACCAGGAAGTTGAGAACCCTGGGCATGATATGACTTAAACCATAAATTGCCGTTTCTCCGGCCAATCGTTTCAGCGTCAATTTTTATCGGTTGAGTTTAAACAAATAGAGTAAGCCACAAATTAGGAATCTTTCTCCAAATATTGATCGGTTAACTTATTGATGGTAAAAACAAGTATAAACAAAGCCAGGCCGGGAAAAATGACCAGCCACCAGGCTGAAGCGTTTTTTCTTCCTTCACTCAATAGTGATCCCCAGCTCACTTCTTCAGGGGGAATACCCATGCCTAAAAATGACAAGGTCGATTCCAGAAGCACGTTTCCTGCAAAATTCATTGCTGCCAGTACCAGCAGGGTAGGCATAATGTTGGGAAGGATGTGTTTTATCAAAATGGAAAAATGTCCTGCGCCCATTATTCGGGAAGCTGTCACAAAATCACGCTCTTTTACACTGAGGGTTTCTGCTCTGGCATGCCTGGCAAATCCTGTCCACCCCAAAATTAAAATGACCAAAATTACATTGTTGATGTGGGGACGTGTGAATAAGGGAAACAAAACCAGCAACAAAATCAGGGTAGGAATAGAACGCCTGAGTGCAATTATTCTTGTTAAAATACCATCCAATGGAAGATAAAACCTTGATTTTGAGAAATTTTGTAATAAATAAAACCCTCCTACAACAAGGGTTATCCAAAAAAAAATGGAAACAATAAATGAAACACCCCCTGAAATGGGTGGGTAAAAAATGAAATATATGGAAAAAAACATCCAAAAGCCCAATAATGCCACCTGCCATACATTTAAAGGTATGCCCTTATTTCCATAATAACCCATCAACAATCCCAATGAAATACCCAATAGCGCACAAAACAAGGTGGCCAACAAACCTATCCTGAATGAAGTATAACAACCCCTGATAACTCCCGCAGCAACATCCCTGCCCAGCTGATCCGTGCCCAGATAATGCCCATGTTCAACACCATCAGCAGGTCGGATAAAGCCGGCGTGGGCTGCATCCAGTGTGTTGGCTTTGTACGGGATTATCGGAAAGAAGGCAAATTCAAAGTCCCTGCTTTCCTGCTCAATGGTTCCATGACTTTTTAAGCCCCAGTCGAATAACAAATCCTCAAAAGCCGGAAAAATCCATTCCCCCTTTTTTTGGGCAATCAGAGGTTGGTCGTTGGCGATCAGGGCGTTGAAAATGCCCAAAAACGCATAAACAACAATGATGCCCAATGCCCACCGTGACTTATTGAGGGATCGCCACATAACTATTATCAGGCCTTAAATCCAGCTTTTTCGCTGATTTCCAGCATGCGGTCAATGCAAGCCCTCCCCTCTTTGATGACCCTTTCTTCAAGGACAATTTCCGGCAATTCGTATTTCATGGCCAGATAAAGCTTTTCTAAGGTATTGCGCTTCATATGGGGACAATCATTACACGCGCAGGTGTTGTTGGGTGGTGCTGGAATAAACGTTTTACCGGGAGAAGCCAACTCCATCTGGTGGAGGATGCCTGACTCCGTTGCCACAATGAAGGTGGTAGCAGAATTTTCTTTGGTATATTTCAAAAGCTGGCTGGTAGAACCAATAAAATCTGCTTTTTCAAGGATGTGAGCTTCACATTCCGGGTGGGCAATAAATTTGGCTTCCGGATAGCGCTCCATCAGTTTGGTGATTTTTTCATTCGAAAAAATTTCATGCACCATACAGGCACCATTCCACAGTACCATATCTCTGCCGGTTTTCTTAACCAGCCATGCTCCCAGGTTTTTATCAGGTGCAAAAATAATGCCCTTGTCTTTGGGAATGCTTTCTATCACAGCCAATGCGTTGGAAGAGGTGCAACAGATATCGGTTAGCGTCTTCAATTCAGCCGTACAATTGATGTAACTCACTACCACATGGTCAGGGTATTTTTCTTTGAATTTTTTAAACAAAGGGGCGGGGCAGGAATCCGCCAGTGAACACCCGGCCTTTAAATCGGGTAAAACCACTTTTTTTTGCGGGCTCAACATTTTGGCCGTTTCAGCCATAAAATGGACACCGGCAAAAACGATCATATCGGCATCTGTGGCTGCCGCCGTTTGAGATAAACCCAAACTATCACCAATGTAATCTGCCAAATCCTGGATCTCAGATTCCTGATAATAGTGTGCCAGGATGATGGCGTTCTTTTGCTTTTTTAATTTTTTAATTTCGGCAACCAGGTCCAGACCGGGATCTACTTCAACATCCAAATACCCCTTTTGTGTGAGACGAAGTTTTGCTTCCTTAATGGCTGTACTCATATCTTTAATAATTATTCCGATTTTCTAATATCAAGTTCAAAAATAGCGGATTTATCCCTAATTGGGAAAGATATACCCGGGTCCCTCTTCTTTAACCATCAATAAGGTTATTTTGTTACTAAAATTGACCTGCATCGTCATAAAGCTGGATAGAGCCCATTGGTTTGGGCTCATATTTTGTATCTTTACTTTTTATAAAAACTTGTAAAAATGAAAAATCTAACCCTCTTTGCTGCTCTATTTTTAAGCTTTTCTGCCTTGGCACAAAAAGTGAACCAGCAAAAATTTACCATGAGTCTGGGGCCTCAAAATGCCTACTATGTAGAAATTGAAGGAGCCGACAAAGACCTGCTGGAAGATACCTGGAAAGAGTATGTTAAAGAATATGGCAAAGTCAATCACAATAAAAAAGCGAAAGAGTTTGTCAGTGAAAAGGTGGTAGTCACCCTGATCAACGGCTCAACCCCACTTACTTTGTATGCCAAATTCGAAGAAGGCACCGGGCTTTCTACCACTTACCTTTGGGTAGACCTGGGTACCGGTTTTGCCAATGCGGCTGATTTTAGCGCACAAAACCGGGGTGTGGAAACCTTCTTGTGGGACTTTTGGGTTTTGGCGCGCAAAAATGTGGTAAAGAGGGAACTGGAAAAAGAAGAAAAAAAACTGAAGGGTTTCGAAAAAGACCTTTCTAAATTGGAAAATAAAAACAAAGATTATCACTCAGACATTGAAAAGGCTAGAATGAAAATAGCTGAAAATGAAAAAAATATTGAGGTTAACCTCAAAGACCAGGAATCTAAAAAAGCTGAAATCGACCTTCAGAAAAAGACGGTCCAGGCGGTGGTTGAAAAACTCAATGGCATAGGTAAGACGCAGAAATAAGTCCGGCAAACAAAAGTGGAGAGCAAAAAAATTTACCTGGCGTCAGACTTCCATCTGGGCCTCGACATCCCGGAATCATCAGCTGTCAGAGAGAAAAAAATCGTGGCCTGGCTGGATGCCATCAAAGCTGATTGCGGTCAATTGTACCTGGTTGGTGATGTCTTTGATTTTTGGTTTGAATACACGGCAGCCATTCCAAAAGGTCATACCCGACTATTGGGTAAATTGGCAGAGTTTTGCGATGCCGGCATTGAAGTCAGTCTGTTTACCGGCAACCACGACATGTGGATGTTTGAGTACTTTCAAAAAGAGCTGGGCGTAAAATTGTTCAAGTCCGGAGTGGAACGACAATTTTTTGGGAAATCCTATTTTATCGCCCATGGTGATGGCCTGGGGCCCGGCGATACCGGTTATAAAATTATCAAAGCCATTTTCTCCAACCCCATTTGTCAGTTCTTATTTCATCGCCTGCACCCAAATCTGGGCCTGGGTTTGATGAAGTATATTTCGAAAGGTGGCAGACTGGGAGAGGATAAAATCAATGATATCCCTGAAAAAGAAAAAGAATGGCTGGTTCAATTTGCCAGATCTTACCTGAAAGATAGCAAGCACATTGATCATTTCGTTTTCGGACACCGGCACTTTGCCATGTCTTACCCACTGGCACCTCATTCCTCTACACTGCACTACCTGGGTGATTGGCTTCATTTCAATACCTACATGCGCATTGATGAACAGGGTCCTGCTATTCTGGAATACCACAATCCTGACTGATAAATGAATACCTTTCTACTACTATTGGTTGCCTTTATGGCCAATGCCCGATCTTCGGCTACCCATTGCCAGGGCACAGACGCAGTACAAGAACAACGCTGGATACGCGAAAATGTACGCATTTTTGAAACGGATGCCTTAGGCCGGATTTGGGTAGTGGATCAAAAAAATCAAATCCACTTGTACGATGAAAACGGAAATAAAAAATACAGTTTTGCCGACAACCGGCTTGGCACCATTACCTCACTGGATGTCTCCAATCCGTTGAAGGCCCTTGTGTTTTATGGTGATTTTGGTATTATTCGTTTTCTTGACAATACCCTGACAGAAGTGGATCAGGTTAAACTTCAGGATTCAGGCAAATTCTTTAATGTCACGGCTGCAGCGCTTTCCAATGACAATAATATATGGATATACGATATTCAATGGCAGCGCATTTTTAAAATTTCCCCTAACCTGGAAATTCTGAAAGAGACCAATGTATTCAACGACTTGGGTCTAAGTGGTTTTAAGCCTTTTAAACTCGCCGAAAAAGCCAATCTGCTCGTGGCGGCCAGTAAGGATTTTGGTTTTGTTGTCTTCGACAATTTTGGTGAAATGAAAAACCAAATGCTGTTGAAGGATGTCCTGGATTTTCAGTTTGAGGGAACAAAAATTCTTTGTCAACTCCCAACCACCTTGATGATTCAAACCATGGAACCTCCTAATCAATTTAAACTGCCCTTACCCCAGGGCATCAAAGCCTCCGAGATTCAACAAGTGAGACTCACCAGCAAACGTTGGTATATGGCGTATCCCGATGGCATCGATTGGATTGCCAAATGAATTAAAACTCCACAATCAAACCTATGCTGGGTGTGGCAATGGCATCGTCATTGACAAGGATAAGAGGAATTGCGTTGCTGCCGTCTTCCCTGACAGGTGCTCCATCTGTAGTCGCAAATCCACTGTTGTCTTCGAGTCGTTGGAACGTAAATTGCGGATAAGCAGGATTTTGTGTCACGAGCAGGTTTTGAACATCAATAAACACATCCAAAGCCCATTTTTTATAGTTCCATTTCTTGTCAATTCTCAGGTCAAGTTGACTGAATCCCTTTAATCTCAATGTGTTCAGCTGATTGTAATCCAGGATACCGGTGCCGGCACTTAAATAATTTTGTCTGGACAAGTTTTCATCAAAAGGGGTAAAGGGCGCACCACCTGCATATCTGTATTTCAACCCAAGCTCCCATCCTTTGCCCAGCTTCTTACCAAATATCAGGGATACCAGGTGTCTGTTGTCCCAGGCTGATGGAATGGATACACCGTTGATGCCTGAAAACTTGCTGCGCACAAAAGTATAGGACACCACTGCAAAGAGCGAACCGGTAAGTTTTTGCTGTCCATATACTTCAAATCCATAGGCCTCACCTTTACCGGTTGATGTTACGGCTTCATTGCCGATGGCACCAAATTCTCCACCCTGGTTGGCCAGAGAAATTCCTGTCAATTGGGATACCGGATAACGGTCATATTGCTTGTAAAATCCTTCAAGGGTAAATCGGAGGTCTTCTTTTGGTAAAAATTCCATGCCGGCTACATAATGCGTCGAGCCTATATACCGGTTGTTTTGATTTATATAATTGCCCGTTGCGTCCTGAAAGCCAAGTACCGTATAAATGGGGATTTTGTAATACCTGCCTATGGATGCATTCAGTTTCCATGCATCGTTGAATCTGTAGCCGGCTGCTATCCTGGGCGAAAGTGTTTCCAGCGGCTTATTACCCGAGGTTGTAAAACTGTTCATATCGGTGCGGAGACCAAAAGTTACGCCAAGCTTGTCCTTCAAAAAGGATTTGGAAAGCTGCCCAAACAAGCCGTATTTCCAAAATTGAAGGTCGGTGTTAAAGCTAAAAGCCAGTGCATTTTGAATGATGTTGCCATTGGCATCTACCAATTCTTTTCGAATACGGTTGTAATAGTTATTGGTAAAACTCACCTGTTGGGCAACGCCGCCAAAAGCATACTTCCATCCGTTTACGTATTTATCAACAGAAATCCTTAGCTTATTTTCGGTTTCATTGCTGATCACTTTTAAGTTGCGGTCTTCTTCCAACATCTTTTCGTTGTCTTCAAACTTATCCAGGCGATTTTGGTAATCGTTTCTGCTGATGGCCGCAGTTATATATCCGTTGGGAATGAGGTGTTTGATGCTAACGCCCGTGGTATAATTCCATTGATTAATGAGTGGATTGGCATTGAGGATGTACACATTTTCAGCAGTAGCATCTTGGGAGGGTTTAAAAGAAAATTCATCGATAGCCCCCACGCCAATAAATGATACCGATGTCTTGGGTGACGCCTGCCAGGTCAACTTTGCCTGAAAATCCCAGTAATTGGGTCGTATGGGCAAATCCAGCGCTTCAAAAAGCAGCTGCAAATAAGACCTCCTCGCAGAAACTATGTAATTGAGGTTTTTTGAAATAGGACCATCCAGCGTCAAAGCAGCTTCGGTAGCACTCAACCTGAAATTGCCCTCCATAGATTGGGAATTTCCATCCCTTTGATCAAATTCAAATACGGAAGCAAGGGCATTGTCATATCTGGCATCAAATGCCGATGAACTCAACTTTACATCTTCAATAAAAGATACATTAAGGATACCGGTCGGGCCACCGGCACTTCCCTGTGTAGAAAAATGGTTGATAACCGGTATTTCTATCCCATCCAGGTAATAAACATTTTCATTGGGACCTCCACCACGAATCACAATGTCATTGCGAAATCCACCTACACTTCCTGCTGTGCCACCGACACCCGGCAGCGCTTGCACTACCCTGCTTATGTCAAAGTTACCCCCGGGGTTACTTTTTATTTCTTGCGTAGAAAGTCGCTGCACCGAAAGGGGCGTAACAATATCACCGGCTGCAGCTGATTTTGCGGTGTTGGCAGTTACCGTTACTTCCTGCAATTCCACAGATGATTCTGTCATCACAAAACTGAGCTGCACAATATTTCCGGAAGTAACCACCTGATTGAACTTGGTAATGGGTGCATATCCAATATAAGAAGCAATGATGTTGTAACTTCCTACCGGCACTTCCATTGTGTAGGCACCATCAACATCTGTGGTGGCTCCATAATTGCTGCCTTCGATAGCAATAGATACACCAATCAGCGGAATTCCGGTATTGGCATCTGTAACCTTGCCCTCAATGGTACCCATCACCTGGGCATAACCCTGATAATGGCCCAGAATAATAAAAAAGAATAGTAAAGTGAAAGTAAATAGCCTTTTCATACCTGATTTGTTGATGGTACTTTAACATTGAAAAGGCGGTTTTGTTGGAAAAAGCAAAAAAAAAGCCGGCATTAACCGGCTTTAATTTTATCCTCCAAAATCGTCGAAGGCTATATTTTCTGGCGGAACACCCAACGAATCCAGTGTCTTGATCACGGATTGGTTCATCATAGGAGGACCACAGAAATAATATTCAATTTCTTCCGGTTCCGGATGGTTTTTGAGGTATTGTTCGTACAATACCGGCATGATAAATCCTTTGAAACCATCACCGGGGGCATTCAAATCTTCTTTTACCTGCCAGTTGTCTTCCGGAAGCGGATTGTCTAAGGCAACATAAAATTTAAAGTTGGGAAACTCTCTTTCAATTTGCCTGAATTCCTCAATGTAAAACAACTCCCTTTTGGTTCTACCTCCGTACCAATAGGATACTTTACGATTGGTATTCTTCAAAGTGTGGAACAAGTGGAAAAGATGAGATCTCAGTGGAGCCATACCGGCACCCCCTCCGATGTAAACCATTTCCTTTTGGGTAGGTTTGATGAAAAATTCACCATACGGTCCTGACACCACACATTTATCGCCTGGTTTCAGATTGAAAATATAGGATGAACAAACACCCGGATTGACATTCATCCAGGTCTTGGTATTGTTGTCGAAAGGTGGCGTAGCAATACGGATATTGAGTTTAACAATATTACCTTCTGCCGGGTGATTCGCCATAGAATAAGCGCGGAATTGCGGCTCCTCATTGACCATTTTCAAATCCCATAGTTTGAATTTATCCCATTCTGACTGGAATTTTTTAGGATCGTCGTGGTATTTTGGATGGGCTGTGATATCAATATTCTTGAAGTCAACCGTTACCTCAGGCACATCAATCTGAATGTAACCACCGGATTCAAATTCGAGGCTTTCACCTTCCGGCAGTTTCACTACAAATTCTTTGATAAATGAAGCCACATTGTAGTTAGATACGACTTCGCATTCCCACTTTTTAATACCAAATACTTCTTCGGGAACGTGAATTTTCATGTCCTGTCTCACTTTAACCTGACAAGCCAAACGTTTGCCCTCAGCTACTTCTTTTCGATTGAGGTGGTTCAATTCTGTAGGAAGAACGTCACCCCCTCCCTCGTAAACATGGCATTCGCACATGGCACAGGTTCCTCCACCACCACAGGCAGAAGGAAGGAAAATCTTTTCAGAAGAAAGCGTGCTCAAAAGGCTGCTTCCCGGCTTTACCATAATAGGTTTTGACTCATCGCCGTTGATGATGATTTTTACATCGCCTTGTGCAACTAGCTTTTTCTGTGCATAGATAAGGCCAAAAGCAAGGATCAGTAAAATTACCGAAAATGCTATAATGGCCCAAAGCACAAACATTATATCGATCATTAAAATCATATGACTATTTCAGTTTAATGTTTAGCAAAATACGTCGCCGGATTGATGCCCATCAGGCTCATAAAAGCCATGCCCAGAAAAGCAGTCAAAAGGAATGCCATTCCCAAACCTCTTAATGCAGGTGGAACCTGGCTATATCGCATTTTTTCCCGGATGGCAGCCATCAATACTATGGCAATAAACCAGCCAAAGCCTGAACCAATGCCATAAACCACAGATTCAGCAAATCCATATTCTCTGGCAACCATAAAAAGAGCTGCGCCCAGGATGGCACAGTTTACCGTAATCAAAGGAAGGAAGATACCCAGTGCATTGTACAGAGATGGTGAAAACTTTTCTACGGCCATCTCAACCAATTGTACGGTAGCTGCAATACTGGCGATAAACAAGATGAACCTTAGAAAGGTCAAGTCGGTTTTGAATATGCCATTGGGTCCAAGGACCAATTCACTTATTACCCAGTTGATGGGTACTGTAATGGCTAAAACGAAAATTACAGCGGCACCCAAACCAATTGCCGTTTTCACACTTTTCGATACCGCTAGAAAGGAGCACATGCCAATGAAGTAGGCAAGCACCATGTTCTCGATAAAGGCGGATTTAATAAATATATTTAAAAGATCCATTTTTTCAATTTTTGTTTTTTGAAGTGCTTTTTCAAATTATTTAGGAAATGTCAACCAGTTTTGCCTCCCTGGATCTCTGAATCCAAATGATGGTTGCAATCAAAAACATGGCTGAAGCCGGCAGCACCATCAAGCCATTGGGCTGGTACCAGCTGAGAAGCACGGATGACTTTGTATTGATCAGAAAATCGTCGCCTGCTCCCATGATTTTATAGCCAAGCAAAGCACCTCTTCCAAAAAATTCTCTGATGGCAGCAATGGCAACCAAAATCCAGGCATAACCCAACCCATTACCTATTCCATCAAGGAAAGATGCCCACGGCTTGTTGCTCATGGCAAATGCCTCCAATCGTCCCATTACAATACAATTGGTGATAATAAGACCAATGAAAACCGAAAGCTGTTTCCAAACATCGTAAGAAAAGGCTTTCAATACCTGTTCTACGATGGTCACCAACACAGCGATGACAACCAGTTGTACAATCATCCTGATTTGTTTGGGTATACCATTACGGATCAGGGAAATAACCAAATTGGAAAATCCGGTGACCAACGCCACTGAAATACCCATGATCAAAGCTGGTTTAACCATTGTGGTAACTGCCAGAGCTGAACAAACTCCTAATACCTGCACAGTAATTGGATTATCGATGTGCAAAGGGTCTTTGATCAGTTTCTGCTCTTTCTTACCAAACCAGGGTTCAGCTTTTACCTCTTTGGGTGATACTACTACATCAGCCATTATTAGTAAAATTTATTTGTTATTTTTTAATGATTCAAAATAAGGTACATAAACACTTATGCCCTTGTTCAACATATTGGATACACCTGTTGAAGTGATGGTGGCTCCTGAAATGGCGTCTACTTCGTGCTCAGGATTCTTTGCACCTCCTTTGACTACCTTTACAGAAACATACTGACCATTTTCAAAGATCTTTTTGTCGTGAAATGATTTCGGGAAATTGGGGTTGTCTTTGATTTCAGCACCCAGACCCGGAGTTTCTCCGACGTGACCGAAAGACGCTCCCACCAATGTGTTGAAATCATCTTTGATGGCTATGGTACCCCATATTTTGTCCCAAAGCCCATTTCCTCTCACTGACATCAAGTAAATATTACCTTTATCAGCCTTGTAGATAAATAGAGGGTAATGCCTGTCTTTTTCCGGTTTCTTCTCTTCTGCAGCCATATCAATGGTTTCTGCATCTGCTCCTTCCACTTTTTTGCCCGTGGCATCAATTACTACTTTTTCAACCTTCTCAGCGAAAATTTTATTCACTTCCTCTGAGCTTAAAGTAGTTGGATTAATGCCTATTTGATCCTTGATGGAATTGAGAATTTCTTTTTTCTTAAAAACAGCCTCATTCTGATCGTGCATGGGTTTGAGACCGTTTACTACAAAGGCGAGGGATACCGAAGATATCAGTGCCATCACCAGGGTATACATTAATATATATTTATTACTAAACACGGCTTGTTCTTTTTTTGATGTTGGATTGAACAATAAAGTAATCGATAAGTGGGGCAAATGAGTTCATGAACAGGATAGCCAGCATCCAGCCTTCCGGATAGGCAGGGTTGAGAACCCTTACCACCAGACCAACTACCCCTATAAAAAATCCATAAATCCACTTACCTCTATTGGTATTGCTCGCGGTCACTGGATCTGTTGCCATAAATGCCATGGCAAACAGGAAGGAGCCTAAAATATAGTGATAGTACCATGGCACCATCATAAAGGCATTAAAGCCCCAGGCGTTGAACAGCATGCCGGTAACGCCTACACCCAATACCATTCCTGCCATAATTCTCCAACTGGCAACCCTTGTAAAAATGAGAAACAACGCACCCAGGATAATAAAGGGTTTGTTGGTTTCACCATTGGATCCCGGAATGCCTCCCCAAAATATTTGATCTATGGTGTAATGTTGCTGAATGGCTTCCATACCACCCTGGTAAGCAAGGGCCAGTGGTGTAGCACCACTAAATCCATCCACAACCATCGTTTTAGCTGCTTCAAATTGTGGCCATCCTAAAGAACCGAAAATAGAATTGAAAAATCCGGTGTGCCACCATCCATATTCTGCAGTTGACCCGGCAGCCAATGTATCGTAACCAGATACCCAGCAAGTGTCTCCGGAAATCTCCCCGGGATACGCAAAAAACACAAATACCCTGGTCAACAATGCAATGTTCCAGATATTCATACCTGTACCTCCAAATGCTTCTTTTCCGAAAACCACAGCAAAGGCTACGGCAATGGCTAAAATCCAGAGCGGAAGATCCGGTGGCATGATCAATGGAATCAAAGCACCGGTTACCAGAAATCCTTCTTCTACTTCATGGCCTCTTTTGGCAGCAAACAAAAATTCTATGCCTAAACCTACCACATGGGTTACGATAAACATAGGCAACATTTTGATCAAGCCATGCGCCAACTTTAGGTGAAAACCATCCAGAAAGCCAAGGTATTGACCAGCTGCCACAAAATGCTGGTGTCCTATATTGTATGTACCAAATAAATAACAAAGCTGCATGGCCAAAACAACGTGTACCATCAATCGCTTGAGGTCCATGCCATCTCTTATATGTACTCCACCTTTGTTAACTCTGTTGGGCGTATAAGCAAAAGTAAAAAAGGCATCATAGGCTGTATGCAACAGCGGATTCTTTTTCTTATCCGGCTCAATACGCTTTAAAAATTGTAATAATCCCATTTTCTTATTAGGTATATGGTTCTTTCGTAATGATTATGCTTCTGTTCTCATGTAATCCAGACCTTCGCGCAAAAGTTGCTGCAACGGTTGTTTGGACGTACAAACAAATTCACAAAGGGCTACGTCCTCTTCGCTCAGTTCATTGATACCCAATCCTTCCATTTGCTCTACATCCTTTGCCAGAATGGCCTTGAACAAATGTTGTGGATAAATATCCATGGGCAATACTTCTTCGTATTGACCTGTAACCACAAAGGCACGCTTGTCGCCGTGGGTATTGGTATTGGCATCAAATTTCATATTGGGGAAAAAGCGATTGGGGTATGTGCCCGATACAGAGGGTCTGGGACTGATTGGCAACAACCATCCAAACAACTCATAAAAATCGCCTTCTGTAATAACCGTTAACTGGTCATCACCTTCATTTAAAAAGCCATCAGCAGCCACTTGTTTGCCCGACAATACATCACCTGAAATAAACCGGTTATTGCCATCAGATACATTGCCCTGTGTCAATTCAGCAACACTGGCACCGGGATAAGTAGCTACATACTGTGGTTTAACAACCTCGTTGCCAACGATGGCGACAACTGTATTTCTGTTGACTTCTCCTGTTCTGAAAAGTCGGCCAAGGGCAATAACATCCTGCACGCCCAAAGTCCATACTTTGTCGTGACCTTTGATAGGAGCCACATGATGAATTTGTACGCCAACGTTTCCGGCAGGATGCTTTCCACTGAAATAATGAATTTCAACATTAGACGCTGATGTAAAAGCTGGTGAAAGCCCTGACTTGTTGCTGCCATCAAGTCCCAGGTAAACTTTACCGGAAGTGAGCCTGGTTAAAACATTCAATCCGCCCTGAAAATCTGCTTCATTTCCTGCTACCACCAAATTGTTGTCAGGTGCCAGGGGAGCTGTATCAAAAGTGGAGATGAAAATATTTTTGGGGACTGAATCTACATGAGGCACAATGTCGAAAGGACGCTCGTTGATCCATGTCCACGCTCCTGTTTCACATAAAAAGTTAACTAACGCTGATCTGTCGGCATCAGCTGAGGGTACAGCAAATTTTCTATATTGCTGGTCTTTGTCCGCCAGGATAACTATTTCTGAGATGGATCTTTTATCTCCCCTTCTTACTTCAAGTACCTCGCCACTAACAGGGCTGGTGTACTTGATCTCAGGGTACTTTTTATCGTGATAAACCTCATCACCGGCCTTAACAGTCTGCCCTGCCTCAACCACTACTTTGGGAATGGGAGAAATACCCACATAATTTTGGGGCTTAAGGGCTACCCTGCTTACTGCTTTAAAAGTGATTTGGCTGTTGGCAACACCCCCATTCAAAAGAATGTCAAAGCCCCTGGTCAGCTTGTGGTTATTTCCGGATTTTGATTCTCCGGTAAATTGATTCAACAATTTAGTAAACCAACCTTCCTGCTGCAGCTGAACGCCGTGCTTTTGGCCTTCCATTTCTATAAGTTTGCCGGTTAGGCCCACCAAAGCACTCAAGCCGCTGATGATGAGAACTCCCAAAATGGAATACATTACCCAATTGGGTGTAATGGCACCCTGGCCAAAAACCAAAAATGAATTGAGCAAGAATGCCATGGCTATCATTGCCCTTAATTTGTAGCTTTTCAAGAGGATAAATTTGATGTTTTTGAATTGTACGCAAATATAATTAATGAGGGTTTCCTCTGTAACTTAAGTAACATATATCTTAATGAAATGTTGCTATTTAGATTTAATCTAAACACTTTTTTGTTTGGGTAAACCTAGAATTAACCCCATATTAACCAAGTAATATTTTGATTTGACAATTAGGGCGAATTAATATTTTAAAAATATTGTTCACACTCAGGCAGCATTTTAGCCGCTTCGGGTATCTCTTAGGATGTTAGTAAATATTTTACCCTTACGCCTACAGCGTAAATCTAGTAGTAGAAGTCTGCTCTCAAGGCAGGTTTTACGTGGAGCCCAAAAGCTCCAGATTTGATTGGATGAGGGACTGTCGCCAGGCGGTCCCTTTCTTATTTTTTATCGTCAACCCATACAGAAAAAATATAGGGTTTAACCCATTTTTACGGGCTCCATTATTCTTCCTTTAATCCAGCAATCCACCGCATACACTGATTACCTGCCCGGTAATATAAGTGCTCATATCAGACCCCAAAAACACACAGGCATTGGCAACATCTTCTCCTTTGCCCAATCTTTTCAACGGAATACTGCCCTCATAGGCTTTGCGCTGTTCATCGGTCAATGCATGGGTCATATCGGTCTCGATAAAGCCGGGGGTTAAAACGTTGCACCTTATACCCCTGGATCCCACTTCCTTGGCAATCGACTTACTAAAGCCAATGATACCTGCCTTTGAAGCTGAATAATTGGCCTGGCCTGCATTCCCAAATACGCCCACTACAGAGCCAATGTTTATAATGGATCCGCTCTTGTGTTTGAGCATGGCTTTAAGGGTGTGTTTCGTCAGATTAAATACAGATTTGAGGTTTACCCGGATCACTTCATCCCATTGTTCTTCACTCATTCTGAGCATCAGTGTGTCCCTGGTAATTCCGGCATTGTTGATCAAAATATCGATGACTCCAAAATCCGATAAAACAGCCTCAGTGAGTTTTTCTGCTTGTTGGAAATCTGCCGCATCAGATCGGTAACACATAGCTTTTACGCCCATGGCTTCGACCTCAGCCACAATGGCTTGTGCTCTTTCTTCGCTGCTGAGATAAGTAAATGCCACATTGGCTCCCTGGGCAGCAAATGCTTTTACAATGGCTTCTCCAATGCCCCTTGAACCTCCGGTAATAAGGGCTGTTTTTCCTGTAAGCAATTTCATAATATTTTGACTTTTTACTGGTATTGCGTGCGAAAGTAGGAAAAAAGCTATATTTACCCATACTAAGTTGTATTATTGTTGACTTCAAACTTATTTTATCATGGAATGGACTAGACGTGATATTCTGAAAACACTGGGAGGAAGCAGCCTGGGCCTTGGGCTTTCCGGCATCGCCAGCCGCCAATTTAACTATGAACCGCTTACCCTGGGATTTACCGACCTGCCTGCTACCCGCAAACTTACCGCCATCACTTGTGGTGCAGGAAACCGCGGCAATGTATATGGAAATTATGCTGCCAATTTTCCCGATGAGCTGGATATTGTGGGTGTAGCTGAACCCATCCCTTTGAGAAGACAACGGTATTCAGAAAAACACAACATCGCGCCGGAAAACCAGTTCGTTACCTGGGAAGATGTATTCAAAAAACCCAAATTTGCTGACTTTATTATCGTCACCACCCCGGACAATCTACACTATGGTCCCGCCATGGCTGCCCTGGAAATGGGTTACCACCTTTTATTGGAAAAACCTATTGCCCAGACCTGGAAAGAGTGCAACGATATTTTACAGCTACAGAAAAAGAAAAATGCCATCGTGGCCGTCTGCCATGTATTGCGATATGCTCCTTATTATCGCAAAGTCAAGGAAGTGCTCGACAGCGGAGTTTTGGGTCAGTTGATTAGCATCCAACATTTTGAACCCATTGAAAGGGAACACATGGCTCACTCCTTTGTAAGGGGAAATTGGAGAGTATCGGAAGATACCAATCCGATCATTCTGGCCAAATCATGTCACGATTTGGATATGCTAAGGTGGTGGATCGGTAAAAAGTGCACACACATCAATTCCTTTGGTTCGCTGTCGTGGTTCAAAGAAGAGAATGCACCGGAGGGTAGCACGGCTCGCTGCACAGATGGTTGTGCTGTTGAATCATCGTGCCCATATTCCGCTTTAAAAATCTACCACAGAGGTCGCAGGTATACCTATGCGATGGATTTGCCATTGGAAGAAGATAAAAAAGGAGACGCTATCCTCGAATTACTCAAGACAGGTCGTTACGGCAGATGTGTGTACAGGTGCGACAACAATGTAGCCGATCACCAGGTGGTTTCCATGCAATTTGAAGGCGGTATAACCGCAGGCTTCAACATGGAAGCTTTCACCAATTACCATGGAAGAAGAACCAGAATTATGGGATCCATGGGCTGTATTGTAGGTGATGAAGAAGTGCTTACCGTGGCCAACTTTGCCACCGATGAAGTTACTGATTGGCTGACCAAAGACCACGCTACTGGTTCCGGCCATGGTGGAGGTGACTGGGGGCTGATGCGGGACTTTCTGAGAGCAGTCGACAATCATGATGAAAAACTGCTCACCTCAACCCTGGAAGCTTCCATGGATAGCCACAGAATGGGATTCGCAGCAGAAGAAAGCAGACTGAACTTTAAAACAATTGCCCTTTAATCACCGGCCGTTTGTTGATTGGGTAAATGGGCTTAAAAAACCATTTACTATGAGGTATTGGGCTACTGCATAAGTAAGCATTACTACAATGCCATCGGCTGGTATAGGTCCAACAAATTTATGGTAAGCCAGGCATAAGTCTGAAATCATAAACAAGGCTGCACCCCAAATCAAAAGCTCAGTACTGCCTTGCCGGATGGCAGTAACTACCATGGCAGCAATGGCCAATGTATAAAAAAAGACAGGCCATTGCAAGGCACCGAACTTGTCCCAAAAAGCAATATTAAAAATAACTGCAATTGATATTACCACTGCTATGCCTATCCACTTAAACAGGGTCATGGCAACCGGCAGTTTTCTGAAAACAGCAGTATAACAAAGCTGCATGACCAGAAAAGAGCCAAGGCCCATTTGAAAAAACATGGGTGAATCAAACATCAAAAAGATATCTCCCAATAATGCAAAGATCAAACCCACCATTACTATGGGTTGCTGTCTTTCGGCGGCAACGGCAACGTATCGAATCAGTAATGAAGAAACAATCAGGGGTTTGGTAAGCAAACGCAAACCCGGATATAGGTGCATAGCCCACAAATCCAAAAAGACCAGGAAAAAAAACAAATACTCAAATTTTCCCGGACGCCATTTCATTACATACCTGTTTTTACGTCTACCTTGATGCGCTCAGGCCTGTTGGCGAGTTCCCAAATGGTATGGAAAATCAGCTTACCTACCTTGGCCATTTTTTCATAATTGATCTTATCGGCAGTATCGGTTGGCTGGTGATAGTCTGCATGGACTCCATTAAAATAAAAGATAGCGGGTACGCCCTTCTCTGCAAAATTGTAATGGTCAGATCTATAATAATATTTATTGGGGTCCTCCTCTGCATTGTAAGTGTAATCCAGAGTCAGCTGACAGTATTTTTGATTGACAGCTTCATTGATGCGATGCAACTCTGTTGACAATCTGTCGGATCCGATGACATATATATAATCGGGATTATCTTTGTATTTTTCATCCTGCCTGCCTACCATGTCAACATTCACATCTGCAACCGTCTGACTTAATGGATATGCGGGATTGTTGACATAGTATTCTGAGCCCAAAAGTCCCTTCTCTTCACCGGTCACCAACATAAACAAAATTGTCCTGTCGGGTCTGAAACCTCCGGCCCGGGCTGCTGCAAAAGCTTCTGCCAACGCGAGGATGGTGCTGGTTCCTGAGCCATTGTCATCGGCACCGTGGAAAATCTGATCCCCCTTTTTACCCAGGTGATCGTAATGTGCGGTAACAACCACCACTTCCTCCGGCTTTGTTTTCCCGGGGATAGTTCCCAATACATTTTGGCTCTTGATCGTGGTTACTTTCTTTTTGAGGTTAACCTGAAAGTGCGATTTCAACTTAACAGGCTTAAATTTTCCTTTTTTCAGGATGTTGGCTCTCTCCTTGATGATTTTTTCTTCTTCGGTGCCAAAGAGTTCTTTCGCTATGGTTGTAGAGATAAAGCAATGATTAGGATAGGGTACCACATCTTTGGTATGGTCACCCAGTTGCACACTGGGTCCCAGGAGCATGTTGCGGTTTTCGCCGATGGCTTTTTTAATATCATCTTCTATAACCAAAACCAATGCCACCCCCTTGTTTTTGGCAACCATGAGTTTTTTCTCCAAATCATTCCATACAGATTTCTCCCTCGTACCGGAGATCCAGTAAGTACTGTCTGCCTTCATGGGCTCGCCTTTATTGATTACAATGACTTTACCTTTGAAATCTTTATCCTTACCCTTGTAATCGGTATATTTAGGATCATCAATGCCGTAACCTAAAAACAAAACTTCTTTGGTCTCCATCAGGGGCATGTCAGAATTTTTGATGGGAAACGTAAGGTAGTCCCACAAATGTCGGAATCTTTTACCGTTGACATACATATCGGTATCTTCCCAGGAAGAAAAGGTGAAATTGACGGGCTGTCTGAAATCACCCATACCGGGGGCCTGATCCAACAAATAAGCATCGAATTGTTTGGCTATGTAGGCTGCCGCTTTGACGTTTCCCGGCTGGCCTGTTTCTCGACCTTCAAATTCAGGAGAAGCCAGAATTGAAAGGTGTTTTTTGAGCGTTTCCGCTGAAATGGTATTGGCGTATTTGACTGCCGGATCTGTCTCGGAAGTTACAATGGATCTGTCCTTGTCGGGAATGCTCACACCACTGTGATATTGGGCAAAAGATGACAAAGATGCCGTTACAAAAG
>WBZP01001202.1_pt1 | contig 32692 bp, 30 predicted proteins | sample 5204301 | NCBI WGS metagenome assembly WBZP01 (sample SAMN12412401, study PRJNA552823) | activated sludge metagenome | isolation source: activated sludge from nitrification reactor of wastewater treatment plant... | place: USA: Pennsylvania | collected 2017 | reverse complement strand
CGGCCCCCGTCGGCACGACCAGGTTCGTCTGGAGGCGGCCGGGCAGCACGTTCAGCATCACGTTCGGGAAGAGGAAGGCGTAGAGCGCCTCCCCGCCGCCGGCCGTGTAGAGATTCGCCTCGTCCGAGAGCGGGCCGACCTGCAGCGACCAGTCGTCGTGGAGCTCGGTGCGGTAGCGCCGGAAGTCGTAGAGGGCGAGCAGCTCCGGATGCACGTGAGGAACGTGATAGCCCTCGAGGTAGTTGTCGACGTACACCTTCCAGTTGCAGCGCACCTCGTACTCGACGCGGCGCGCGAAGCGCAGCTGTGGAAGCGGAGGCGTGCCGATGCGCTTCGCGAGGCCGTCGAGGCGCGCGGAGAGGGGGCGCGGAGCGTTCTCGGGCGCCGCCGCCGCGCACACGAAGACGTGCCCCTCCCACTCCTCGACCGCGGCGCGGGGCAGGCAGGGCCGCCGCTCGCCGAAGGCCTCGACGTCCACCTCGGGCGCGCCGAGGAGGCGCCCGTCGGGCCGGTACGTCCAGCCGTGGTAGCGGCACTGCAGGACGCCGGGAACGCCGCGCTTGGGCGCGAGGGGACCGCCGCGGTGCCGGCACACGCCGTGGAATGCGCGCAGGCCGAGCTCCGCGCCGAGGGTCGCCACGACCGGCGTGCCCGCGACGCTCGCCGCCAGGGCCCCGGTGCGCTCGAGGGCCTCGAGCGCGCCGACCGGCTGCCACGACGCGGCCATCACCGCGCGATCGAGCTCGAGGAACCGCGGCTCCACGCACCACGCCGCCGGGATCGTCCTCGCGCTCTCGATCGGCGCCGACGCGAGGTCGTCCGCGTCGAGATCGTCGAACCGTTCCGTTCGCAGCATGACGCCGGGAGTGTAACGGATGAAAGGGCGTCGGATTCCGCCGGGGAGGGCGCCCCGCCCGGCCTACTTCTTCGTCTCGAAGACCCCGAGCTGACGGTTCTTCGTGACGTCGTCCCACGGGAAGCAGCGGCCGTTCATCGCCACGTAGACCCCGTGCGGCAGCGCTTGGACGAAGGACAGCGCGCTGCCGAGGTTGAAGAGGCCGTCCGAGCTGCCGAAGGCGTAGGGCACCATCGCCCCCGTCAGGACGATCGCCTTCGCGAGGCGTGCCTCGCCGAGGACGCGCGCGGTGTCCGTCATCGTGTCGGTGCCGTGGGTGACGACGATGCGCTCCTCGGCCGCCGACCGGCAGTTCTCGAGCACGAGATGCCGGTCGGCGTCGGTCATCTCCAGAGAGTCGACCATCATCAGGGTGCGGACGCTCACGTCGAGACGGCACCGGCCGAGCTGGAGCATCTCCTGGACGTGCGTGTCCTGGAAGACCAGCCGGCCGGTGATCTCGTCGTAGGTCTTGTCGAACGTCCCGCCCGTGATGAAGAGCCGGATCGCCATCGCCCGGCTACAGGCCCTTCGTCGTGTGGTAGTACGCCTCGTTCCAGCGCAGCTCCTTCAGGAACTCCTGGAGCTTCGTGTGCTCGTCGATCAGCACGAACTCGACGTCGGCCATCTCCGCGAAGTCCCGCAGGTGCTCGGGCGTGACGGCGAGGCTGAACGCGGTGTGGTGCGAGCTGCCGGCGTGGATCCACGCCGCGGCCGCGACCTTGAGGTCGGGGCGCGGGACCCAGAGGGCCCGGGCCACCGGCAGCTTCGGCAGCGGCGCGTCCGGGGCCACCGAGTCCACCGCGTTGACGACGAGGCGGAAGCGATTGCCGAGGTCGATGACCGCGGCGTTCAGCGCGGGCCCGGGGGCGGTGTTGAACACGAGGCGCGCGGGGTCGGACTTGCCGCCGATGCCGAGCGGGTGGACCTCGAGGGTCGGCCGGCCCTGGGCGATCGTCGGGCAGACCTCGAGCATGTGGGCCCCGAGGACCTTCGCGCCGGTCGGGTCGAGGTGGTAGGTGTAGTCCTCCATGAAGGACGTGCCGCCGGGAAGGCCCGCGGCCATCACCTTCACCGCGCGCACCAGGGCCGACGTCTTCCAGTCGCCCTCGGCGCCGAAGCCGTAGCCGTCGGCCATGAGGCGCTGCGCGGCGAGGCCCGGCAGCTGGTCGAGGCCGTGGAGGTCCTCGAAGGTGTCGGTGAACGCCGAGTAGCCGCCCGTCTCGAGGAAGGCGCGCAAACCGAGCTCGATGCGGGCCTGCCCGCGCACCGCGCCCATCTGGTCCGCCGCGACCTTCATCTCGTAGCGCTCGCCGTACTCCTTCACGAGGCGCTCGACGTCGGCGTCGGCCACCTGCTTGATGCGGGCGACGAGGTCGCCGATCCCGTGGCCGTTCACCGCGTAGCCGAACTGCCGCTGGGCCGAGACCTTGTCGCCCTCGGTGACCGCCACCTCGCGCATGTTGTCCCCGAAGCGCGCGAGCTTGAGGCGCTGGCTGTCGGCCCACGCGCAGGCCGCGCGCATCCAGACGTCGAGGCTCGCGTGGACGGACTCGTCCTCCCAGTGGCCGACCACGACCTTCCGGCTCTGCCGCAGGCGCGTGCAGATGTGCCCGAACTCGCGGTCGCCGTGGGCGGCCTGGTTCAGGTTCATGAAGTTCATGTCGATCGTGCCCCAGGGCAGATCGCGGTTGAACTGGGTGTGGAGGTGCGCGTAGGGCTTGCGGAGCGCCTTGAGGCCCGCGATCCACATGCGGGCCGGCGAGAATGTGTGCATCCACAGGACGAGGCCCCCGCACGACGGGGCCGCGTTCGCCTCGGAGAGCAGCGCCAGCACCTCCTCGGGCGTCTTCACGACCGGCTTGAACACGACGCGGCACGGGATGCGCGGAGAGGCGTCGAGCGCCTTCGCGATCTGCTGCGAGTTGGCCGCGACCTGGGCCAGGGTCTCCGGGCCGTAGAGGTGCTGCGAGCCCGTGACGAGCCAGACTTCCGACTGTTTCAGCGAGGGGATCAAGGCGACCTCCGTGAGGAGCGGAACCGGGGAGCGACGATTACCGGGGGAGGATAGCAGGATCGCGCTGGGCTGCGCCGCCGGCCGGGCCGGCGTCCCGGCCGGCCACGCACACGCGGTTGCGTCCCTCGCGCTTCGCGCGGTAGAGGGCGTCGTCGGCCGAAGCGAGGAGCGCGTCCGCGAACGACTCGGCGCCGGCCAGCGAGGCGACGCCGGCGCTGATCGTGAGCGGGCGGCGGAACACCGTCGACGCGGCGGCGGCCGCCCGCAGCCGCTCGGCCACGACGCGGGCGCCCTCGGCGTCCGTCTCGGCCAGCAGGACCGCGAACTCCTCCCCGCCGTAGCGCGCGACCGCGTCGAGGCGGCGGGGAACGGTCGAGGCGAGAAGGGCCGCCACCTGCCGCAGCGCCTCGTCTCCGGCCGGGTGGCCGAAGGTGTCGTTGTAGGACTTGAAGTGGTCGACGTCGACGAGGACGAGCGCGATCCGCCCACCGAACCGCCGGGCCCGCTCCGCCTCCCGGCGGAGCTCCGCGTCGAAGTGGCGCCGGTTGTGGAGCCCGGTGAGGGCGTCGGTCAGGGTCAGCTCGCGCACCGCCGCCTGGAGGCGCACGCTCTCGAGCGCCACCGCGAGTTGGAGGGCGACGGCCCCGCCCGAGGCCAGCGTCGGCGACTCGAAGGCGAAGAAGCCGAGCGTGCGGTCGGGCCGGGCGAGGGGCACGACCGCGACGCAGCGCGGCTCGCCCGTCCCCTGGCACAGCGTGCCGAGGACGTCGCGAACCGGGAGGCGCCGCGCGTCCGACACCGTCTCGCCGTCGAGGCAGTGGACGCGCGCGTGCTCGCGCCCGGCGCCCTCGTCGTACTGCGCGAGACAGACCGGGCGCAGGCCGATCCGGGGCGCGTGGCGGACGAGGAGGCCGCAAACCTCGCTCTCCTCCTGCGCGGACTGGAGGGGCACCGTCAGCGCGCTCACGCGGTCGGCGATCTCCGAGTCGACGAGGCGCTGGCGCGCGGCGGCCCGCGCGGCGCTCTCGCTGAGGGCGAGTCGACCGCGGTGCAGCAGGTCCTCGCCGCGCGCGCGGTCGTCCGCTCCGGACGCGATCGCGAGGCCGCGCAGCGCCGAGAGGGCGGCCTGCCACCGGTGCGCCGAGTCCCCTCCCTCCTCGAGGCGGTTCAGCGCCTCGACGAGCGCGCCCTCGAAGGGCGCGGCCGAGCCGGAGGCGAGGCTCGAGGCGAAGCCCTCGGCGAGGCGCTCGCACGCGCGCCGCCGCACGTCCTGCGCCAGCGTCGACCCCGCCGCCGCCACCGCGCGGTCCACCTCGGCCGCGAGGCCGAGCGGCCCGGCGCCCGACGGGGCGGAAGGAGCGCCTTCCCCGTCCTCGGACGGCAGGCAGCCGCAGGATCGGCGGCCGACGAAGCGGGTGTGGATCGGGATCTCCTCGGGAAGCGACGCCGCGCCGCCCACGAGCGCGAGCAGCCGCTCGACCGCGAGGGCGCCCGCCTCGGCCAGGGGATAGCGCACCGTCGCGAGCGGCGGGTGGTGAGCGGAGGCCCAGGGCTGGTCGTCGAAGTCGACGACCGCGACGTCCTCCGGCACCCGCCGTCCCGCCTCGCCCAGCGCGCGGATGGCACCGATCGCCGACATGTCGTTGCTCGCGAGCACGGCGGTGAAGCCGCGCCCGGTCTCGAGGATCGCCCGCATCGCCTCGCGGCCGCCGTGCTCGCTGTGGAGCCCGGGCGCGACGAGCTCGTCGTCCTGCTCCAGACCGAGTTCGAGGCAGAGGCGGCGGAAGTCGCCGAGGCGCCGGAGGCTGTCCCCGCAGTCGAGCGGATCGCCGGAGACGAACGCGACGCGGCGATGGCCGTGGCCGCGCAGGTGGACGAGCGCCTCGCGGAATCCCGTGGCGCTGTCCGCGACGACCGCGGGCCGGCCGTCGCCGGCGCCGACGAAGACGACCGGGAAGCCGTCGTCCTGCAGGCGCCGCGCGTAGTCGCGCCGCTCGCGCGTCCGCAGCGGGGAGACGAAGATGAGGCCGTCCGTCGTCTCCCGTCCGACCGGGATGAACTGGACGTCGGGAAGGCTCTCCGGCCAGCCGGGCCGGACCTCGCGCGGATCCTCGATGCGGGCCCCGACGCCGCAGGAGAGGTAGACGTCGCAGCCGAGCCGGCGGCCGGCGGACGCGACGCCCTGGAGCAGGGCGTCGAGGAACCAGTTCGGGGTCGTGCGCTCGTAGACCTGCCAGCCCGCGATGACCCCGATCCTCGGACGCACGGCCGATGCTCGACCCGGCGTCCGGCCTCGTCAAGCGAGGCCGCTCACAACGTTCCCCGCCGAGCCGGAAACCGTGCAGCTCGCGCGGAGCTAGTAGCGGCGCCCCGAGATGGAGCGGCCGCCCGGCATCGAGAAGCGCGCGTCGTCGAGGGCCGGGTCGACCTCCACGGAGTCGATCTGCATCACCTGGCGCTCGGGCCGGCCCGCCGCGCCGCTCTCGAGGCGGAAAGGCCACAGGTAGCCGCCCGCGAGTGGGCGGTAGTCGTCGAAGCGCGTCTCGCTCCTGATGGCCGTGCCGCGCACGGTGCGCTCGACGGAGACGAGGACCGGGAGATAGGAGGTGGCGTCGATGAGGTGGTCCTCGACGTCTCCGTCGTTGCGCGTCAGGCGGAGACGGAACACCTCCCGGCCCTGGAGCCGCTCGCGGCCGACGAGGACGACCCGGTGGCCCTTCCGCGCGTAGTCGCCGAGGGGCCCTTCGAGGTCGGTCTGCTGCGACAGGCTCCGGCCCGCGTCGCCCGGCAGGACGCGCGGCTGGGTCTCGCCCGGGGCGATGCCCCACGCCTGGCGGCCGTCGTACGCCTGGACGGCCTTCGTCCCGTTGAAGGAGAACTCGAGGCGCAGGCTCGACGGGCGCCGGATCTCCACGGTCATCGGCGACTCGTTGCCGGGCGCGACGGTGGCGTGGCCGCTCATCCGCAGGGACTGGATCGCCTTCACCTTCCCGAGCCCGCCGCGGGCCTCGAAGCTGCGGGCGATGATCTCGTCCGCGGTCTGGGCCGGAGCGGGAGCGGCGAAGGCGAGGACCGTGGCGAGAAGGGCGAGGGCGGGGCGGGTCATCGGGAGGACCTCCTCCGTCCGATGTTACGGGAGGCGGGCGCCGGCGGGCGCGCCGGGGCCGCGCTTCGCATCGTTTTGCGCCCCCGGCCGCCTGGCGGGTAAAATCTCGGGTTGGCGCAGATGGGCTCCTCCCCGACAGAGATTCGTCTCACCCTGAACCCCTCGCGGCGGTTCGAGGCGATCGACGTGAACCGCAGGGTCCAGGAGGACGCGGGCGACGTCCTCTCCCGCTACCGCAAGACCCTCTACTGCTCGCTCCACACCACGGCCGGCTACCTCGACCAGAGCCTCGCCGGCCGGATGCACCACCAGCACGGCCGCCTCGCCCAGTTCTTCGACGCCTGGCACGCCCTCTTCCCGCAGCACGCGGACTACCGGCACGACCAGATGGAGCTGCGCAGCGAGCTCTCCGACGAGCAGAAGGAGGTCGAGCCCCGCAACGGCGACTCCCACCTCACCTTCATCGGCTCGGGGATGCGCAACTGCGTGACCTACCGCAACCAGCCGGCCGCTCCCGTCTTCTTCATCGACCTCGACGGCACCAACGGCGAGACCCGCCGGCAGCGGCAGACGACGATCGTGGCGTACGACGAGGAGCGCGTCGCGATCCGGGAGTCCTTCCGTGTCCCGGTGGGCCGCCACCCGATCGAGTCGGTGAACCTCGCCGACCCGCGCGTCGGCCTCGTCGAGCGCATCCAGGAGCTGCTCGTGGGGAGCGGGCTCGAGAAGGGCCGCGTCGACATCTGGCTCAGGCCCGCCGAGCGCTGCGCCGGGCTCACGGTCAACGAGTACGAGACGCTCCTCATGCGCCACGACCTCGTCGAGGTGCTGAAGGACCCCCTGAAGTACGCGAAGCAGCGCGGGCGCCACATGATCGACGACCCGCTGGCGATCCCCACGAAGACGATCAACTACGCGAAGTACGACGTGCCGCGGGTCCTCAACTCGCTCGTCGAGGCGCTCCACTGGGACCACTCGGTCTTCGAGCGGGCGATGGCGAAGCTCATGTCGGTGCCGGCCCGGCGGCTTCTCCGCTCCCGCCGCGTGACCTTCCTCGCCTCCCACGACCCGGCGCTCGGCCGGCCGACGCTCGTGCGCGGCCAGTACCAGAGCCCGATCCTCGTCCAGTGGCAGGCCGCGCCCGACCAGGCCCGGACAGTCGAGATCACGATCTCGGACTTGAGCTAGGCCCCGGTCGAATCTCGACTCTGCTCGACGGGGTCGAGATTCGCCCGGAATCCGTTCGTCTCCGTTGTCCGTTGTCCGTTGTCCGTTGTCCGTTCCTCTCAGTCCGTTGTCCGTTCTCCTCTTCTCCGTCCCGAGCCGAAAGGCCCGTTCCCGTCCGTCCTCACCCCCGCGAGAGGGTCACGGCGTCGTGCGCGACGGGCGCCGCGGCGCGCCGCGCCGCGGCCAGGGCGCGCCCCTTCCCCGCCCACCACGCGTGGGCCTCGTCGACGGACCACGCGACGGGCGCCGCGCCCTCGAGCGCGGCGGCGGCTTCCACGGCCGAGCGGGGCCGCTTCGCCGGGTCCTTCTCGAGGCACGCGAGGACCCAGGCCTCGAGCCCGGCCGGCAGCGTGCGGCCGAGCCGCGCGGAGGGCGGCACCGGCGTCGCGTGGAGGTGCTGGCTGCAGATCTCGATGACGGTGCGACCGGTGAAGACGTGCGCCCCGGTGAGGAGGAAATAGGCAACCGCCCCGACCGAGTAGAGGTCGGCCCGCGGGTCGGCCGCGGGCGAGCGGATCGCTTCCGGGGCGAGGTAGAGCGGCGTGCCGACGAGGGCGCCTTCGAGGCTCGTCCCTACGTCGCCGTCGAGGTCCTTCACGAGGCCGAAGTCGAGCACCTTCGCGACGTCCGGCATCCCGCCCCGCTCGCACAGCAGGATGTTCCCCGGCTTGACGTCGCGGTGGACGAGGCCGATCCCGTGCGCTTCGGCGAGGGCGCCCAGCACCTGACGGAGGACGTGGGCGACCCGGGCGGGGTCCTGCGGGCCGTCGCCCGCCACCACCTCGTCGAGCGCGAGCCCGTCGAGGTACTCCATCGCGTAGTAGAAGACGCCGTCCGGCGTGCGGCCGTAGTCGAACACCGAGACGGTGTTCGGGTGGCTGAGGCCGGCGGTCATCTGCACCTCGCGCTCGAAGCGCCGCAGCGCCGCGTCGCCCACGCGGTCCGGCTTGAGGAGCTTCACCGCGGTCGGCCGCCGGAGCATCGCATGGCGCGCCTTGTAGACGACGCCCATGCCGCCCTCGCCGAGCCTCTCCTCGAGCGTGTACTGGCCGAGCTGCCGGGCGTGGCGGATCTCCCGCCGCAGGCCGTAGATCACGGCCGATCCCGCCGTCGCGACGAAGAGGGCCGCGACGAGCCACGCCACCTTCCACACGAAGAAGCGGGTCGTCTCGGTGAGGGCCGAGTAGGTGGCGAGGGGCAGGGCGGCGACGACGCCGACCGCGAGCGTCCGCCGGGCGGAGCTCGGAATGAAGATGGACCGCGTGAAGAGCATCAGCTCGACGGACAGGAGCATCACGAGGCCGCGGATGGCGGGCTCGGGGACCGTCCCCGCGGGCACGAAGAGGACGAGGCCGCAGAGGAGGACGAGAACGCCCGTGTCGAGGGCGCGGAGCCACGCCTCCGGCCGGGCCGCTCTGCGGCAGTAGAGCCAGGTCCCGGAGAGAGCGGCGAGGACGCCTCCGAACGCGGCGTGCGCCAGCGCGGACATCGGCGGCTCGTACCCGAGACCGCCCAGCACCTGGCTGATCACGTAGAAGACGGAGGCGATCGGAAGGGCGACGGCCGCGTAGACCCGCAGGCGATCCTGCAGCAGCCGGACGTCGACGGACGAGTCCGTGGCGGCAGACGGGCCCTGGGGCCGGATCGCGTCGGGGATCACCTGGCTGGAAGTATAGCGGCACCCGAAAGCCGTAAAGCACTGGATCGTGGCCCCTTCGCGGGCTTCGGTCGGCGGGCACGTGCGCGGCGCGCTCATGACCTGTACCGCGACGTCGGCGACCGCGACGGCCTCCAAGGTCAAGCTCCAGTAGTCGCCGGCTCGCGAGGCTCCGCTCACGAGCCGCGGCACGCTCCGCGCGTTCGCGGTCGCCTCGGCGGGAGCGGCGGTCAGCGACTACACGCCGGACTTCCTGCCGATGTCGATCGGCCTCCACAGCCGCCGCGCCGCCGCGCGCACGACGCTCAACTGGGAGTCGGAGCCCGGCCTCTTCGTGGAGGGCACCGGCTCCTACACCTGGCGCGGCAACGTCACGCTGAACCGCGACGCCTACTACGACGGCGAGCGCCTCGTGATGTCGAACGAAGTCGCGATGCCCGACGTCGTCGACTACACCTTCCGCGTCGGGTACTGGAAGCACGGGCTCTATCTCCCCGTGTCCTTCACGCGGCAGATCACGGCCGGCGGCCACGACATCCGGCGCCAGGACTCGCCCTTCGTCTCGAACCGCATGAACTTCTCACGGGTCGACGTCGTCGCCGCCTACTACCCGAAGAGCCCGCGGTTCGTCTTCCGCGCGGGCGTCTCGCACATTCTCGGCGGCCGCAACGTCGGCAAGTCGAGCTGGCGGACGAAGTTCTACTACTTCAATCCCCGGCCGTCGCAGCTCGACCCGTCCATCAAGACCCGGATCGGGCTGCCGAACTTCCCGTCCTACGTCTCCGGGCACTCGAGCTTCTCCGCGGCGGCGGCGGCGGTGCTCGCGCACCTCTTCCCGGGCTCCGCTTCGAGCTTCGAGGCGATGCGCGACGAGGCCGCGATCTCGCGGCTCTACGCGGCCATCCACTACCGCTCGGACATCGAAGCGGGCAAGGACTGCGGCCGGCGCGGCGGCGGCTACACGGTCGCCTTCGCGCGGCAGGACGGGGCCGACTAGGCCCCGGCGGCGGCCCGCGGGGAGGCCTCCTTCGCGAGGATCGACCTCACGATCGCGTCCCCGTGGAAGCGGCCGTTCTCGATGAAGATCCTGTTGCTGTCGGCGCCCGCGGCGATCGAGCCCGCGAGGTAGAGCCCCGGCACGTTCGTCTCGAACGTGCCGGGGTCGTGCTCGGCCTTCCGCGTCGCGGGGTCGACACGGACGCCGACCCGCTCGAGGAGGGAGACGTCCGGCACGTAGCCGGTCAGCAGGAAGACGGCGTCAGCCGGGATCTCCTCCGGGCCGGCCGGTCCGTCGACCCGGACCGAATCGGGCGTGATCTCGACCACGCGGCTCTCGAGCCGCGCGGCGACGCTCCCCTCGGCGATCCGGTTCTCGACGTCGGGCTTCACCCAGTACTTGATGGAGCCCGACAGCTGGGCGCGCCGGTGAACGAGCGTCACCCGCGCGCCGGCGCGGTAGAGGAGGAGAGCCGCCTCGGCCGCGGAGTTGCTCCCGCCCACGACCACCACGCGGCGGCCGTGGTACGGGTGCGGCTCGTCGAAGTAGTGCGCGACGTGCGGCAGGTCTTCGCCGGGCACGCCGATCCGCTTCGGAGTGTCGTAGTAGCCGGTCGCCACGACGACGTTCCGCGCGCGGCGCGAGCCCTCGACCGGCGGCCGGCCGGGGCGCTCCGAGGCCGTGCGGACGTGGAAACCGCCGTCGCGCGGCTCGATCGCGAGGACGCGCTCCCCGAGCGCGACGCGCAGCGAGAAGGCGTCGGCCACGCGCCGGTAATAGACGAGCGCCTCCTCGCGCGTGGGCTTGGGGAACGGGGTCACGAACGGCAGGCCGCCGAGCTCGAGCAGCTCCGCGGTCGTGAAGAAGCTCATGCCGTGCGGGTAGCCGTAGATGGCGTTGACGAGGACGCCCTTCTCGACGACCTCGTGGTCGAGGCCGGCCCGCGACGCGGCGATCGCGGCGGCGAGGCCGGCCGGCCCGGCGCCCACGACGAGGAGATCCCGCACGGCTTCCATTCGTCCATGTTAAGCCGGGGGACCGCTTGCTAGAATCGACTCATGCCCGCCCGATCCATTGGGACGGGGACCCTGTCTTTCGGCATGGTCTCCATTCCCATCCGTATGTACTCCGCGGCCGAGTCGTCCTCGGCCGTCTCCTTCAACCTGCTGCACGGCAAGTGCAGCACTCGCCTGAAGCAGCAGTACGTCTGCCCGAAGGACAACGAGATCGTGCCGCGCGACCAGATGGTCAAGGGCTACGAGTTCTCGAAGGACCAGTACGTCACGTTCACGCCCGAAGAGTTGAAGGCGATGGAGCAGGCGAGCGAGCGGGCCATCGAGATCACCGAGTTCATCCCCGCCTCGGCCGTCGACCCCGTCTACTTCGACCGCGCGACGTACCTCGGGCCCGACGCCGGGGCCGACAAGGCCTACCGCCTGCTGAACGAGGCGATGAAGGCGACCGGCCGCGTCGCCCTCGCGAAGTGGGCGGCCCGCGGCAAGCAGTACCTCGTGATGATCCGGCCCTCGGGGAACGGCCTCGTGCTGCAGCAGCTGCTCTACGCGGACGAGGTGCGGCCGATCTCCGAGGTGCCGATCGGCGACGCGGAGGTGAAGGAAGGGGAGCTGAAGCTCGCGACCCAGCTCGTCGCGCAGATCGCGCGCGACGAGTTCCACCCGGAGAGCTACGAGGACGACGTCCGCAAGCGCTACCAGGAGGCGATCCAGCGGAAGGTCGAGGGCCAGGAGATCACCGCCCCACCCGAGCAGCCGAAGGCCCAGATCATCGACCTCATGGAAGCGCTCAAGGCGAGCCTCGCGGCGAAGGCCGCTCCCGCGCCCGAGCGGCCGGTCGTGCGGCCACAGGACAAGGCGACGGGAACCGAGGGGCGCTAGAGGCTTTGGCGGCCGCCCGCCGGGCCGACTCGATCGCGAAGGTCGCGCGCGACGTCGTGGCGTGCGAGCGGTGCCCGCGGCTCGTCCGGTGGTGCCGGAAGGTCGCGCGGGAGAAGGTGAAGCGCTTCGCCGGCCAGGAGTACTGGGGCCGGCCCGTGCCGGGATTCGGCGATCCGCGGGCCGGCCTCTTCGTGGTCGGCCTCGCCCCCGCCGCTCACGGCGGGAACCGCACGGGCCGCGTGTTCACGGGCGACCGCTCGGGCGACTTCCTGTTCGCCGCGCTCCACCGGACGGGCTTCGCGAGCCAGCCGGAGTCCGTGGGCCGGGGCGACGGGCTCTCGCTCCGCGGCTGCTACGTGGCGGCGGTCGCCCGATGCGCCCCGCCGGCGAACAGGCCGCAGCCGGCCGAGGTCGCCCGCTGCCGCGAGTACCTCCTCCGCGAGTGGGCGCTCCTCGCGAACGTACGGGCGGTCCTCGTCCTCGGCCGCATCGCGATGGACGGTTTCCTCGCCATGCGGCGGGAGAGCGGGCGGCCGCCCGACCGCCGGCTCGAGTTCGGCCACGGCCGGACGCACGACCTCGGCGACGGCGTGCGCCTCTTCTGCTCGTACCACGTCTCGCAGCAGAACACCTTCACCGGCCGGCTCACGGCGGCCGGCTTCGACGCCGTGCTCGGCGAGGTGAAGGCCCACCTCGCGGCGGCGCCCGCCCGCAGGAGGAACCCATGACGCCTCGCCCGCTCGCCACCCTCGCGCTCGCCGTCGCGCTCGCCCTCGCCGCGGCGCCGGCGCGGGCCGAGGTCCGCGCCGGCTCGTTCCGCTCCGACGCGCTCGGGCGCGACGTGTCGTACGTCGTCGACCTCCCGCCGTCGTACGACGCGCAGCCCGCGAAGCGCTACCCGGTCGTCTACGCCTTCCACGGACTATTCGAGGGTCCCGGCTTCTGGGAGCGGCGAGGCCTCGCCCCGATCCTCGCGTCGCTCCGCGCGAGCGGCGCCGTGCCCGAGCTCGTGCTCGTCGCCGTCGACGGGGGCAACTCCTTCTTCGTGAACGGACCCTCAGGCCGATTCGAGGACATGGTCACCCGCGACCTCGTGGCCCACGTCGAGAAGACGTACCGAGTCGTTCCGGGCCGGGCCGGACGCACGGCCCTCGGCGTCTCCATGGGCGGCTACGCCGCGCTGCGCCTCGCCTTCGCCCAGCCCGGCCTCTTCCGCGCGGTGGCGACGCACAGCGCGATGCTCCTCGAGAAGATCCCCTCGGCCGAGCAGGGCGCGGGCCGCTGGCACATGGCCGCCTTCAGCGCCGTCTTCGGCAGCCCGGTCGACCCGACGCTGTGGGCCGCGAACGACCCGATCGCCCTCGCGGACAAGGTCGACCCGAAGGCGACACCCGCGCTCTACCTCGACTGCGGCACGGCGGACCGGTACGGCCTCTTCGCCGGCCACCGCGATCTCGACGCCGTGCTCAACCGGCGCGGCATCGCCCACACGCTCGAGCTCGCGCCGGGCGACCACGGCTACGAGTTCGTGCGCGGCCGGCTGGAGAAGAGCCTCCGGTTCCTCGGTGACACGTTGAAGTAAGGCCGCGCGGAGACGTGCTGTAATGAGGCGATGAGTGCCCCGGGATCGGCCGCCGCCGACCGCCTCGACGAGACGGCCTGCCTCGAGGCGATGCAGAAGGGCGACCCGGCGTGCCTCGGGACGTTCTTCGAGGCGTGGGGAGACCGGCTCTACGGGCTCGCGCTCCGCATGCTCCGCGACCCGGCCGCGGCCGAGGACGTCGTGCAGGAGTCGTTCCTCAAGCTGATGGCGAAGGCCGAGCGGCTCGAGGGCCGCGCCCGGCTCGCCACGTGGCTCTACCGCGTCGTGTACAACGCCTGCATCGACCGGCTCCGCGAGGGAAAGCGGCTCGTTCCGGTGCCCGACGAGGCCGACGACGCGGCCGTGCCGATGCCGCGCGTGCTCGTCGACTTCCGCCTCTCCCCGGAGGAGATGCTGAAGGACGCGCAGACGCGGGGGGCCCTCGAGGAGGCGATCGCGGCCCTGTCGCCGACGCTGCGCGCGGCGTTCCTGCTGCGGGACGTCGAGGGCCTCAGCACGGCGGAGGCGGCCGAGGCGCTCGGGGTCACCGAGGCCAACCTGAAGGTCCGCCTCCACCGCGCGCGGCTGGCCCTGCGCGAGCGGCTGTCGTCGTTCGTGGCCGGAGCGCCCGACGGGAGGCCCTCGTGACCTGCCAGGAGCTCGTCGCGAAGCTGTCCGACTACATCGACGGGACGCTCGACGCCGCTCTCGCGGCCGAGGTGGAGGGCCACGTGGCGACCTGCCACGGCTGCCACCTCGTCCTCGACACGACGCAGTGCACGATCCTCCTCGCCCGCGCGGCCCGGACGATGGCCCTCGCCGAGGACCGCCGTCGCCTCCTGCTCGCGAAGCTCGAGGCCGCATGCAAGGCACGCGGCGGCTGCTAGCCGGCCGCCGCGGTCGACGCCGGGGGACTGTAACCTTTCCCCTCTCCTCCCGTCGGAACGGTCGTGCGGGCTCCGGCCCGCGGGGGGGCGACGATGAGCGTGAACGAAGCCGGGTGGGACCGCGCCGTGCGGGTCGTGGCGGGCCTCGTGATGCTGTACCTGGGCTGGGCCGGCGTCATCGGCGGCGGAGGCGGGACGATCCTGAAGTGGTTCGGCTTCGTGCCGCTCCTCACGGGCGTCGTCGGCTTCTGCCCGCTGTACCCCCTCCTCGGCTTCCGGACGAAGAAGGCCTGAGGGACGGCGCCCGCGGGCCGGCGGGGGAGCCCCGCCGGCCGCGAGCGACCGCTACATCGAGCGCAGCGCCGAGGTGATCGGCAGCCGCGCGCCGCGCAGCGCCGGCAGCAGGCCGCCGAGGACGCCCATCAGGACCGCGAAGACCATCGACGTCGCCACGATCTGCGGCGTGATGTGGAACGCGAAGGCGAGCTCGCTGAAGCTCTGCGTCTGGCCGGTGCCGGTCGAGAAGCCGTTCATGGGCACCGCGAGGACGCAGCCGATCGCCCCGCCGACGGCGGCGAGGATGACCGACTCGAGCAGGAACGCGACGAGGATCGAGCGGCGCGAGAAGCCGAGGGCGCGGAGCGTCCCGATCTCGCGGGTGCGCGCCGAGACGATGGCGTACATCGTGTTGATCGCGCCGAACACCGCGCCCACGCCCATCACGATCGCGACGAAGGTGGCGAGGCCGCGGAGGGCCTTCGACAAAGGGCCGGCCTGGTCCTCGTAGTACTTCCGCTCGGAGACCGCCTGGAGCTGCATCTGCGGCTGGGCCCGGATCCAGCGGTCGAGCTCGGGGATCGCCGCCTTGTCCTTCATCCGCACCACGAGCGAGCTCGAGCCGGCCCCGCGCTTGAAGATCGCGCCGAAGGTGTCGAAGTCGCCCCAGATCTCGCTCTCGAAGGCGCCGCCCGCCGACTCGAAGAGCCCGACGATGCGGAAGCGCTTCTGCTGGTACTTCACGTCCTGGCCGAGCCCCAGGCCCTTGATGCGGTCGACGAGCTTGCGGCCGACGATCACCTCGTCGAGCCCCGGCTTGAAGGTGCGGCCCTCCACGATGCGGACGCCACCCCGCACCTCGAAGGCGGACGGCGTGACGGCGCGCAGCGTGACGTTCGCCGGCTGGTCGTCGGCCTTGCGGGGCAGGCCGAGAACGATGACCCAGTCCCACGACGCCATCGGCTTCCCGGCCGCGTCGCGGGCCACGCGCTCGTCGACAATGATCATGTTGCGATCGCCGATCGGCACGGCCGAGGTCAGCTCGGAGCCCGAGCCGCGCTGCACGACGATGGCGTTGTCGGGACGGCCGGTGGTGCGCAGAGCCTTCTCGAACCCGGCCGACATGGCCATGAGCACGGTGAAGACCGACACCACGAGGGCGATCCCCCCGACCGCCAGCAGCGTGAGCTGCCAGCGGACCCGGACGTTGCGGACGTTGTAGCGGAGCGGGAGGGCCATGGTCACACCGTCCGGAGCATGTCGGTGATCTTCGCGCGGTAGGCGCCGAGGGCGGGGACGAGCCCGGCGAGGAGCCCGAGGAAGAGAGCGACGCCTATGCCGAGGGCCGCCACCAGCGGCCGGAGGGCCAGCTCCGAGAGGCCGAAGCCGGCGAGCAGGTCCTTCACCGCCGGCGCGTGCGAGAGCACCCACAGGAGGCCCTGCGAGACGCCGATCCCGACGCCCGCCCCGAGGACCGCGATGAGGAGCGACTCGGCCACGATGAGGCCCATCACCTGGCCGCTGCGGAAGCCGAGCGTCTTGAGGACCGCGATCTCCGTGCGCCGCTCGCGCACCGCGATCGACATGGTGTTCGCGACGACGAGCAGGATCGTGAAGGTCACCGCGATGCCGATGCCGTTCAGCAGCAGCGAGAGGTTGCCCGCCATCGCCATGAAGCCGGCGGCGAAGGCCTTCTCCGTCTCGGTGCGGGTCGTGGCGTCGGAGTTCGCGAAGAGCTCGTCGATCGCCTGGCTCACCTTCCCCGCCGCGTCCGGGTCGGCGATCTCGGCGAAGTAGTAGCCGGCGCCGCTCCGCCGCCCGGTCGCCTCGTAGAGGTACTTGAACTGGAAGAACATCTGGTTGAGGTCGGCGCTCGGGTAGCGGACCGGGTCCGTGTCGTAGATCGCCCGCACCACGAACTCGAACGGCCCGTCGGCCTTGCGGTAGGGCGGGATGAAGCTCTCGAGGAAGAACGTGTCCCCGACCTTCCAGCCGAACCGCTCGGCGAGCTTGCGGCCGATGACGGCGCCCCGCTGGTCGGCCAGGAACGCCCGCCACTGGTCCGGAGGCACCTGGTACTCGGGGAACATCGCGAAGAAGGGCTCGGGCTCGACCGCGATGTTCTGGAAGAAGTTGCTGAAGTCGGTGGTCGTCGACTCCTCGGTCTTCTTCTCTTCCTTCTTGGCCGGCAGCGAGCCGCCGAACCAGCACGCGGTCGAGACCCGCGTCACGCCCGGGACCGACTGGATGCGGGGCCCGTAGGCGAGGGGCAGGTTGAAGACGAGGCTCACCGCGTGGCGCGTCACGAGCCGCTTCGCGCTCGTCGCCTCGAGCTGGCCCTCGATCGCCGCCAGCACCGACTGCAGCGTGCAGAAGAGGAAGATGCAGAGGGCCATCGCGAGGACGGTGAGCGTCGTGCGGAACCAGTTCTTCCGCAGGTGCTTGAGGAGGTAGGGCAGGAACTTCATGGCTCTCCTCCTAATCCCGAAGGACGCCCTTCTCGAGGTGGTGCTGCACGCCCGCCCGCTCGGCGGCGCGCGGGTCGTGGGTGACCATCACGATCGTCTTGCGGAAGTCGCGGTTGAGCGTGCCCATGAGGTCGAGGATCTCGGTCGCGCTCTTCGCGTCGAGGTCGCCGGTCGGCTCGTCGGCCACGAGGACCTTCGGGTCCGTGACGATGGCCCGCGCGATCGCCACGCGCTGCGCCTGCCCGCCGGAGAGCTGGCGCGGGTAGTGCGAGGCGCGGTCGGCGAGGCCCACGACCTTGAGCGCGGTGAGCGCGCGCTCGCGCCGCTCGGCCTTCGAGAGGTGCGTGAGCAGCAGCGGCAGCTCCACGTTCTCGGTCGCGTTCAGCACGGGAATGAGGTTGTAGAACTGGAAGATGAAGCCGACGTTGTGGCTGCGGAACTCGGCGAGCCCGGTCTCGTCGAGGCGGCCCACGTCGGTGCCGGCGACCACCACCTCGCCGGACGTCGGCTTGTCGATCCCGGCGATCAGGTTGAGGAGAGTCGACTTCCCCGAGCCGGACGGGCCCATGAGGGCCGCGAACTGCCCCTCCTCCACCTGCAGGCTCAGGCCGTTCAGGACGGTGAGCTCCTCGGCGTCGCGCCTGTAGACCTTCGTCACGTTGCGCACGTCGACCATCGCCATCGTCCGATACCTCTCCCCCGCGGGGGCGCTGGCTCCCCCGCCGTCCAAAGCGCGGACCGGATGTCTGCTGGTGTGTGAGCGGGGATGCTACCCCGACTGGCCCTTCACGCGCACGGCGGCGCCGTCCTGCAGGACGTCGGCCGGGCTCACGACGAGCGTCTCGCCGCCGGCGAGGCCGCTCTTCACGATCACCTGGCCCCGCCGCTCGGTGCCGAGCACGACCGGCTTCAGCACGGCCTTGCCCTCGCGCACGAGGAACACGACGCTCGCCCCCCCGCGGGTCGCCACGGCTTCCTTCGGCACGAGCACGACCGGCTCCTGCGCCGCGGCGGGAGCCTTCTCCTTCTTGTCGGGCTCGAGGAACGTGACCTTGGCGCTCATCTCCGGCTTGAGGTCCTTGTCCTTGTCGAGGATCGTGACCTTCACCATGACGGTCGCCTTCGTGCGGTCGGCGGTCGGGATGACCTGCCGCAGCACGGCCTTGTACCGGCGGTCGGGGATGGCCTCCACGGTGACCTCGGCGGGCTGCCCGCCGCCGATCTTCGCCACGTTCGACTCCGCGACGTCGGCCTCGACCTCGAGCGTCGCGAGGTCGGCGAGGGCCACGATCGCGCCGGAGGAGGTCGAGAGGTTCACGCCGGGCGGGATCGGGGCGACGCTCTCGCCGACCTCGGCCATCTTCTTCACGACGACGCCGGCGAAGGGCGCGCGGATCACCGTGTTCTGGAGCTGCGCCTCGACGAAGGACAGGTCGGCCTTCGCCTGGGCGAGGGCGGCCTGCGCGATCTTCACGCGGCTCGCGGCGGCGTCCTTCTGGTCGACCGCCACGATGCTCTGCTCCGCGAGCTTCTCGGCGAGGCGCAGCTGGCGCTCGTTCTCGGCGAGGTCGGCCTCGGCCCGCTGCACCGCGGCGCGGGCCCGCACGACGGTGGCCTCGTAGTCCCACGACTCGAGCCGGGCGAGCACCTCGCCGTCGCGGACGACGCTGCCCTCCTCGACCCGCAGCTCGGAGAGCCGGCCCTGGATCTTGGCCGAGACGACGGCCTTGCGGCGGGCCACCACGTAGCCCGAGGCCGTCAGGATGGGCGTGCCCGCGCTCGGGGCGACCTCGCGGCTCACCGCGACGGTGGCCGTCTCCACGACCGGGGCCGAGAAGGCCTGGCGGGCGCGGAAGGCGTAGAGGGCGCCGAGGACCAGGACGGCCGGGACGAGGAGCGCCAGCGGCCATCGCCAGGCGCTCGGTCGGCGCCGCGTCCGGTCGATCTTCAGTGAGGCCAGCTCGCCCTTCAGGTCCGCCACGGTCGTTCTCCCTCCGGGGCGAAGCCTGCCCCGCGGAGGGAGATACGGCCGCCGCGGAGGGGCTGCCCGTGAAAATCGGTCAACGCCCGGCTCGGGCCGGCGAACGGCGGCGTCGCCCGGGCGTCAGTAGAGGCGGTCCAGGTACTCGTCCATCTGGCGCTTCCAGAAGGGCCAGTCGTGTCCGCCCTCCGGCCCCCAGTCGTCGACCGAGTGCCGGATCCCGCGGGACCACAGGACACCCGAGAGCTGGTAGGTGGGCTGCGCGTCCTCGTAGGGCCCGGTCCCCGTCACGAGGCGGATGTCGTCCTGCGCGAGCTGGTCGAGGAACCACGGATCCGAGAGCGACGCGACGTAGTCGACGGGGTTGTTGAAGTAGAAGTTGTCGTCGTAGTCCCCGTCCATGAAGCGTCGCAGGTCGTAGACCCCGGAGAGGGCCAGGCAGCGGCGGAACAGCTGCGGGTGCTTCAGCAGGCTGTTCACGGCGTGGTAGGCGCCGAAGGACGCGCCGGTCGTGGTGATCGCGATGCCGGGCGACTCGCAGTGCGTGTGGATGAACGGCACCACCTCTTCCGCGACGTACGCGTCGTACATGGACTGCACGTACGAGCGGTGCCGGGGGTGAGCGCCCTTGTCGTACCAGCTCTCGTTGTTGACGGAGTTCACGCAGAACAGCTTGACCTTCCCGCCGTCCACGTGGCGGGCCAGGGCCTCGACCATGCCCTGCCGCTCGTACTCCCACTCGTCGCCCCCGCTCGTCGGGAAGACGAGGACGGGGGCGCCCCAGTGGCCGTAGACCCGCACGCCCATGTCCCGGCCGAGCCGGGACGTGTGCCAGACGTGGTGCTCGGCCCTCACCGGAAGCGGCGCGCGCCGGCCGAGGCCATCGACGAGGGGGCCACGAGGTTGGCGAGGAAGACGGCGTTCGACGGCGTCTTCTGCAGCTTCTCGATGAGGAACTGCGCCGCCTCGACGGGCGAGAGGTCGGCGAGCGCGCGGCGCAGCAGGTGCCGCTTCGCGAGCTCTTCCGGCGGCACGAGGAGCTCCTCGCGCCGCGTGCCCGACTTCAGCACGTCGACGGCCGGGAAGATGCGCCGGTCCGCGATCGCGCGATCGAGGATGAGCTCCATGTTCCCGGTGCCCTTGAACTCCTGGAAGATGACCTCGTCCATCCGCGAGCCCGTCTCGATGAGCGCGGTCGCGAGGATGGTGAGGCTGCCCGAGCCCTCGCAGTTGCGGGCGGCGCCGAAGAACTGCCGCGGGAACTGGAGGGCGCGGTTGTCGACGCCGCCCGACATCGTGCGCCCGCCGGGGCCCATCTCGCGGTTCGACGCGCGGCCGAGCCGGGTGAGCGAGTCGAGCAGGATCACGACGTGCCGCCCGGCCTCGACGAGCCGCTTCGAGCGCTCGATGGCGAGGCGCGAGAGGCGGATGTGCGAGTCGGACGACGAGTCCGAGGTCGACGCGAGCACCTCGGCCGGAACCACGCGTCGGAAGTGGGTGACCTCCTCCGGCCGCTCGTCGACGAGCAGCAGGATGAGGTGCACCTCGGGGTGGCGGGCCGTGATGGCCTTGCCGAGGTGCTCGAGCAGCGTCGTCTTGCCGGCCTTCGGCGGAGAGACGATGAGCCCGCGCTGCCCCTTCCCGACGGGCGCGATGATGTCGATCACGCGGAGGCTGATCTCGGAGCCTTCGCCCGAGAGCTCGAAGGCCTCGTTCGGGTTGATCGAGACGAGGTCCTGGAAGTGGGGGAGCGCCTTGTACTTCTCGGGCTCCATCCCGCCAGCCTTCGTGACTTCTACCAGTACGCGACGACCGTTGCCACCATCGCGGGCGAGGCCTTCGATCTCCGTCCCGTCGCGCAAGCCGTTGTCCCGTGCCACGACGTACGGGACCACGACGTCTTCGCGCTGCGGTAGGTAGTTCTGAGCGACCTGCCTGACGTATCCCCCCGCGCCCTCGGTCAGCTCCACGACGCCTGCGACCGGAGTGGTCGGCCCCTCCGTCGGAATCGGGGCCTGGCGGGGATCCCGCGGACCTTTCTGGCTTCCCCCCTGCGGCTGGGGGCCTCCGGGTCCGCCGTGTCGATGGTGACGATGGCGCCGCGAGTGCCGCGGCCCGTGCCTCACAGCAGGGCCGCTCCGCGCGACTTGTGCATCGTCTCCTCCAGCGCCGACTATGCGGGCGAAGCTGCCCGATGTCAAGAGCCTTGGCGCGCAGAGCGCGGCGAGACGCGGGTCAGATGCCGCCGCCCGAGGCCGCGAGCATCATGCTGAGGAGCCCGCCGACGACCTTGCCCGCGACCTTGCCGACGCCGACGAGGCCGGCCGAGGGCTTCTGCTCACGGCGCTCGACCCGCGAGAGCGCGACCGTCACCGGTTCGATCCGCCGCTGCCCCACCGCCGCGCCGGCCACCACCAGCTCGAGCCGCTCGCCGTCGCCGACCGGACGGTCGAACCGCACCGAGACCCGCGCGCCCTCGACGAGCGGGCGGTACCCGCCCGTCTCGCCGACCGGCCGCGACTCCGCCCCGGCCGCGTCGCGCAGCGCGAGCTGCCCGGCGTCGAACACGTAGCCGAGCGCCCTCGGCCGGAACTCGATCTCGAGGCGAAACGCGGGCGCGGCGTCGCCCGGCGCGGAGAGGTCCGTGGCGCGGAGCCCGGCCCGCAGGCCCGCGTCGAGGTCGACCCACAGGGTCCCGGGAGTCGGCCGCGCCGCGGCGCCCGCCGCCGAAGCGAGGCCCGTCACGCGCGACGTGGTCGTGCTGCAGGCCGGCATCAGGGCGACCGCGAGGGCCGCCGGAGCGAGCAACCGGGTTCCGTGCACGGTCTCCTCCTCTCCGCCCGCGCGCCTCAGAAGCGCACGGTGACGGCCAGCCCGGCTGCGGCCAGGCGGCCCCGCGGGCGGGACGACGCGTCCGAGGAGCGCGGGGCGAGCGCTTCGACGCTGACGTTCTGCCAGCGCTCCGTCTTCACGATGTGCCCGACGAGCGCCCCGATCACGGCGAAGCCGAGCGAGCCGGCCGCGACGGCCTCTCCGCGGGAGCAGAACGTGTCGGACGAGTAGGAGTCGCAGGTCGCGGGGTCGACCTCCCACGCGGCGCCGAGGGCCGCGCCGGCCACGGCCCCGAGAATCGCGCCCTGCAAGGTGTGGCGCTTGTAGCCGAGCGACACCTGGATCCGGGTGACCGAAGCGCGGGGCACGAGGACCGGCGTTCCGAAGGGCGAGTCGTCCGGCCCGGGGAGGACGAGGCCGAGGGCGTCGTCCGTCGAGGAGCCTATCCGGCCCACGACGACACCGCCGGGGAGGATCGTGCTCGTGAGGCGCACCTTCGCGCCGGCCGGGAGCTGGAAGGGGGGCGGCACGGGGGTTCGCGTCGCGGGGCCGGCGTCCTGCGCGGCGGCGCCGACTGCCACCGCCAGGAGAGACGTCGTCGTCACCCACGTCGCGGCGCCGAGGCGCATGGCCGACCTCCAATGAGAAAGGAAGGACTGACGGCCCGGCGTTACAGGAGCGAAGCGCGGCGGCTCACGGCTGTTCGCCGGGAAGAAGCGGCCGGAGCGTCAGCACGTAGCGCTTGCCGTCCGGGCCGCACACGGACCCGGGCAGCGCGCCCGTCGGCCAGCCCAGGGCCTGCTCGGCCGGGACGGACAGCGGGCCGGCCTTGGCCTCGGCGAACGGCGTCGCGAGGTTCCACGGCCGGCACCCGCCCGCGAGCGCGCCCTCGCGCAGCACGAGGGCGTAACTCGGCGGCCCGTACGGCACGAGGCCCGGATGGCGGAACGCGAGGACGTCGGCCAGGAGAGCGGCCACGGGCTCCGGCTCCTGGCCGGGCGCCGGGGGCACGGGCGCCGCGGAGCCGAGCTGCACCTCGACGGGCGGATCCTCGGGAAAGCGGAGCCGGACGAGAGGGCCGCCCTGGCCGAGAACCAGGCGGGACGAGCGGTCGATCGACTTGCGGGCCGCGTCCACCCTCTTCCGGAGCGCCGAGAGCTCGCTCTTCTCGAGGCGCACGGTCTCCACGCGCCACGTGCCGCCGACGAACGCCTGGCCGTCCTTGAGGAGGGCGAAGCGGGGCGGCGCGCCGGTCGGGTCGCTGCCGGGCGTGCCCGGCGCCGACTCCACGACGAGGAGGGCCCCCGGGACCTCGCCCGCCCGGACCGCAGCCGCGGCGAGGACGAGGCCGACCGCGAGCGCGAGGCGCGCGCTCACGCGTCGCGCTCCGCCCCGACGGTCCGGTTGCGCCCGGCTTCCTTCGCGCGGTAGAGCCGCTCGTCGGCGGCCTTCACGAGGCCCGCGTCGTCCTGGGCGTCCCCGGGAAAGGTCGCGACCCCGCCGCTCACCGTCACCCGCACCCGCCCCGGCGCGCCGAGGTGGGCGAAGTCCGTCGTGGCGACCGCCGTCCGGAAGGTCTCGGCGAACCGCCACGCATCGGAGGCGCCCGCGCCGTAGAGCAGGGCCACGAACTCCTCGCCGCCGTAGCGCGCGATCACGTCGCCGCGCCGGCCGGTCCGGCGCAGGAGGGCGCCGACCTTCTGCAGCACGGCGTTCCCCTCCTCGTGACCGTGCGTGTCGTTGTAGGCCTTGAAGTGGTCGATGTCGAAGATCGCGAGGGCCACCGAGTCGCCGGTCTGCTCCGCCCGGTCGAGCTCGAGCGACAGCCGCTCGCGGAAGAAGCCGATGTTGTAGAGGCCGGTGAGCGGGTCCGTGATCGCGCGGTGGTGCGTGCGGCTGACCCGCCAGGTCAGGCTGCGGACGCGCTCGAGCTGCGTCCAGAAGAGCTGCTCGAGGACGTCGGTCCGGGCGCGCAGGAACTCGCGGAACGAGCGCGCCGGGACGAGCACCACCCGCGACGCGGCGTGGGCGCGCACGGTGGCCGAGCGCGGCTCGCCGTCGAGCGCGGCCATCTCCCCCGCCACCGCGCCGGGGTAGAGGTAGCGCAGCGTGATCTCCTCGCCCTCCGGGGCCTGGTGGACGACCTCGAGGCGGCCTTCGACGAGGAGCACCACGTGGTCGCCGGGATCGCCTTCCTTCCACAGCAGGGCCCCGGCGTCGAGGGCGACCTCGCGGCCGAGCGCACCGAGGTCGCCGAACGAGCCCGGAAGGCTGTGGACGAAGAGGCTCGGCCCCTCGGGAGCAGGGTCGCTCACGCGGCGACCATCATATCGTCAACGGCCTCCGGGGCCGCGGGAATACAGGTCCACGACCCGCTCGATCGCCCGCCGGCAGACGGCGCAGAACTCCGGGCTGCGGGTGAACATGATGCAGTTCTGCTGCGGGCGGTAGTACCCCTTCGCCTCGTAGAGGGCGCCCTCGAACGCGCCCACCGCCGCGGGGTGCGGGTCCTTCGCGAAGAGGGCCTTCTCCTTCTCCTCCTCCTCGCGGAAGAGGGCCTCCATCTCGGCCTCGGGCCGCTTCTCCGCCCGCAGCTTCCGCCGGCGCGCCTGGATGTCCTTCTGCAGCGCCTCGAAGGCGTCCTTGCTCCACGGCGTCGGGAGCGGCGTCCCGGCCGTGACGAGGTCCTTCCACTTCGGCGAGGCGGCGCTCGCGGTGGCGTTCGGCTCCCACGGCTCGGGCCGCGCCGTGGCCGCGCCGTAGGCGACGTCCGACGTGTAGTACTCGTCGGCAAGGCCGGCGAAGTGGTGCCCGAACTCGTGCACGAAGACGTACGGGGTGTAGGCGTTGTCGGCCGACACCGTCGCGTACAGGTTGAAGATCCCGCCCCCGCCGTACTTGCGGTCGTTCACGACGATCTCCACGACGTCGTAGGGGGCGGACGAGGCCACCTCGCGCAGGCGCTCGTTGTCGAACGCGAGGACGTAGCGCTCGGAGCCGAAGGCGTCGTACTGGGCGCGCAGGGCCGACCGGCGCGAGACGCCGTCGGAGGGCCGCGCGATGCCCGACTCGTCGGAGGGCGTGTCGAGCGCCCACACGTTGAAGTCCGCGCGGCGCTCCCGGAACGGCGAGCGGCTGAAGAGGAGCTCCGCGAGCCGCCTCGCGTCGGCGTGCCACTTCTCCGTCTCGGCGGCCGTGTAGCCGTCGCCGAGGAGGAGCAGGTCGACCTTGTCGGCCGGCGGGCCGTTCTCGACCACCGCCCACGGCCGCCGCTTCGGCGGGCCGGTGCGGTCGATCGCCGGGTCCGCGGGGTCGACCGCCACCGTCCACGCCTCGTGGAAGAGGCCGGCCGCGTCCCGGTTGCGCAGAACGACCTGGGCGGGGCCCGCGGGCATCGGGAAGCGCAGCGACTCGTGGAAGGTGCGGGAGCCCCGGGCGGCCTCGTCGGTCGTCTCCCACTCTCCGTAGATGCTCGCGAACCCGCGCGAGTAGAGAACGGCGTTCGTCGCGCGGTCGCGCACCTCGAAGAGGTACTTGCCGAGGTTCGTGTCGTCGATCGGCCGCCGGGGATTGCCCGGCCACGGCCCCTCGACCGCCATCCCGTCGAGCGAGAAGCGCTCCTCGCCCGCGGTCCCGGCGTGGAAGTAGTCGAGGCGGAGCGTGGGCGGCGCGGCGGGCGCCGACTGCAGGGCGGCGACGAGCAGGAGGAACGGCGTCATGGGCACACCTCCGCGGCGGATATCAGCACAAAGCGGGCGAGACGGGAAGCGGGCGGCGGTGGTAGCCTGCGGGGCGGACCACGGCGGAGGCCTCCATGAAGCGACTCGCCCTCTTCTCTCTCGCCGCCCTCCTCGCCGTCACACTGGCCCCGCCGGCCCTCTTCGCCGCGAGCACGCCCGTGCGGGCGAAGGTCGGCATGGTCGTCTCGCAGAACGCCATCGCCTCGCAGGTGGGCATCGAGGTGATGATGGACGGCGGGAACGCGGTGGACGCGGCGGTCGCCTCCGCCTTCGCCCTCGCCGTCGTGCACCCGGCCGCCGGCAACATCGGCGGCGGGGGCTTCCTCCTCGTGCGCCCGGCCGGCGGCCGCCCCGCGGCCTACGACTTCCGGGAGCGCGCGCCGATGGCGGCGAGCCCGACGATGTTCCTCGTCGACGGCCGGTACAGCCCGCAGCGGCACCACGACAGCCACGTGGCGGTGGGCGTCCCCGGCACGGTGGCGGGGCTTCACCTCGCCTGGGCCGACTACGGGCGGCTGCCGTGGAAGCGGCTCCTCGAGCCGGCCATCGCCCTCGCCCGCGACGGCTTCATGGTCTCCGACGGGCTCGCCCGCTCGCTGAAGGAGGTGCTGCCGCGCATGAAGCGCTACCCGGCGTCGCTCGCGCAGTTCTCCCGCGGCGGCACCCCCTACGAGGCAGGCGACCTCCTCAAGCAGCCGGAGCTCGCGCTGACGCTCGAGCGGATCGCCCTCAAGTTCTCGAAGGGCTTCTACCAGGGCGAGACGGCCGAGCTCATCGTCCGGGAGATGCGGGCGAACGGCGGCCTCCTCACCCTCGAGGACCTCAAGGGCTACACGGTCTACCGCCGCGCGCCGCTCGCCGGGACGTACCGAGGCTACGACGTCCTCGGCGTCCCCCCTCCGAGCAGCGGGGGCGCGGTGCTCCTCCAGAGCCTGAACGTCCTCGAGGGCTACGACGTGCCCGCGATGGGCTTCGGGTCCTCGAAGCACCTCCACTTCTTCGCCGAGGCGCTGCGGCGCGCCTTCGCCGACCGCGCGCGCTGGCTCGGCGACGCCGAGGTCAACCCGACGACGCCGGTGGGGCGGCTCGTGTCGAAGGAGTACGCGGCCGAGCTCCGGAAGACGATCTCGCCGACCCGGGCCTCCGTGTCGTCTCCTTCCTCCTTCGAGTGGAAGGAGAGCGACCAGACGACGCACCTCTCCGCGGTCGACGCCGATCGCAACGCGGTGGCGCTCACCTACACGCTCGAGGACAGCTACGGCTCGAAGATCGTGGTGCCGGGGGCGGGGTTCCTGCTGAACAACGAGATGGGCGACTTCAACGCCGGCCCCGGCCTCACCGACGCGAGCGGCCTCATCGGCACGGACCCGAACCTCGCCCGCCCCGGGGCGCGCATGCTCTCGAGCATGACCCCGACGATCGTGACGAAGGACGGGAAGCTCTTCCTGGTGGCCGGCAGCCCGGGCGGCCGCACGATCCCGAGCACGGTGCTCCTCACCGTGACGAACGCCATCGACTTCGGCATGAACGCGCAGGAAGCGGTCGACGCCCCGCGCTTCTACCACGAGTGGCTCCCCGACCAGATCAGCTACGAGCGCAACGGCTTCTCGAGCGACGCGCTCGACGCGCTGGCCGCCCGCGGCCACCAGCTGCGCGAGATCTGGGCCCAGGGCGTGGCCGAGGTCATCGGGGTCAACCAGAAGGACGGGATGCTCGAGGGCGGCTGCGACCGCCGCGCGCCGGACGGCGCGGCCATCGGCCGCTAGGCCCGACCGCCCGGGCCGGTGCCGGGGCGGTCCCGGCGCGCGCAGCGGGCCGCGCCGGGCTACGCCATCGACGGCGGCGGGCTCGGACGCGACGAGCGGTCGGTGACGAGTTCGGGGTGCGCCCGGCGGAAGCCCTCGGCCACGACGCAGTCCCAGCAGACCGGCTTGTGCGTGCCGAGGACGTCGACGACCTCCTCCGCGCGGAACGAGCTCCACTCGACCAGGGCTCCCGCCGGCGAGAGGAGCCCGGGCTTGTGCTCGTGCCACGCGACCGCGCCGATCGGCTTCGCGCAGAACGCGCACGTCCTGTCGCGGTACCAGTCGGCCAGGATGTTGCGCAGCAGGCAGGCGTCGGGAGCGCCCTCGATCTGGCCGAGGCACTCCTGGCCGCAGTGGGCCTTCTCGGGCCAGCGCGTGCACGCCTCGAGGCGCAGGTCGGGGCGGCCGGGCCCGGCGGTGAGCGCGGCGTGCCGCGCGTCGACCGCGACCGCGACCATCTCGCGGTTCTCGGGACAGACGACGACGCGGGTGCCGCGGTAGCGCAGCCACGTCGACGCCAGGCGACGGCCGAAGAGCAGGAGCGCGCCGATCCCCACGAGGGCGGCGACGCCGACAAGGAGCTGGACGGGCATGGACGGCCTCCTCGATGCGGATTTAACTCTCGCCCGGGTCGCAGGGAATGAAGCATTCGTTCCACGGGCCTCTGGTACAGTCCCCGGCGATGAAGCTCGCCACCTGGAACGTCAACTCGATCCGCGCGCGCGAGGCGCGCCTCCTGCGCTGGCTCGTGGCGGCGCGGCCGGACGTCGTGTGCCTGCAGGAACTGAAGGTGACGGACGACGCGTTCCCCGGCGAGCCGCTGCGCGCGCTCGGCTACGAGGCCGCGGTCTTCGGGCAGAAGACCTACAACGGGGTCGCGATCCTCTCCCGCCAGCCGATCGAGGACGTCGAGCGCGGCCTCGGCGACGGCTCGCCGGACACGGCAGCCCGCGTCGTGTCGGCCCGGACGGGCGGCGTGCGGGTGGCGAGCGTCTACGCGCCGAACGGGGCCACGGTCGGCTCCGACAAGTGGGCCTACAAGCTCGACTGGTACGCGCGGCTGCGCTCGTGGCTCGACCGGCGCGCCGCGCCGGGCGAGAGCCTCGCCCTGTGCGGAGACTGGAACGTGGCGCCCGAGGGGCGGGACGTGCACGACCCCGCCGCGTGGGAGGCGAGCGTCCTCTTCCACCCGGAGGCCCGCCGCGCCCTCGAGCGCGTCCGCGAGTGGGGGCTCGCCGATGCGTTCCGCCTGCACTGCGACGGGCCCGGCTTCTACACGTGGTGGGACTACCGCATGCTCGCGTTCCCCCGCGACCGCGGGCTGCGGATCGACCACGTGCTGCTCACCGAGCCGCTCGCCCGCCGCTGCCGGGCCGCGACGATCGCGCGCGACGAGAGGAAGGGCGACCAGCCCTCCGACCACGTGCCGGTCGTCGTCGAGATCGAGGACTGAGGCGGGGGCCGCCTACTGCGGCCACCGCCGGCCCGCGCGCGCGGCCTCGCGCACCTCGCGCGCGGCCGGGCGCGAGTCGAACACCGCGGGGTCGAGCGCCTCCGCCGCGGCGAACGCGGCCACCGCCTCCGCGGGCCGCCCCGCCGCGGCGAGCGCGACCGCGAGGTCGAGCCGCGAGGACGCTTCCCCGGGCGCGAGGTGCGTCGCCTGGTCGAGGGCGGCTACGGCCTCGGCGGGCCGGCCGAGGCCGTAGAGGAGCGCCGAGCCGAGCCTCCCCCACGAGTCCGCGTCGGCCGGGTCGAGGCGGACCGACTCGCGCAGCAGGGTCGCGAGCTCGTCCCAGCGCTCGAGCGACGCGAGTCGCCGGGAGAGGAGCTGCCGCACCGCGGCGCGCCGCGGCTCCGCGATCCCGAGGGCGAGGGCCTGGCGGCACGCGGCGAGCGCCTCGTCGCCGTCGAGCCGCTCGCACAGGCGCGCCTGCTCGCGCGCCGCCTTCTCGTCCACGGGCCGCGGTCGCCCCGCCGGCGGAGCCGCGAGCGCGAGCGGCCCGGCGGCGAGGACGAGGGCCGCGAGCGTGGCGCGGGAGGCGGCGCGGGGCGGCATCGGCCGGAGTCTAGCACCGCCGCATGGACCGTTTGGCTCATCGGACGGCGCGCGTGGCCGCTCAAGAATGTCCGAAGAGATGGAGGTCACCATGGTGAGCTTCGGCACGCGGCGCGCGCAGTGGATGAAGGTCGGCGAGGCGGGCGCGGCGACGCCGCTCGGCGCGAACGAGCTCGCGGCCTTCGAGGCGGTCGACCTCCTCTATCGCTCGCTCTGCGCGCTCCTCTACAACTACGTGCCGATGTCGGGCCACCCGGGCGGGTCGATCTCCTCGGGCCGCTTCGTGGCGGGCCTCGTGTTCGACGCGGCCGAGTACGAGCTCGCGCGCCCCGGGCGCCGCGACGCCGACGTCGTGTCCTACGCCGCCGGCCACAAGGCGATGGGCCTCTACGCGATGTGGGCCCTGCGCGACGAGCTCGCCCGCGCCGCCGACCCGCGGCTGCTGCCGGCCGACGCCGAGGAGCGCCTGCGCCTCGAGGACCTCCTCGGCTTCCGCCGCAACCCAAAGACGGCGACGCCTCTCTTCCGAGCGCACGGCGCGAAGGCCCTCGACGGCCACCCGACGCCGGCCACGCCCTTCGTCAGGCTCTCGACGGGCGCCTCCGGGGTCGGCGTCGCGTCCTCGATCGGCCTCGCCCTCGCCGCGCGCGACGTCTATGGGAAGGCCGCGCCCCGCGTGCACGTCGTCGAGGGCGAGGGCGGGCTCACCCCCGGCCGGGTCGCCGAGGCCCTCGCCGCGGCTTCCGCCGCCTCGCTCGACAACGTGATCGTCCACGTCGACTGGAACCAGGCCTCGATCGACTCGAACCACGTGTGCCGCGACGAGGGCGACCCGGGCGACTACGTGCAGTGGAACCCGATGGAGCTCTTCTACCTGCACGACTGGAACGTGATCGAGGTGGCGGACGGCCGCGACTTCCAGCAGGTGATCGCCGCGCAGCGGGCGGCGCTCGCGATCGACGACGGCCAGCCGACGGCGATCGTGTACCGCACGGTGAAGGGCTGGCAGTACGGCATCGAGGGCCGCGCCTCGCACGGCGCCGGCCACAAGCTCTGCTCCGAGGGCTTCTACCACGCGCTCGCCGAGCTCTCCGCGCGCGTGAGCTGCGGCCTGCCCTCGTGCGACGCCTCCTTGCACCGCTGCGAGTCGGGCGGCGACGGGCCGGCGATCGTCGAGCAGTGCTTCTTCGACGCGCTGCTGCGGGTGCGGGAGGCGGTCGAGAAGGACGCCGCGACGGCGCGAGCGATGGCCGCGCGGCTCGTCGAGTCCCAAAGGCGCCTCGACGCCCGCGCTCGCGCCCCGCGCGAGGGCGCGCCGGGCGTCGAGGCCGTGTACCGGCTCGTCGCAGCGGGCGACTCGGCGCCGAAGGAGCTCGCCCTGAAGCCAGGCGCGACGACGACCCTCAGGGCGGAGCTCGGCCGGGCCCTGGGCCACTTCAACAAGGCCTCGGGCGGGGCGTTCCTCGTGGCCGCGGCCGACCTCCTCGGCTCGACGTCGGTGAGCGCGGTGGCCGCGGGCTTCGGCGACGGCTTCTGGAACGCCGCGAAGAACCCGGGCGCGCGCACCCTCGCGACCGGCGGCATCTGCGAGGACGCCATGGCCGGGATCCTCTCCGGCCTCTCGACCTTCGGCCACCACGTCGGCGTCGGCTCGTCCTACGGAGCCTTCCTCGCTCCCCTCGGCCACATCGCCGCCCGGCTCCACGCGATCGGGGGCCAGGCCGCGCTCCCCCACGGGCCGTGGAACCCGATGGTCCTCGTCTGCGCGCACGCCGGGCTCAAGACAGGCGAGGACGGCCCGACCCACGCCGACCCGCAGCCGCTGCAGCTCCTGCAGGAGAACTTCCCGGCCGGGACCGCGATCACGCTGACACCGTGGGACCCGCAGGAGAGCTGGCCGCTGCTCGCCGCGGCCTTCCGGCGGCGGCCCGCGCTCGTCGCGCCGTTCGTCACGCGGCCGAACGAGACGGTGCTCGACCGCGCCGCGCTCGGCCTCGCGCCCGTCGAGGCCGCGGCGCAGGGCGTCTACCTCCTGCGGGCGCCGCGCCGCGGCGAGGGCGACGTGACGCTCGTCCTGCAGGAGAGCGCCGTGACCTACGCCTTCGTCCAGGACGCGCTGCCGCGGCTCGAGGCGGCGGGGATCGACCCGCGCGTCTACTACGTCTCGAGCGCGGAGCTCTTCGCGCTCCTGCCGGCGGAGGAGCAGGCGCGGATCTTCCCGCAGCGGCTCGGCCTGGAGGCGATGGGCATCACCGGCTTCACGCTGCCGACCCTCTACCGCTGGATCCTGTCGGACCTCGGCCGCGCCCACTCGCTGCACCCGTTCCGCGGCGGCCGGTTCCTCGGCAGCGGCCAGGGTTCGGTCGTCCTCGCCGAGGCGGGACTCGACGGAGCGAGCCAGGCCCGGGCGATCGAGGCCTACGTGACCGCCCGCGCATCCGCTCGCTCCTGAAGTCGCCGGCACGCCCAAAGCGCGCGAAACGACCTCGACGTGATCGGAGTCACGACCGAATCGCGAGGCGGCCCGCCTCGGCGTCGACCGGCCCACGGCGCAGTTCCCGTTCGTCGACGCGACGCGCTGCATCGGCTGCGGCTCCTGCGTCGAGGCCTGCCCCGAGGGCGACGTCCTCGGGATCGTCGGCGGCACGGCCACGGTCGTGAACGGCCTCAAGTGCGTGGGCCACGGCCGCTGCGAGATCGCCTGCCCGGTCGGGGCCATCGAGGTCGGCCTCGGCGACCTCAAGTCGCGGAAGGACATCCCGCTCCTCGACGGCTGGCAGGAGACCTCGGTCCCCGGCGTCTACATCGCGGGCGAGCTCGGCGGGCTCGCCCTCGTGAAGAACGCGATCGCCCAGGCCAGGAAGGCCGTCGACCGCATCGCGCAGAAGGCGACGGGGACGCGGAAGGCGTCCGGGCAGGCCTTCGACGTGCTCGTCGTGGGCGCCGGCCCGGCCGGCCTCGCCGCCGCGGCCGCGGCCCGCGAGCGCGGGCTCACCCACGTCGTCCTCGAGCAGGAAGGCGACCTCGGCGGCACGATCTTCCACTACCCGCGCAAGAAGCTCGTGCTCGTGCAGGCGATCGACGTCCCGGTCCTCGGCCGGCTGCGCGAGGCCGAGTACGCCAAGGAGGACCTCCTCGGGCTCTTCCAGGGGCTGTGCCACGACGCGCCGCTCGACGTGCGCTTCGGCGAGAAGGTTGCCGGCATCGACCGAGAGGCGGGCGTCCTCGAGGTCCGCAGCACGTCGGGCGTGACCCGCGCGCACGCGGTCAT
>WBZP01000934.1_pt1 | contig 32814 bp, 23 predicted proteins | sample 5204301 | NCBI WGS metagenome assembly WBZP01 (sample SAMN12412401, study PRJNA552823) | activated sludge metagenome | isolation source: activated sludge from nitrification reactor of wastewater treatment plant... | place: USA: Pennsylvania | collected 2017 | reverse complement strand
CGGATCTTGGGGCCCTTGGTGTGCTCGAGCACCTCACCGGTGACGGCGACCTTGGCCAGGGCCTTGGCGTCGGTGGTGACCTTCGCCCCTTCGACGACCAGGGCCACGGGCAGCTCGACCTTCGCGCCGGGCTCGGCGTCGATCTTCTCGACCTTCACCACGTCACCGGCGGCCACCTTGTACTGCTTGCCGCCGGTTTTCACGATTGCGTACTTGTTGCTCTCTGCCATCGTCCTGGGCCTTCTGTTCGTCTCGCTTCGGGCGCGCGCCACCGGGCGGGCTGCGTGCGCGGGTCTGGGGTGCGGGCGTTCAAGTCCCGCGTCGCCGGGTTCTCCCCTGGCGACAACTGCTCAAGGTTACGTGACCAGCGGGTATCGGGTCAAACCGCGAGTACGAGGCCCGGCGACCACCGAACCGCCGGGCTCAGCGGGGTGGACCCGCAGGTCGGGCGGCCGCGCGGCGCCGACGCGGCCGGCCCGCGGAGGCGGCGACGGCCACTTCCGCGTCCCAGTCCCGGCCGTCCCCACGCCCGCTGTCGTCCTCATCCGAGTCGTCCTCATCCGAGTCGTCCTCATCCGAGTCGTCGTCGGAGTCGTCGTCATCCTCGGAGTCGTCGTCCTCGGAGTCGTCGTACTCGTCGTCTTCGTCGTCGGACTCCTCGTCGTCGAGGTCGACCTCGTCGAGGTCGTCGTCGGCTTCCTCGTCGTCCTCGTCGAGATCGAGTTCGGTGCCCTCGGCCTCGTCCGACTCGTCGGGCTGGGCGTCCTCGGCGAGGTCGCCGACCGCGTCCTCGGACAGCTGCGTGGTGTCCTCGCCGATCTCCTCGAAGTCCTCCGCCTGCTGCTCGTCGGATGCCTCGTCGTCGTGCTTGCCGTTGGCGGCGGCCATCGCCTTGAACATCGGATGGTCGCCGACGGTGTGCGGCGGCACCTTCGCCACCGCCGGTGCGGCCTCGTCGGCGCGTCCCTTCTTGCCGCCCCGCTTGCCGCGCCGGCTGCTGCCGCCGGATTCCGACTTGCGGTTCGTGCCGCCGGCGGAGCCGGCCGCGGGCGCGGTGTCTATGGGATCGGTGTGCAGCACGATCCCCCGGCCCGCGCACTGCGTGCACGTCGTCGAGAATGCCTCGACGAGCCCGGTGCCGAGCCGCTTGCGGGTCAGCTGAACCAGGCCCAGCGACGTCACCTCCGACACCTGATGCCGGGTCCGGTCGCGGGCCAGGGCCTCGGTGAGCCGGCGCAGGACGAGGTCGCGATTCGACTCGAGCACCATGTCGATGAAGTCGATGACCACGATGCCGCCGATGTCGCGCAACCGCAGCTGCCGCACGATCTCCTCGGCCGCTTCGAGGTTGTTCTTGGTCACCGTCTGCTCCAGGTTGCCGCCGGCGCCGGTGAACTTGCCGGTGTTGACGTCGACGACCGTCATCGCCTCGGTGCGCTCGATCACCAGGGTGCCGCCCGACGGCAGCCAGACCTTGCGGTCCATGGCCTTGGCCAGCTGCTCGTCGATGCGGTGCACGGCGAACACGTCGGGACCCGTCTCGGTGGCCGGCTCATACTTGGTGAGCTTCGAAACCAGTTCGGGCGCAACCGAACTCACGTATTCGTTGATGGTGACCCAGGCGTCGTCGCCGGACACGATCAGCCCGGAGAAGTCCTCGTTGAACAAGTCGCGGATGACCTTGACCAGAACGTCGGGCTCCTCGTACAGGGCAATCGCCGCGCCGGCCTTCTTCTCGGCGATCTCCGCCGCCCGGGTGTCGATCTCGGCCCAGCGTTCCTGCAGCCGGGTCACGTCGCCGCGGATGTCTTCTTCCTTCACACCCTCGGAAGCGGTGCGGATGATGACACCGGCGTCGGCCGGAACCACCTCGCGCAGGATCTCCTTGAGGCGCTGACGTTCGGTGTCGGGCAGCTTGCGGCTGATACCGGTCGACGACGCACCCGGGACGTAGACCAGATACCGGCCCGCCAACGACACCTGCGTGGTCAGCCGGGCGCCCTTGTGGCCGACCGGGTCCTTGCTGACCTGGACGACGACGTAGTCGCCGGGCTTGAGGGCCTGCTCGATCTTGCGGTTGGCGCCGCCCAGGCCGGCGGCCTCCCAGTTGACCTCACCGGCGTAGAGGACCCCGTTGCGACCGCGGCCGATGTCGACGAACGCCGCCTCCATCGACGGCAGCACGTTCTGCACGATGCCGAGGTAGATGTTGCCGACCAGGGAAGCGGAGGCGGCCGACGTGACGAAGTGCTCGACCACGACGCCGTCTTCGAGCACGGCGATCTGGGTGTAGCGCGCACCCTCGTGCGGCGGCTCGGTGCGGACCTTGTCGCGCACCACCATGACGCGTTCGACGGCCTCACGGCGGGCTAGGAACTCGGCCTCGCTCAGGATCGGCGGGCGCCGACGGCCGGCGTCGCGGCCGTCGCGGCGGCGTTGGCGCTTGGCCTCGAGCCGGGTGGATCCGCTGATGCCCTGGATCTCGTCGGAATCGCCCTTGCCGCCCTTGCCCGACTTCTCCCGCGGGGCGCGCTCGTGCACGACGGTGTTCGGCGGATCGTCGGGCGAACCGGAGTCGTCACCATCGCCCGACCCGGACTTGCGGCGCCGGCGACGGCGCCGGCGCCGGTTCGAGGCATCCCCGCCGGTCCCCTCGTCGTCGCCCTCCTCGTCTTCGGAGGATTCGTCGGCGCCGTTGCCCTCGTCGCCTTCGTCTTCGGAGGAATCCTCGGCGCCCTCGTCGCCGGATCCTTCTCCGCCACGTCCTCGCCCCCGACCGCGACGACCGCGCCGGCGACGCCGGTTGGCGGGCCGTTCCGACTGGTCTTCCTGGTCGTCGTCCTCGGCCTCGTCGGACTCGTCCGACTCGGCGTCGGTGGTCTCGATTCCGTCCCGATCGGCCGGGCCGGCCGGCAGCGCCGGCATCGGGGTGGGTGCGACGAACAGCGGCAGGTAGTCGGCGGAATGACCGGCCTCCCCCCCGGCGGCCGGTGGCTCCGGGGTCTCCAGCAGCAGCCGGGATTCCGGCTCCCCGTCGGCAACCACGGAATCGCCGGCTTCCGGCGCCGTTTCGGTCGACTGCGCCAGCACGTCGCGGACCCGCACCGCGTCTGAGCGGTCGACGCTCGAGTGCGCACTGCGGGTGCGGCCGTCGAGTTCGCTCAGCGCGTCGAGCACCTTGCGACTGGTGGTTCCGAGCACCCGCGCCAGCGAGTGCACCCGCAGACGTTCGGGCAGGTCCGCGTGGGCTCCGTCCGGGGTCAGTTCGCCCGGCTCGGCGAGATGTTCGGTGTGATCCTGGATTGAGGCATCGTCGGCCACGTAGTCTCCTTGAGCCCTCGGGCGCGTCCTGGACAGACGCGGCCGCGCAAGGGCTTCCGTATTTCCCCGGCGACGCTCGCCGGGCTTGTCATGGTCTTGCCCCGGGCTGCTCTCGGAAGGTTTCCGAGGAACCACACCCGGTGCCTGGGTTGAATGATCGCCGGGACGGTCGGCGCCGCATCGCAGGAAGCGGTGGTCGCGCTCGTCAAAGTCTTCATTCGAGGTTCTGCCGCCGGTGTGACGACGTACACCCGCAGTCAGTATCCCACACCACGGCGGGTCTCAGGACCAGGCTGAGGATTTGCCGGGAAGGTCAGACGAAGTCCGGGAACCACAGCCCGATCTCGCGGGCCGCCGACTCCGGCGAATCCGACCCGTGTACCAGGTTGAACTGCGTTTCCAGCCCGAAGTCGCCGCGGATGGATCCCGGGGCGGCCTTCTCGACCGGGTCGGTCCCCCCGGCGAGTTGGCGGAACGCCGCGATGGCGCGGGGTCCTTCCAGCACCAGCGCCACGACCGGCCCGCCGGTGATGAACTCCAGCAGCGAACCGAAGAACGGTTTGCCGTCGTGTTCGGCGTAGTGCGCCCGCGCGAGCTCGTCGCTGACGTTCTTCAGCTCCAGCGCGACCACCGTCAGGCCTTTGCGCTCGATGCGGCCGATGATGTCCCCCACCAGCCGTCGCTGCACCCCGTCGGGCTTGATCAGGGCAAGAGTCCGCTCAGTCACGGCGCACAGCGTACCGGCCCGCGCTCTGGGGCAATCGCTTGGCTTCGAAGGACATCTCGACTGCGCCGCAACAATGGTCGTCAGCGAGCAGTAGCGGCCAAGGCACTTTCGCCCAGGACACACCGTCGCCTTGCCGGCACGTTAAGTAGTACCGCACCGGCGCTGACGATTATTCAGTAGTGCACCACTGAGTTCGCCGCGCGGCATCCTCGCCACGATCCATTCAGATACGGGATTGGATCAGACAGGGGGGCTGTCATGAACGCTGGGGGTTTTGTCGGCCGAATCGGTGGGTTGGCAGTCGCTTTGGGGGTCGGCGTCGCCTTGGCGAGCGCCCCCGGGACCGCCTGGGCCGAGGATGGCAGTCCACCAGATTCCGACGCGGCGTCGGCACCGTCGACACCTGGGGGAACCGCGGGCGAGGCGGGCAATTCTGGAACCCTCGAACGAAAAAGCGGCCGGGCGGCGGATTCACCCACATCGGCTGCCGGCACACCGAAATCCGAGTCCGATGCCCTCTCGGAACCAGACGGCGCCGACACCGAACCATCCGGCACGTCCCGATCCGATGCGATGGAGTCCGTTGGCACCTCCGCGCGTCCAGCCAAGTCGGCGCGGCATCCCTCGTCGGAAAAAGCCAGGGGCACCGGCGAAAGGCCGCGGAGGAAGTCGAATCGGGAGGCTGACGCGTCCAGTGACGCGACCGGGGAACCTGCTGAGAGAGCCGCCTCACCCAATCGCGTCTCCGCTCCCGCCGCGACGGCGGGGACGCTCGATGCGGACCCGATCCGGCCCGAACTCACCACGCCGCCAAAGACCGCCGTCGTCGTCACGACGCACCGCCGGTCCGCCACCGTCACCGCGGCGACCGCACCGGCGGATTCCGTTGCCGAAGACCCCACAACCGGCACCGACGAGCAGCAGCGCACGACAGGCGAAGTGGTACTGACCGCGTCGACGACGCCGGGTTTGCAGCCGCTGACCACTGATCACCCCGCCGCACCGACCGGCTCGACACTGGAGTTAGCGGCACTGGCGGTGGCCACCCGCCTGCGGGCGTTCGGACAGCCGACGGTCGGCGGCCCCGCGACTCCACCGGTCACCACCGCACTCATCGACGAAACACACTCCAGTGAAACGCTTTTCGCCGCGGCGGCGGCGACGGTGCCGAACTCGGCGCCGACGGTTCCCACCCAACCCATCGGTGGCGTGCCCGTCACCGATGCCGTGACGGCAGCGGCCAAGGCCGGCGTAGCGCAGTACAGCGCAACGATTTTGGCGAATGCAGCGCCGAGCACAGCACCGGCGTACGCGGCGACTACGTCGCTGGCGACGGGGCCGGGGCCCTCGGCGGTCACGGTCGGTGCGGATGGACGGATGTTCGTGGCCAACACCGCCAGCTGGTCGGTGTCGGTGATCAACACCGTCACCGGGAACCAGATCGACGCCAACCCCGGCAACTCGGCCTCCAACGTCTTCCAGGTGGGTGCCTGGCCCGGCGCGCTGCTGCTGAGCCCCGATGGCAAGAGGCTCTTCGTGGCCAACACCGGGTGGATGACCGTGTCGGTCATCGACACCGCCACCTACAAAGCCATCGACGCCGACCCGGGCAACTGGTTCTCCAACGACTTCCTGGTCGGATTCAACCCCGCCGCAATGGCGATGGGTGCCGACGGCCGGCTGTATGTGGCCAATCGTGGTGCCGCTTCCGTCTCGGTGATCAACACCACCACCTACCAGCGAATCGACACCGACCCGATCGCCTGGTTCCCCAACGACATCGCGGTCGGCGCCTCTCCCAGCGCGCTGGCGCTCAACGGCACCACGCTCTATGTGGCCAACCGCGACAGCAACACCGTCTCGGTGATCGACACGACCACCTACCGCGTCACCAAGACCCTCACCGTGGGGAAGAAGCCGACGGCGATGACACTCGGCCCGACCGGGCAGCTCTACGTCGTCAACAGCGCCGGCAACACCGTCTCGGTGATCAATACCACCACCAACATCGTTGGGGCCATACCGATCTCGGTCGGACCCGCACCCAGCTCGATCGCATTCGACCCGGCCGGCAGCCGCGCGTTCGTCGCCAACGGCAACGACACCGTCTCGGTCATCGACACCATCACCAACACGGTGATCGGCACACCCGCGATCGATATCGACCTGGTCGGTGGCCACGCCGTCGCGGTCGGTCCCAACGGCATCGTCTACGTCGCCGACACCGAGGACGCCGCCGTGCGGGTTCTGGCCCCGACAACCGGACACGCCCCGATCGAGCTGGGGATCGGATCCGGGGCCCACGTGGGCGTGATTGCCGGGGCATTCGGCACACCGCAGGCGGTGTCCGACTACCTGCGGGGGGCGTTGTGTGCCGCGCCCAACGTCTGTGTTCCGATCAACTACTCACCGAACACCGGCGAGTTCTTTGGCCAGGACCTCGCCGCCCAGAGCATGGACAGCGGTCTGCGTGAGCTCGACGCCTGGATTCGCAGCACCCCGGGCAAGAAGATCGTCCTGGGCCATTCGCTGGGCTCCGCGATCGCCTACCGATGGCTGCGGGAGCACTCGGCCGACCCCGCGGCACCGCCGCCGAGTGAGTTGAGTTTCATCACCCTGGCCTCCACGGAACGCAGCATCACGGGCTACGCCTACGCCGACCCGAACGGCATGTACGACTATCGGAAGGCTCAGGGGTTCGGCATCCCGGCCGACACGCCCTACCAAGTCGTCGACGGGTGCCGAAAGTGGGACGGCTGGTGCTACTGGATACCCGGCGACAACCGTTCCGTGCGGGGTCAGAATGAGCTGCATCTGTCCTACGGCAACGTCGATCTGAACGACCCGGCAAACCAAGTCACGGTCAAGGGGAACGTCATCGAGGTGCTGATCCCGACCCCGGGCTGGGGTTGACGGCGCACCACAGGCGAGAGATGCGCAGGACAGCCCAGCACCATCCACGGATCGGAGCCCCTCCGGGCGGAGATCCTGAATTCAGTTAATGGTCCGGCCTCTGCCCCGGCAGCAGCCCGCGCTTCTGCCGGCGCAGGACCTCGGCCCGCAGGTACACGATCAGCAGCCACACCACCGCGAACAGAATGCCGACGAAGCCGATCCCGGGATAGATGAACCAGCCGGCGATCAGTACCACCTGCACGGCCAGGTTGGCCCAGATGGCCCAGGGTCGGCCCTGGATGCCGGCCATCAGCACCAGCAGGACCGCGAAGCCGATCAGGCAGGCCGCCGAAAGTCCCGTCAGCCCTCCGCCCACGGTGGCCACCACCGGCAGGGCCAGGAGCACCACGATCGCCTCGAGGATCAGCGTGCCGGCCAGCACGCCGCGGAAGCTCTTCCACGGATCCGGCGCCTGGGGCTGCTCGCTCATCGAGGGTCCTTCCCGAACAGCGTGCGCGCCGCCCCGGCGGTGACGACGGAGCCGGTGATCACCATGCCCGCTCCGACCAGGCCCGCCTCGGCGCCGGCTTCCTCCACCAACGCGGTGGCAGTCTCGACGGCATCGGCCAGCGTCGCGGCAGTCACGACACGATCCGGACCGAAGCGTTCCTCGGCCAGCAGCGCCAGCTCACCGACGTCCATGGCCCGCGGTGAACCGTTCTGGGTGACCACGATCTGGTCGAACACCGGCTCGAGCGCGGACAGGATTCCGCCGGCGTCCTTGTCGGCCATCACGCCGACCACGCCGACCAGGAACCGGAAATCGAACTCCTCGCACAGGGCCGACGCCAGCGCGGCCGCCCCGGCCGGATTGTGTGCGGCGTCGATGAAAACGGTTGGGGCATTGCGCATCCGCTCCAACCGTCCAGGACTGGAGACCGAGGCGAATCCCGCACGTACCGTGTCGACGTCGAGCTGACGGTCGGCGCCGGCGCCGAAGAACGCCTCGACGGCGGCCAGCGCGAGGGCGGCGTTGTGGGCCTGATGTTCACCGTGCAGCGGCACGAACACCTCCGAGTACACCCCGCCCAGGCCCTGCAGTTCGAGCACCTGCCCACCGATGGCGGTCTGCCGACCGAGCACGGCGAACTCCGAACCCTCCCGGGCCACCACCGCGTCGGCGGTAACCGTCTGCGCCAGAATTACTTCCATCGCCTCAGGGGTCTGCAGCGCAACGACGGCCACGGTATCGGTGGGGACGAGATCATCCGGCTGCTTCTTGATGATGCCGGCCTTCTCCCCCGCGATCGCCGCCAGATCCGCGCCCAGATACTCCGCGTGGTCCATCCCGATCGGGGTGATCACCGCGACGGGCGCATCGACCAGGTTGGTGGCGTCCCAGCGACCGCCGAGGCCGACCTCAATGACGCCGACGTCGACGGGCGCGTCGGCGAACGCCGCGAACGCCATGGCGGTGACCACTTCGAACTTGCTCATCCGCGGTCCCCCGGCCTCCTCGGACTGCGCGTCCACCAGGTGCACGAACGGCTCGATCTCACGGTAGGTGTCGACGTAAACCGCTGGGCTGACCGGCTTTCCGTCGATCGAGATGCGCTCGACCGCGGACTGCAGGTGTGGACTGGTGGCGCGGCCGGTACGGCGGCTGAACGCGGTCAGCAGCGCATCGACCATCCGGGCGACCGAGGTCTTGCCGTTGGTCCCGGCGATGTGGATGCACGGGTAGGTCAGTTGCGGGTTACCCAGCAGCTCCATCAGCGCCACGATCCGCGCGGTCGACGGTTCGATCTTGGTCTCGGGCCAGCGCTGATCGAGCAGATGCTCGACCTGCAGCAGTGCGGCGACCTCGTCCGGGGACGGCTCGGTGGTACTCATCGCAGGGCGGCCAGCCGGGCCGTGATCCGCTCGACCTCCTCGCCGGCCACCCGCTGACGTTCCCGGATCTTGGCCACCACATCCTCGGGTGCCTTGGCCAGGAAGGCCTCGTTGCCGAGCTTCGCCGCGGTGCCGGCCGTCTCCTTCTGCGCCACCGCCAGATCCTTCTCCAGCCGACGGCGTTCGGCTGCGACGTCGACGGTGCCCGACGTGTCGACCTCGACCAGCACCGTGCCGCCGGACAGCCGGACCTCGATGGATGCGGTCGGGGCGAAGCCGCCGCCGGCCTCGGTCAGCCAGGCCAGTGCGGTGACGGCCGGGACCTGGGTCGGCAGGTCGGCTTCCGCGACCCCGGACAGCCGGGCCGGCACCTTCTGCCGGTCGGCCAGGCCCTGGTCGCTACGGAACCGGCGGACCTCGGTCACCAGTTTCTGCATATCGGCAATACGTTGCGCGGCAACGGTGTCCAGCGTGATTCCGGAGGATTCCGGCCAGGCGGCGATCACCACCGACTCCTGACCCGTCAGTGCCCGCCACAGGCTCTCGGTGACGAACGGCATCACCGGGTGCAGCAGCTTGAGCAGCGCGTTGAGCACCGTCGCGAGCACCGCCGTGGTGCCCGCGATCCCCTGCCCCAGTTGCACCTTCGCCAATTCGACGTACCAGTCGCAGAACTCGTCCCAGGCGAAGTGGTAGAGCGATTCGCAGGCCCGGTTGAACTCGTAGGAGTCGAAGGCCGAATCCACTTCGGCGCGAACCTCTTCCAGACGCCCCAGGATCCAGCGGTCGGCATCGGTCAGGTCGGCCGGCAGCGGTGCCGGAGCGGCGCCGTTCATCAGGGCGAACCGGGTCGCGTTGAAGATCTTGGTGGCGAAGTTGCGCGAGGCGCGGGCGTGGTCCTCGCCGATCGACAGATCGCCGCCGGGGCTGGCACCGCGGGCCAGGGTGAACCGCAACGCGTCGGCTCCGAAGGTCTCCACCCAGTCCAGCGGGTCGATGCCGTTGCCCTTGGACTTGCTCATCTTCCGGCCGAACTCGTCACGAATCAGGCCGTGCAGGAACACGTTCCGGAACGGGACCGAACCCTCGGCCAGCACCCCGTCGCCGGCCGCGAAGGTGCCGAACATCATCATCCGGGCCACCCAGAAGAACAAAATGTCGTAGCCGGTCACCAGCACCGTGGTGGGATAGAAGGTGGCCAGTTCCGGCGTGGCGTCCGGCCAGCCCATCGTGGAGAACGGCCACAGCGCCGAGGAGAACCAGGTGTCCAGGACGTCCGGATCCTGTTCCCAGCCGTCCGGCGGGGTCTCGTCGGGCCCGACGCACACCTTCCGGCCGTCCGGTCCGTGCCAGATCGGGATGCGGTGCCCCCACCACAGCTGCCGTGAGATGCACCAGTCGTGCATGTCGTCGACCCAGCCGAACCAGCGCGGCTCCAGGCTGGTGGGGTGAATCACGGTGTCGCCGTTGCGAACCGCGTCACCAGCGGCCTTGGCCAGCGATTCGACCTTGACCCACCACTGCAGGGACAACCGGGGCTCGACGGGCTCGCCGCTGCGCTCGGAGTGCCCGACGCTGTGCAGATACGGCCGCTTCTCCTCGACGACGCGACCCTCGGCGGCCAGTGCCTCACGTACCGCCACGCGCGCCTCGAAGCGGTCCATGCCGTCGAACTGCGTCCCGGTGCCGGCGATCCGGCCTCGTTCGTCCATCATCGTCGGCATCGGCAGGTTGTGCCGCAGACCGATCTCGAAGTCGTTCGGGTCGTGCGCGGGGGTGACTTTGACTGCGCCGGTGCCGAATTCGGGGTCCACGTGCCCATCGGCGACGATGAGGATCTCCCGCGCGAGAAACGGATGCGGCAGCGTCGTGCCGACGAGGTCGCGGTACCGGTCGTCATCGGGGTGCACCGCGACGGCGGTGTCCCCCAGCATGGTCTCCATCCGCGTGGTGGCCACCACGATGTGCGGTTGCGCGTCGTCCATCGAGCCGTAGCGGAACGACACCAGTTCGCCCTCGACGTCCTCGTACTTGACCTCGAGGTCACTGATCGCCGTCTGCAGCACCGGTGACCAGTTGACCAACCGCTCGGCCTGGTAGATCAGCCCGGCGTCGTAGAGCCGCTTGAAGATGGTGCGGACGGCGCGGGAGAGCCCGTCGTCCATGGTGAACCGCTCACGGCTCCAGTCCACCCCGTCACCGAGACGGCGCATCTGCGCGCCGATGGTGCCACCGGACTCCCACCTCCAGTCCCAGACCTTCTCGATGAACAATTCGCGGCCGAGTTCTTCCTTGGTCTTGCCGTCGGCGGCGATCTGCTTTTCCACCAGGGTCTGGGTGGCGATGCCGGCGTGATCCATGCCGGGCAGCCACAGCACCTCGAAGCCCTGCATGCGCTTCCGGCGGGTCAGGGCGTCCATCAGGGTGTGGTCGAGCGCATGGCCCATGTGCAGGCTGCCCGTCACGTTCGGCGGCGGCAGCACGATCGAGTACGCGGGCTTGTCGCTGGCCGGGTCGGCAGTGAAATATCCGGCGTCCACCCAGCTCTGGTAGAGCGCGTCCTCCACCGCGGCCGGGTCCCACGACTTCGGCAATGTGTTCGCGGAGGTCGTGGCATCGGCCGAATCGGGCTGGGCGCTGGCGGTCACCCGTCGATTCTATTGAGCACGCTGCACGGACGCGAAGGCCCCCGATCCGCTCGGGACCGGGGGCCGTGCGTCAGGTGCGCGGTACGGGCTACTTCTTGCCGCCCAGCAGCCCACCCAGGATGTCGCCGATCGGGTTGCTGCCGCCCTTGCCGCCGCCGAGCACACTGCCCAGGATGCTGCCGAGCGGGTTGCTGCCGCCGCCGGTGGCGCCGCCGAGGATGCCGCCCAGCAGGTCGCCGAGGCCGCCGCCGCCCTGTGCCTGCGCCTCCGCTTCGGCGCCGGCCTGCGGGGCGGCGTTGCGGTTGGCGAACTGCTTGCCGATGTAGGCCAGCACGATGGGCGCCAGGATCGGCAGCAGCTTCTGGATCAGGCCGCTGTTGCCGACGCCGCCGCCGCCGAGCGCGGACGCCACGGACTGGCTGTCGTTGCCGCCGAAGATCCTCGCGACGATCTGGTCGCCGTCGTTCTCGTCGACGTCGTCGACGTTGACACCGCCGTCGAGCAGCCCGCTGACGGCCTGGTTGCTGACCGCCTCCTCGAGCTTGCTCGAGTCGATGTTGTCGTCTTGGACGTTGACCTGCAGGCCGCCTACGAGCGCCGGTACCAGTTGCTGGACGGCGCTGGCCACGTCGCCCTGATCAGCTCCGAGCTTGCTGGCGATGTCGGCAATCGGGATCTGCGAGATGAGATCGTCGAGACCGGCCATGGTGTTCACTTCCTTTGATTTGCTGACGATGGTGGAAACTCCGACGCCACATTAGTCGAACGGCGGCGGGTGCGGGGTTGATGCAGCTGGTCAACCCAGGCGGTCCACGGTCAACGTGGCCCCCGCCGCCGGCAGTCGCTCCCACAGCACATCGCCCATCGCCGCCGCCGGGGTCAGCACGCCGCGCAGATCCGACAGCCGCTCCCGGTCGAGTGCGAGCGCCAGGGCGCTCTCACCGAGCAGCACCGCGGTCGCCTTGTAGCCGAAATCGCCCTGCTGGGCGATGGTGGCCCGATACCGGGCGCCGGTGGTCGTGGTGGTGTACGTCTCGATCCGGTAGTGACCGTTGTCGCGGGTCTTCTCACTGGGCCCGGTACCCGGCTTCGGCACCAGGCGGTCCACCAGCCGCCGTGGCACGAACCTGAAGAACCGGCTGCCCAGATTCATCGCCGCGGCACTGACGCCCGTCAGCGCCGCGGCCGCGACCGGAGCCGCCACCGACGTCCCGACGGTGATCTGCTCGCCGTAGGAGATTCGCCGGCCGTAGGGGTAGTCGAGTAATGCGTTGCTGCGCCGCACGATTCGGCTGTTCGGCATCGCCATGACGAACGGTGCCAGCCAGTGGCCGCGCAGTTCGGCGGCGACGTCGGCGCCGCGCCGCCAGCGCACGTCGGGCTGGCCACCGAGTTCGGGTTCGGCGCCGCGATCCGGGCTCAGGGTGTAGGGGTCCTCCAACTCCCGGCGCAACCTCGCGTCCCGCGAGCTCGCCGTCAGCAACTCGAGCATCGAGGCCACCGTCCCACCCGACACCCCGCCGACCATCGAACGCACCACCATCGTGGTGTCCAGCAGTTGGCCGGCGCCGTCGGCCTCAGCCCGCCGGTACAACCCGAACACCGTGAGATCCGAAGGGACGGAGTCGAATCCGCAGGAGTGCACGATCCGCGCGCCCGTATCAACGGCGCTCTTGTGGTAGAGGTCGATGCTGTCGCGGATGAAGTTCGGCTCACCGGTCAGGTCGGCATAGTCGGTGCCGGCGGTGGCGCAGGCCTCCACCAGCGGCAGCCCGTACTTGGCGTAGGGACCCACGGTGGTCACCACCACCCGGGTGCGCGCCGCCATCTCCTGCAGCGTCGACGGAGCCGACGCGTCCGCGGTCAGGATCGGCCAGGAGGCGGCATCGCCGGCCAGGGTTCCGCGCACCCGGTCGAGCCGCTCCGGGGAGCGGCCGGCCAGCGCGACGCGGGCACCCCCGGCCGCGCGCGACAGGTATTCGGCGGTCAGCCTGCCGACAAATCCCGTCGCTCCGTAGATGACAATGTCGAATTCTCGCCGTGCTGTCGCCATGTCGCCGAACGTACTCGGCCGCCGGGACGTTGCCGTGCCCGGCGTCGCCTGCGTTCACCGCCGATCGAGCACCGAACCCATCCGCGTACGGTCAGGACATGACGTACCGGATCGTTGTGGTGGGCGCCGGCATCGCCGGCCTGAGCACCGCCGTTGCCCTGCACCGCCACGGTCACGCCGTGTCGGTCATCGAGGAGCGGCAGGACACGTCTTCAGGTGCGGGCATCAGCATCTGGCCGAACGCGCTGGCCGCCCTCGACCGCATCGGTCTCGGCGACCAGGTGCGCCACGCCGGCGGCCGGATCAGCGCGGGCGCGGTGCGCTGGCGTGACGGAACCTGGATCCGCCGGCCGTCGCCAGAACGCATCGTCACCGCACTCGGCGAACCACTAGTGGTGATCCAGCGGGCGGTGCTGCGCGACATCCTTGCGGGGGCGCTGCCCGCCGACACCGTCGAACACGGCGTGGCCGCCACCGGCATCCCCGACACCACGACCGGGATTCGGCTGCAACTCTCCGACGGCTCCCACCGCGACGCCGACGCCCTGATCGGGGCCGACGGCACGTACTCGTTGGTGGCGCGGCACCTCAACGGCGACCTGCCCCAGCACTACGTCGGGTACACGGCCTGGCGTGGGGTGGCCGACTACCGGCTGGATCCCGACCTAGCGGGCGAAACGTTCGGTTTCGGCGTCGAGGTCGGCCACGTACCCATGGGTGGGAACCAGACGTACTGGTTCGCCACCGACCGCGCCGCCGAGGGGGCGAGTAGCACGGCCGGCGAGCTCGAACACCTGCGGGCGATGTTCGCCGACTGGGCCGATCCGGTGCCCGCGATCCTCGCGGCCACCCCACAGCACACGGTGTTGCGCAACGATCTCTACGACCGGGCCGCGGCACGACATCGGGCCCGCGGCCCGGTGGTGCTCGTCGGCGACGCCGCCCACCCGATGCGGCCGCATCTGGGCCAGGGTGGCTGTCAGGCGATCGAGGACGCCGCGGTGCTGGCCGATTTCCTGGGCCTGTGCGCCGACCCGGCGGCAGCGTTCGCGCGGTTCGTGAAATTCCGCGGGCCCCGCGTCCGCGCGTTGGTCCGGGAGTCCCGGACAATCGGCACGTTGCTCAACGCACGGCCCGCGGTGCTGGCCGCCGCATTGACGCGGGCTACCGCCGCCATTCCAGAGTCGGTGCTCATGCGGCACCTGGCATCGGTGGCGGGCGGTCCGGCGTTCCGCGTGCCCGTCTGATCACCAGGTGCTCAACACGAAGGTGCCGGACGCTTGCGCGCCCGGCACCTTCGAGAACTTCTGTGAAACGTATTTAGCCGCGAGCGCCGCACACCGGCCACGCGCCGATGCCCTGCGAAGCCAGCACGTTCTCCGCGACGCGGATCTGCTCGGACCGGCTGGCGCCGGCCGGCGAACCGCTGCCGCCGTTGGCGCGCCAGGTGCCCATCGAGAACTGCAGGCCGCCGTAGTAGCCGTTGCCGGTGTTGATCGCCCAGTTGCCGCCGGACTCGCAGGCCGCGATCGCGTCCCAGTTCACGCTGTCCGCATTCGCGGTAGCAGTGCCCAGGGCAATCGGGGCGGCCGCCAGGGCGCCGCCGATCGCAGCCATGACGATCGTCTTGCGGATGTTCTTCAACGTGCTTCCTTTCGCTACGCGCGCGCCAAGAACAACGCCCGCAGCAGCGGGCGTCGGATACCTCGGATGGCGAAGTGCCCGGAGTCTTGAGGCGTGCCGTCTAGGTCAGGCACGACAGGGAGGCAAGATGTGCCCCGCGGAAGGCGGTGATCGCCCCGCGGCTGGAAGGACCCACCGGCCCGGTTCCAATCCCACTCACACGCGGTCAAACAGTTTGTTGAGTTATTTGCTCCCCTGCGGGATCGGATTTGACAGTACGTGCGCGATCTCGGTTAGTCACGTTAGTGGAAGGGTTATTTCGTTTAGATCACGAGACGATCACGGCGAAACCTTAGAAGAGTCTGTGCAGGTCAATGCCGGGATCGTCGGCGAGTCCGCATGCTGCATCAACACCTTATGTTGTAACGTAACTCACAGGTGTTTTGTGAGGTGGGCCACCGACCATGTCGCCACCGAAAAGCGGACCAATGGAGCGCGGCAATACAAATGTTGAAGCTGTGACGGATGTGACGGTTGGGTTATGATTGCTTTTGCGGCCAATAAGGCAGGCATCGCTCAACACATATAAATGCAGTTTTTCGTTAGCGACACGCCATTTGTTTATAGAAGGCCGCATTCGCCATTCCGGGCGGCTTACGGCCGTTTCGGACCCGACGACTGGCCCGGGGCCGACGCCGACGGGCGACGCACCACCCATATGGGATGTTGATCCGTTGTCCCAGAAGGGATTTGAGAGCTAATTCCTCATCTCGGCCGGGGTGTTCACGTTCGTCAGCACCGCCGTGGGCGCCATCACGATGCGCTGGGTGTTAACCCTGTCGACCAGCGCGCGCATGCTCCGCTCCCCCGCACTGACCAACCCGTCCACGCGATCGGCCAATCCGGTGCGATAAACACCGGCCAGGTAATGGTCGCGGCCGTCCCAGGGCAGCACGACATCGGCGCCGGCGTGGCCGGCGAGGTCGGTGATCAGACCGGTGGTCAGATGCGGCATGTCGACGGCACAGACGAACGCTCGCTGCGCACCGGCGTCCGCGGCGGCGCGCAGGCCCCGCGCAGTGGCCAGCAGTGGGCCGATGCCACGCGCCTCGTCGCGCAGCACGTTGACTCCGGGCAGATCAGGGAGGGCCTGACCGGGCGCGGCGATCACGAAGACCGGAGAGCAGCAGCGGCTGACGACATCCACCACGGTTTCGACCAGGGTGCGGCCGTCATACATCGCAGTTGCTTTGTCGCGTCCCATCCGGCGAGAGGCTCCACCCGCCAGTACGACGCCGGCCAGGGAGGACATGGCGGTCAGATTAATGCCGAAACGCACGTTTCCGCGAGAGTTCGGTACTAGTCGACGGTCCACGTGTCGCGGCCGCGCAGCAGCGACTGCAGGGCGGCCGTGTCGTGCGGCATGGTCTCACGCGCCATCGCCACCTGGCCGCGGGCCTGATCGTTGTACGTCGGCCGGTTCACCTGACGGAAGATGCCCATCACGGTGTGCTCGAGATTCTGATCGGAGAGCCGGGACAGCGCAAACGAGTAGGCCGGATCGTTGCGCGACGGATCGTGCACGACGATCTCGTCGGCGGAGACGTCGGCCGTCTTGGCGACGTCGAGCCCGAAGCCGGACTGCACGACGCAGTATTCGCCGTTGGCGCCGAACGTGATCGGCTCACCGGGCGTCACGCGGATGACGCGCTCCTCGGCGCCCTCCTTGCGCAGCACGTCGAACGAACCATCGTTGAAGATCGGGCAGTCCTGCAGGATCTCCACGATGGCGGCACCGCGGTGCGCGGCCGCCGCACGGAGCACCTCCGTCAGACCGGCCCGGTCGGAATCCAGCGCACGGCCGACGAATGTCGCCTCGGCGCCCAGCGCCAGCGACACGGGGTTGAACGGCTGGTCCAGGGAACCCATCGGCGTCGACTTGGTGATCTTGCCGACCTCGGAGGTCGGCGAGTACTGACCCTTGGTCAGGCCGTAGATCCGGTTGTTGAACAACAGGATCGTGAGGTTCAGATTGCGGCGCAACGCGTGGATCAGGTGGTTGCCACCGATCGACAACGAGTCGCCGTCACCCGTGACGACCCAGACCGAAAGATCGTCGCGGGCCAGCGACAGGCCCGTGGCGACGGTCGGGGCGCGGCCGTGGATCGAATGGAAGCCGTAGGTCTCCAGGTAATACGGGAAGCGGCTGGAGCAGCCGATGCCACTGACGAACACCATGTTCTCGCGGCGCAGCCCGAGCTCGGGCAGGAAGTTGCGGATGGTGTTGAGGATGACGTAGTCCCCGCAGCCGGGGCACCAGCGGACTTCCTGGTCGCTGGTGAAGTCCTTGCCCTTCTGCGCCTCGGCGGCGGTCGGCACACCGCTGGTCTTGGACAGCCCGGCGGTGAGCCCGAGGTCGACGCCGTTGATGCTGGACATCAGGTCGGTCATGCGTCAGCTCCTATCGTGGCTGCTGCCAGACGCGCGAAATTGGCCTTGTCGCTTTCCTTTTCGGCCAGGCTGCCGTCGAGTGCAGCGTCGATGATGCTCTCGACCTCGTCGGCGCGGAACGCCATACCCGCCACCTTGGTGACCGGCTGCACGTCGACCAGATACCTGCCGCGCAACACCAGCGCCAGCTGGCCGAGATTCATCTCCGGTAAGACCACCTGCGGGTAGCGCCGCAGCACCTCGCCGAGGTTGGCCGGGAAGGGGCTGAGGTGACGGAGCTGGGCGTGCGCCACCTTGATGCCGTTGCGGCGGGCGCGGCGGCAGGCCTCGCCGATCGGCCCGTAGGAGCTGCCCCAGCCGAGCAGCAACAGCTCGGCGTCGCCGGTGGGGTCGTCTACCTCGAGGTCCGGAACCGTGATGCCGTCGATCTTGGCCTGCCGCAACCGGACCATCAGGTCGTGGTTGGCCCCGTGGTAGGAGATGTCACCCGTGCCGTTGGCCTTCTCGATTCCGCCGATGCGGTGTTCGAGGCCGGATGTGCCGGGGATCGCCAGTTGGCGGGCCAGGGTCTCCGGATCGCGTGCGTAGGGCTGAAAGTCCTCGTCCGGCTTGGCGAAGCCGGGATCGATCGGCTCGAAGGTGCAGATGTCCGGAATTCGCCAAGGTTCCGAACCGTTGGCGATCGCGCCGTCCGACAGCAGGATCACCGGTGTGCGGTAGGTCAGCGCAATGCGCGCGGCCTCGACCGCGACCTCGAAGCAGTCCGACGGCGAACGGGCCGCCAGGACCGCTACCGGCGACTCGCCGTTGCGCCCGAACAGCGCCTGCAGCAGGTCGGCCTGCTCGGTCTTGGTCGGCAGTCCGGTCGACGGGCCGCCGCGCTGCACGTCGACGATGACGAGGGGCAGCTCCGTCATCACCGCGAGCCCGATGGCCTCGGACTTCAGCGAGATGCCCGGACCCGACGTGGTCGTCACACCCAGCGCACCGCCGTACGAGGCGCCGATTGCGGCGCCGATGCCGGCGATCTCGTCCTCGGCCTGGAAGGTGAGGACGTTGAAGTTCTTGTGCTTGGACAACTCGTGCAGGATGTCGCTGGCCGGGGTGATCGGGTAGCTGCCCAGTATCACCTGCAGGTTGGCCAGCTGCCCGGCGGCCACCAGACCGTAGGCCAGCGCGGTGTTGCCCGAGATCTGGCGGTACTCACCGGACTCCAGCTTGGCCGGGGCCACTTCGAAGGTGGTACCGAACGCCTCGGTGGTCTCGCCGTAGTTCCAGCCGGCCTTGAGTGCCTGCACGTTGGCCTCGGCGATTTCGGGCTTGCGGGCGAACTTCTCCCGGATGAAGACCTCGGAGGTGTCGATGGGCCGGCCGTACATCCACGACAGCAGGCCGAGGGCGAACATGTTCTTGGCGCGCTGGCCGTCCTTCTTCGACGCCCCGATCGCCTCGACGGCACCCAGCGTCAGGCTCGTCATCGCGACAGAGTGCACGACGTAGTCCTCGAGGCTGTTGTCCTCCAGGGGGTTGCCCACGTAGCCGACCTTGGCCAGGTTGCGCTTGTTGAACTCGTCGGAGTTGGCGATCACGAGGCCCCCGCGGGGCAGGTCGCCGATGTTGGCCTTGAGCGCGGCGGGGTTCATCGCCACCAGTACATCGGGGCGGTCGCCGGCGGTGAGGATGTCGTAGTCGGCGATCTGGATCTGGAACGACGACACACCGGGCAGGGTGCCCTGGGGGGCACGGATCTCGGCCGGATAGTTAGGCTGGGTTGCCAGGTCGTTGCCGAAAAGCGCTGCCTCAGCAGTGAATCGGTCACCGGTGAGCTGCATGCCGTCGCCGGAGTCACCGGCGAACCGGATGACCACCTTCTCGAGTTTCTCCCGAGAATGCGCCGCGTTCACGTTGACGGTGTCGCTTGGACCCACGTCTCCGCCTTTCGTCACTTATTCACGTCTGTTCATGACTTCCCGGAGCGACCCGGCGAGCTGTCGCGGCCCCGAGGTCGGGGGCGCCAGTTTGACGCGGATCACGGCGGTCCGAGTTGGTGTCACTCGAAGTATCGATTATTGCACTTCTCTTAGGTCGGCCTGTACGCCGACCCGGCCCGACACGCCGGTAACGTTTAGATTAACTCGCAGTTCAACGCGGCGTGGCGGTCACTGATGAGACAGAAGTGTGGTCTTCGTCACTTTTGCTGACAGTCCGAATCTAAGAATGCGGGCCTACTCGCAGGTAAGTTTGCAGGCCGCCTGCTGAGCGACCGCACAGCGTTACAGTTTCAACCGGGAATGTTGTACGGCGTGACGACCCGACGGGAACCGGGCGGACCCGGCTCGGGCGACCGGCGCGTGACGCCCGATCAACCGTTGCCGCCATGCGCGCTCTGCACCGCTAGGTCGCTGCGCCGTCCGGACGTCACCCGCGCGCGACGAGCGTGCGCAAAGGCACGCCGCGAGCGGCGTGTCGGTGGACCGACACGCCGCTCGCGGCGGAAGTGACGTCAGAGGATGTAGAGCATCTCCTGGTAGGTCGGCAGCGGCCAAAGATCGTCGGCCACAACAGATTCCAGCGTGTCAGCCGCGCCACGCACGGCCTCCATCGCCGGCAGCAAGACGTCGCGGGCGTGGAAGGCCTCGTCCTCGGCCGAATCCAGGTGCGCGCCAAGGCCCGCCTTGAGGTCCGCCAGCGCACCCGTCAGCGCCGCGATCGGTTCGGACACCGTCTCCAGCAGTGCGGTGTCGGCACCCACGCCCGCCGCCTTCAAGGTCGCGACGTTCTGCGCCAGCTCGGTCTGGTAGCGCAGCGCCGACGGCAGGATCACCGTCGTGCCGATCTCCAGAGCCAGCTTGGCCTCCACCGCGATGGTCAGCGCGTACTGCTCCATCCGGACGTCGTAACGGCTGTGCAGTTCGCGCTCGTTGAACACCCCGTACTTCTCGAACACCGCGACGGCCCCCGGCTTGATCAGCTCGGGGATCGCGTCCAGCGTGGTCTTGAGGTTCGGCAGACCGCGCGTGGCGGCCTCGCTCTGCCAGTTCTCCGAGTAGCCGTCACCGTTGAACACCACCGAGCCGTGCTCGGTGATGATGTCGGTGAGCAATGTCTGCACCGCGGCGTCGAAATCGACGCCGTCCGCGACCGCCCGCTCCAACAGCGTCGCGATGTAATCCAGCGAGTCGGCCATGATCGTGTTCAGGACGATCATCGGCACGTTGATGGTCTGTCCCGAGCCGGGCGCCCGGAACTCGAACCGGTTGCCGGTGAACGCGAACGGGCTGGTGCGGTTGCGGTCGCCGGGATCGGTCGGCAGCACCGGCAACGTGTCGACGCCGATGATCATCGAGCCCTTGCCCTTCGACGACGTCGCCGCGCCCTTGGCGATCTGCTCGAAGACGTCGGCCAGCTGATCGCCGAGGAAGATCGAAATGATCGCCGGCGGAGCCTCGTTGGCACCCAGGCGATGGTCGTTGGTGGCCGAGGCCACCGACACCCGCAGCAGGCCGGCGAACTTGTGCACCGCGCGGATCACGGCAGCGCAGAACACCAGGAACTGGGCGTTCTCGTGCGGGGTGTCACCCGGCACCAACAGGCTGCCGAACTGCGCGTTGCCCATCGAGAAGTTGACGTGCTTGCCCGATCCGTTGACGCCGGCGAACGGCTTCTCGTGGAACAGGCACTCCATGCCGTGTTTCTTGGCGATGTTGCGGAACACCGTCATCAGCAGTTGCTGGTGGTCGGCGGCGATATTGGCGCGCTCGAACATCGGCGCGATCTCGAACTGTCCGGGCGCGACCTCGTTGTGCCTGGTCTTGGCGGGGATGCCGAGCTTGAACAGCTCACGCTCGGTGTCCATCATGAACGCCAGCACGCGGTCGGGGACGGACCCGAAGTAGTGGTCGTCGAACTCCTGGCCTTTGGGCGGCTTGGCGCCGAACAGGGTGCGCCCGGCATTGATCAGGTCCGGGCGCGCCAGGAAGAAGTGCCGGTCGACCAGGAAGTACTCCTGCTCGGGACCGCAGAACGAGACGATGTGGTCGAAATCCGTGTGGCCGAACAGTTTCAGGATGCGCCCGGCCTGGGCGCCCATCGCCTGCTGGCTGCGCAGCAGCGGGGTCTTGTAGTCCAGCGCCTCTCCGGTCATCGACACGAAAACGGTCGGGATGCACAACGTGTTGCCGTTGGGGTTCTCCAGAATGTATGCCGGGCTGGTGACATCCCAACCCGTGTAGCCGCGCGCCTCGAAGGTGCTGCGCAGGCCGCCCGACGGGAAGCTGGACGCATCCGGTTCGCCTTGGATCAGGGTCTTGCCGGCGAACTCGGCCAGGGTCTGACCGTCCGACACCGGCTCCAGGAAGCTGTCGTGCTTCTCGGCGGTCAGGCCGGTCATCGGATAGAAGACATGCGCGTAGTGAGTGGCACCCTTGGACAGCGCCCAGTCCTTCATCGCCGAGGCGACGGCGTCGGCGACCGCGGGGTCCAGCTTGGCGCCCTTTTCGATGGTCGCGACGACGGACTTGTACACCGACTTGGGCAGCCGCAACTGCATCTCAGCCTTGGTGAAGACGTTCGATCCGAAGATCTCGCCGGGCGCCTCTCCCGGGACGAAGCTGATGGCCGGCGGGACGTATCCCTCGACGCTGTTGATCGCCTGCAAACGGACTGCGTTACCGCTCATTGCGTTCCTCCTCGCTGCGTGACCCGTATCTTTGCCGCACGGACCAATCGCCCGGCCCACGGTAGAGAGCTTCGATTCCGAGAGTGTTACGTGCGCGTGACCGGCAGAAGTCGCTGTCAGCGGCAGCGCCCACTGAGTGCCCAGCAAACTCCTTGGAGCCGCTGTCGAATTCTTCGGCCCGCCGGATATTGCGCGGGTCGCAGTTGACACTGAGCTGCGATGCCACCGGTTGACCATGTGTGCAAAGCCCGGCGGCCGGCGCGCTACGCGTGCCCTTCGGCACCGCCAGACCTCGCCGGCCGGCGGGGAGGACGCGGCGTTTCGCAACTCTGTTATATGGTCTAATCTGTCCGTTAAGTCGTCTAATCTGTACGACCGGGGGCGAGGCGGAATCACAGACCAACGTGCGGAGAGTGCGATGTTCAAAGTCTTGAAGAAGCTCTGGATCCCGCTCGTCATCGTCGTCGTGGTCGCCGTCGCGTCTTTCCTGGTGGTCCGGATCCGCGGATATTTCGGCCACGACTTCAACTCCGGCGCCAACTATGCCGCCGCCGACGACGTCAAGCCGTTCAACCCCAAGGTCGTCACCTACGAGATCTCCGGCGTCCCCGGCGCCACCGCCGACATCAACTACCTGGACCTGGACGCCAAGCCGCAGCGCGTCGACGGGGCCACCCTGCCCTGGTCGCTGACGCTGTCGACCACGGCTCCCGGGGTGATGCCCAACATCGTCGCGCAGGGTGACGGCGACACCATCAGCTGCCGAATCACCGTCGACGACGTGGTCAAGGACGAGAACAGCACCAGCGGCGTGAACGCCCAGACCTTCTGTCTGGTGAAGAACGCATGACCCAAGCGAGCGATGACCGCTCGGCCGCCTCGACGGACGTCCTCGGGGCCGTCGGTCACCGGCGCCACGAGGGCATCCCCCGCTGGATCCGCCACCTGGCGCTGCCGATCATCGTCGGCTGGATCGGCATCACCGCCGTGCTCAACGTCGCCATCCCCCAATTGGAGGTGGTCGGCCAGCAACGCACGGTGTCGCAGAGCCCGAAGGACGCGCCCTCGGTGGTCGCCATGCAGCGCATCGGCCACGTGTTTGACGAGTTCCGCTCCGACAGCTCGGTGATGATCGTCCTGGAGGGTGATCAACCCCTCGGCGACGAGGCGCACCGGTACTACGACGAGATCATCCAGAGGCTGCTCGCCGACACCAAACACGTCGAGCACGTTCAGGACTTCTGGAGCGACCCGCTGACCGCGGCCGGCTCGCAGAGCAACGACGGCAAGGCCGCCTACGTCCAGGTCTACCTGAGCGGCAATCAGGGCGAATCGCTGGCCAACGAATCGGTCGAGGCCGCGCAGAAGATCGTCGCGGACGTGCCGGCGCCGCCTGGCATCAAGGCCTACGTCACCGGCCCGGCGGCGCTGCAGGCCGACATGCACATCGCCGGCGACCGCAGCCTGAAGTTGATCACCGGAATCACCTTCGGCGTCATCATCGTGATGCTGCTGTTGATCTACCGGTCGATCGTCACGACGTTCCTCGCGATCGCCATGGTGGGTGTCGAGCTCGCGGTGGCGCGCGGTGTCGTCGCAGCGCTGGCCCACTACGGGATCATCGGGCTGTCGACGTTCGCCGTGAACCTGCTCACGATGGTCGCGATCGCGGCGTCGACGGACTACGTGATCTTCCTCTTCGGTCGCTACCAGGAGGCCCGCGAGCACGGCGAGGACCGGAACTCGGCCTACTACACGATGTTCCACGGAACCGCTCACGTCGTCCTGGGCTCGGGGCTGACCATCGCGGGCGCCACCTTCTGCCTGCACTTCACCCGGCTGCCGTACTTCCAGACCCTCGGCGTCCCGATGGCGATCGGCATGCTCGTCATCATCGTCGCCGCCCTGACCCTCGGCCCGGCGGTCGTGACCGTCGCCGGCAAGCTCGGCGCGCTCGATCCGAAACGGAAGATGCGCACCCGCGGCTGGCGCCGCGTCGGCACCGTGGTGGTGCGCTGGCCGGGCCCCATCCTGGTCGCGACGGTCGCCCTGGCGTTGATCGGACTGCTGGCGATACCGGGCTACCGGACGGACTACAACGAGCGCCACTATCTGCCGGACGACATCCCGGCCAACATCGGTTACGCCGCGGCGGACCGACACTTCTCCGCATCGCGGCTCAACCCGGAGTTGCTGATGATCGAGACCGATCACGACATGCGCAACCCGACCGACTTCCTCGTCATCGACAAGATCGCCAAGTCCATTTTCCGCGTCCCGGGCGTCTCCCGGGTCCAGGCCATCACCCGCCCGCTGGGGACACCGATCGAGCACACCTCGATTCCGTTCCAGATCGGCATGCAGGGCGTGACCCAGCAGATGAACCAGAAGTACATGGACAACTCGATGGCCGACATGCTCCGGCAGGCCGACCAGATGCAGCAGACGATCGACACGATGGAGAAGATGCAGAGCGTCACCGAGCAGATGGCGGCCACCACGCACAGCATGGTCGGCAAGATGAAGAACATGACGCTCGACATCAGCGAATTGCGGGACCACATCGCCGATTTCGACGATTTCTTCCGGCCGATGCGCAACTACTTCTACTGGGAACCGCACTGCTTCGACATCCCGGCCTGCTGGGCGATCCGGTCGATCTTCGACACCCTCGACGGCATCGACACGATGACCGACGACATCCAGCAACTCCTGCCGGACATGGTGCACCTGGACACCCTGATGCCGCAGATGGTCAAGCTCATGCCCAACATGATCGACACCATGCGGACCATGAAGACCATGATGCTGACGATGTACCAGACCCAGAACGGCATGCAGCAGCAGCTGAAGGCGTTGCAGGACAACTCAAGCGCCATGGGTGAGGCCTTCGACGCGTCGAAGAACGACGACTCCTTCTACCTGCCGCCGGAGGCGTTCGAGAACCCCGAGTTCAAGAACGGCATGAAGCAGTTCCTGTCTCCGGACGGCAAGGCCGTGCGGTTCATCATCAGCCATGAGGGCGACCCGATGTCGCCCGAGGGCGTCGCGCTGATCGAGCCGATCCTGCATGCCGCCAAGGAGGCGATGAAGGGCACGCCACTAGAGGGCGGGAAGATCTACCTCGGCGGCACCGCGGCCACCTTCAAGGACATGCAGGAGGGCTCGAACTGGGACCTCCTCATCGCCGGAATCTCGGCGCTGGCAATCATTTTCATCATCATGCTGATCATCACCCGCGCGGCGGTCGCGTCGGCCGTGATCGTCGGCACCGTGGCACTTTCGCTGGGAACCTCGTTCGGGTTGTCGGTGCTGCTGTGGCAACACCTGCTCGGCCAGTCGCTGCACTGGATGGTGCTGGCGATGTCGGTCATCATCCTGCTGGCGGTCGGATCCGACTACAACCTGCTGCTGGTGGCCCGGTTCAAGGAGGAGATCCACGCCGGGCTCAAGACGGGCATCATCCGGGCGATGGCCGGGTCGGGGTCCGTCGTCACGTCGGCGGGCCTGGTGTTCGCGTTCACCATGGCCACCATGGCGATCAGCGACCTCAAAGTCATCGCGCAGGTGGGCACCACGATCGCGATCGGCCTGCTGTTCGACACATTGGTCATCCGGTCGTTCATGACGCCGTCGATCGCGGCGCTGCTGGGCCGCTGGTTCTGGTGGCCGCAGTTGGTCAGCACGCATGCGGCGCGCCCGTCTCGGCCGGCGCCGCCGGCGCCGAAGGAAGAGGCATTGACGCCGTAGCGCCGCCATTGGTTTCAGCAGTCTGTGCGAGACCCACTCGCACTTCTTCGCAGAGGTCGCTGAACGGATGCCGCCTCGGGTCGGGACGGCCGGGCCGTCACCAGTTCCAGATGTTCCAGTCGTCCGGGTACTGCTGGCAGACGTCGGTGGTGTGGGCGGCGACGCCCTTGTTGTTGAAGAACAGCTTCGCCCAGTTGGGCCACTTCCACGCCATCGACTCGAAGAAGGCATTAGTGGCGGTGTTCTCGGAGTACTGCCGCCGGCCGGCGTAATCGAGCGAGAAGAACCAGTTGATGCGGTCGCGCGCGCCCTGCTGGACGTCGACGGGCTTGTTCTTGTAGTCGATCATGTACCGCTCGAAGTAAATGGGCTCGACATCGCGGGCCGCCATCATGATCTGCTGCGCGGTGCACGGCGTCTTGAGGATGCGGTTCGGGATGGGATAGTCGTCGGTGGCATCGGCCGACGCGACACCGGGCAGCGCCACCACGCCGGCTCCGACAGCCAGGGCTGCGATTGCGATCGTCAGGCGCTTGCGAACCATGTGTGACTCCTAGCTGGGGATCTCGGCGGACCCGGAATCGACGGATGCGCGCTGCAGGACCGGAAGCTGGTCGGGGCAGTAGGTGGCGATCGCGAGGCCCAGGAACTGCCAGCTCTGCGCCTCGGTCGAATGCCGGTCGAGCTGGTTGGCCACGAAGTGCTGCGACGCGTAAGCGTCGCTGTCGACGTTGCGGCGCAAGCGTTCGCAGCTGAGCTTGGCGATCCAGGCGTTGAAGTCACGCTGACCGTAGATGCCGAAGGTGTGCAGCGTGTTCGCGAAATCGGTGTCGACGTCGGCGTGCGCGACGGCGGGCGCGACGACGGAGAGTGCCAATGCGGCAGTCAGCGCAGACAACGATCGCTTCATGACGAATATCTTAGCTCGTCTAAGACTGTTCTGGTGCCGCAGGGCAGGTATCGGGGCATACGCTTGCGCACATGGGCCGCCGCCGTCACCCTGAACAGGACATCGACGCCGACGTCGACGAAAACGCCGTCGTCACCACCGGTGCCCAAGACGAAGCCGCCGGAGTCAGGGCCGTCATGGTCGCGCTGCAGCGCGGGCTCACCGAGATGGGACCGCTGCGCACCGCCGCCACCCTGGCGCGACTGAATCAGCGGCACGGCTTCGACTGCCCCGGCTGCGCCTGGCCCGAAGAACCCGGCGGCCGAAAGCCGGCCGAATTCTGCGAGAACGGCGCCAAAGCCGTCGCCGAGGAAGCCACCAAGCGCACCGTCACCCCGGAATTCTTCGCCCGCCACCCCGTGGCCGAACTCGCCGACAAACCCGAGTACTGGCTGTCCCAGCAGGGCCGACTGACCCATCCGATGGTGCTGCACCCCGGCGACACCCACTACCGCCCCATCGCCTGGGATCAGGCCTACCGCCTCATCGCGGAGCACCTGCACGCACTGGCCACACCGGACGAGGCGTGCTTCTACACCTCGGGACGCACCAGCAACGAGGCCGCATTCCTCTACCAGCTGTTCGTCCGCAGCTACGGCACGAACAATCTGCCGGACTGTTCCAACATGTGCCACGAGTCGTCGGGCACTGCGCTGACGGAGTCGATCGGCATCGGCAAGGGATCGGTGACGGTGCTCGACCTCGAGCACGCCGACTGCATCGTCATCGCCGGACAGAATCCCGGCACCAACCACCCCCGCATGTTGTCGGTACTGGAGAAGGCAAAGGCCAACGGCGCCAAGATCATCGCGGTCAATCCATTGCCCGAGGCGGGCCTGATCCGGTTCAAGGATCCGCAGAAGGTGCGCGGCGTGCTGGGCGACGGTGTGCCGATCGCCGACGAGTTCGTGCAGATCCGCATCGGCGGTGACATGGCGCTGTTCGCCGGGCTGGGCCGGCTGCTGCTCGAAGCCGACGATGCCGCCCCGGGCGCCGTTGTGGACCGCACCTTCATCGCCGAGCACTGCGCCGGATTCGACGAATACGAAAAGCAGACGCGCGCAGTCGATCTGGACGCCGTCGCGGCGGCCTCCGGCATTTCGCGGGACCAGCTGCAGCGGGTGGCGGACATGCTCATCACCTCGCAACGCACCATCATCTGCTGGGCAATGGGCCTCACCCAGCAAAGGCACGCCGTGGCCACCATCGGCGAAGCGACGAACCTGCTGCTGATGCGCGGGATGATCGGCAAGCCCGGCGCCGGCGTGTGCCCGGTGCGCGGACACTCCAACGTCCAGGGCGACCGCACCATGGGCATCTGGGAGAAGATGCCCGAACGGTTCCACGCGGCCCTCGACGACCGCTTCGGCATACGGACGCCCCGCAAGCACGGGTACGACACCGTCGACGCGATCCGTGCGATGCGCGACGGACGCGCGTCGGTGTTCATCGGCATGGGCGGCAATTTCGTGTCGGCGACGCCGGACACGGAGGTGACCGAGGCCGCTCTGCGCAGCTGCGCCCTGACCGTGCAGATCTCCACCAAGCTCAACCGCAGCCACCTGGTGCACGGGCGCACAGCACTCATCCTTCCCACCTTGGGCCGCACTGACCGCGACATCCAAACTGGCGGCAAACAGGCTGTCTCCGTTGAGGATTCGATGTCGATGGTGCACCTGTCCCGCGGCCGGCTGCAGCCGCCCAGCGATCAGCTGCGCAGCGAGGTGGCGATCGTGTGCCAGCTGGCACGGGCCGTGCTCGGCGGCGCCCACCCGGTGCCGTGGGAACGGTTCACCGCCGACTACGACACCGTTCGGGACGCCATCGCCGACGTGGTGCCGGGCTGCACGGACTACAACACCCGCGTTCGCCACCCCGACGGTTTCCAGCTCCCCCACCCACCGCGCGATGCCCGCGAGTTCCCCACGCACACCGGAAAAGCCAACTTCTCCGTCGAACCGCTGAGCTGGGTTCCGGTGCCACCGGGCCGGCTGGTGCTGCAGACGCTGCGCAGCCACGATCAGTACAACACCACCATCTACGGCCTCGATGATCGCTACCGCGGCGTCAGGGGTGGCCGGCGGGTGGTGTTCGTCAACCCCGACGACATCGGCGCACTGGGACTTGCGGCCGGCGCTCGGGTGGACCTGATCTCCGAGTTCCCCGGCCCCGACGGTGACGTCGAGGAACGGCGCGCCAAAGACTTTCTCGTGGTGCCGTATCCGACACCGGTCGGCAACGCGGCGGCCTACTACCCCGAGACCAATCCGCTGATCCCGCTGGATCACACCGCCGCCAAGTCCAACACCCCGGTGTCCAAGGCGGTGGTGATCCGGTTGGAACCGGTGCGGAGTACCGCATGGGCCGGGTGACCGCGCGCCGCCGCGCGACCCGGCTGACCGTGGCCACCGCCACGCAACGCGCCGAGACGCTGGCCGTCGAAGAGCCGTTGGAGATCCGCCTGCATGGCAGCCCGCTGACTATCACCATGCGCACCCCGGGCGCCGATGTCGAACTGGCCCAGGGCTTCCTGCTCACCGAGGGCGTGATCGGCGGGCGTGACGACCTGCTCGCCGCGCGCTACTGCCAGGGCGACGGCGAGAACGGCCACAACACCTACAACGTGCTGGACGTGACGCTGGCACCGGACGTGCCGATGCCCGGGGCGGACGTGCGGCGCAACTTCTACACGACGTCGTCCTGCGGCATCTGTGGCAAGGCGTCACTGGACGCCGTGCGGACCATCAGCCGGCACTGCCCCGGTGATGATCCGACCGCCGTCACGCCCGACAGCCTGCTCGCACTGCCGGGCCGATTACGGTCGGCGCAAAGGGTTTTCGCCAGCACCGGCGGGCTGCACGCGGCCGGCCTGTTCAGTGCCGCCGGCGATCTGCTGGTGGTGCGGGAGGACATCGGCCGGCACAACGCCGTCGACAAGGTCATCGGCTGGGCACTGGAGTACGGCCGGATCCCGTTGTCCGGCAGCGTGTTGATGGTCAGCGGCCGGGCGTCGTTCGAACTCACGCAGAAGGCGGTGATGGCCGGCATCCCCATCATGGCCGCGGTGTCGGCGCCGTCGTCACTGGCGGTGGATCTGGCTGCGCAGTCCGGCCTGACGCTGGTCGGCTTCCTGCGCGAGGACTCGATGAACGTCTACAGCAGACCGGATCGCATCACGCGATAGCCGCGATCCGCCGGCCCGATCCCGGCGCCGGTCAGTGCTGCGCGAGCAGAAATATCGACTGCGCAGTCCCCGGCTTGCCGATGATCAGGCGAGTTCCGGAAAGAATGGCACCCATCTCGTCGCGCGACGTTGGTTCTGCAGTCACGACGTCGGTAAGGGTCCCCGTGATCGTCGACTGCCCAGTCGCACCGGCCGCGATCGAGGTACCGGTTGACTCGGCGGGATAACTCCTGCCCCCGAACTCGAACCTGACGTCCTGCGGAAGGCTCGCATCCTCGGACCCGAGATTGGCGTACTCCACGTCGACGCTGAGATCGATGTCGTCTAACTTGTACTCTCCGAAGGCGCTGGCGGTCTTGACCACGATGGTCAAACCATCCCACTTGCCGGTTTGGTCAACCTCGTGAATGACGCGGGGCGGGAACGCTTCAGACGGGTCGACGGTGGCGGTATCCCGGGTGTCCGTGCTGGTGCGACCACACCCACCGAGCACCGGCAACGCCAGAAGCAGCGCAGCGGCGGTAACCCGCCGGTTCACGTCTCAGGCGCTCTTGTCGCGACGCTCGGGGTTGACACTCGCTACGGCCCTGCGCGCGCTACGCGCTCTTGTCCCTGCGCTCGGAACGCGACGGCTTGCGCGGCACGATGGTCGGCAGCACGTTGTCCTGCACGGTCTCCTTGGTGACGACCACCTTGGCGACGTCGTCGCGGCTGGGGATGTCGTACATCACCGGCAGCAGGACTTCCTCCATGATGGCGCGCAGGCCGCGGGCGCCGGTGCCGCGGTGAATGGCTTGATCGGCGATGGCCTCCAGCGCGTCGTCGGTGAACTCCAACTCCACGCCGTCCATCTCGAACAGCCGGGTGTACTGCTTCACCAGAGCGTTCTTCGGCGTGGACAGGATCTGCACCAGCGATTCCTTGTCCAGGTTGGTCACCGACGCCACGACCGGCAACCGGCCGATGAACTCCGGGATCAGCCCGAACTTGATCAGGTCCTCCGGCATGACCTCCGCGAAGTGATCGGCGGTGTCGATGTCGGCCTTCGAATGCACCTCGGCACCGAAGCCCAGACCGCGTTTGCCGATCCGGTCGGAGACGATCTTCTCCAGCCCGGCGAATGCACCCGCAACGATGAACAGCACGTTGGTGGTGTCGATCTGGATGAACTCCTGGTGCGGATGCTTGCGACCACCCTGCGGCGGCACGGAGGCCTGGGTACCCTCCAGGATCTTCAGCAGCGCCTGCTGCACACCCTCGCCGGAGACGTCGCGGGTGATCGACGGGTTCTCGCTCTTGCGGGCGATCTTGTCGACCTCATCGATGTAGATGATGCCGGTCTCGGCGCGCTTGACGTCGTAGTCGGCGGCCTGGATCAGCTTGAGCAGAATGTTCTCGACGTCCTCGCCGACGTAGCCGGCCTCGGTCAGTGCTGTCGCGTCCGCGATGGCGAACGGGACGTTGAGCATCTTGGCCAGCGTCTGGGCCAGATAGGTCTTGCCGCAGCCCGTCGGGCCCAGCATCAGGATGTTGGACTTGGCCAGCTCCACCGGCTCCGCCGAGCGCGACTCCTTGCCCTTCTCGCCGGCTTGGATGCGTTTGTAGTGGTTGTAGACGGCGACGGCCAGCGTGCGCTTCGCGGTGTCCTGACCGATGACGTAGCTCTCCAGGAACTCGCGGATCTCGGCGGGCTTGGGCAGTTCGTCGAGCTTGACGTCGTCGGCGTCAGCGAGTTCCTCTTCGATGATTTCGTTGCACAGGTCGATGCACTCGTCGCAGATGTACACGCCGGGGCCGGCGATGAGCTTCTTGACCTGCTTCTGGCTCTTGCCGCAGAACGAGCACTTCAGCAGGTCACCGCCGTCTCCGATGCGCGCCATGCGTCAGTTCCCTACTTCCTGTTCGCCGGTGAAGGCCACCGGGTGCGCAGATTTGCGTGATGTTCTTACCGACGCTACCCGCTCATTCCGAAATGGGTCGAGCGATAGGGCGAATAGTGCCGATGGTATTCATCTGTCGCAAAACATAGTCGCTGACAACGGCGAAGTGCCTCTGCAACGCCCGACCGTGTCCTTGGCGTGTCGCCAACGTGACTGGCTCGAGAGTAGCCCAGGAAAAATCAGCGCCGGGTGGACAGATCCAGAAACTCGACTTGGGTGGTGAACCCGAAGAACCAGGTGGAGGTGCTGACCAGTGCGCGGCGGCCATCGTGGCTCACCGGGGAACCGGCGTCGGGTGATCCTGCCGCCCCCGAGGCGCCGGAGTCGGCGCCGCTGCCCGCCGACGCTGCCCTGACGTCACTCGACGCGCTGTCCTCTGCCCACGCGGGCGCCAGGAACACCACGGCCGTCCTCAGTGGTGCACTACGGCACTCCGCAGCCCGCGCGATGCCCGACCACTAAGCTAGCGCCGCTCGAGAACGGACCATCTCGTCAGGTCGGGGCATGCCGTCGGAACACCGAAAATCCGCGAGAGTCAGGCGCGCTGGGCGGACAGCTTCCGGTATTCGAGCACCGTGTCGATGATCCCGTAGTCCTTGGCCTCCTCGGCCGTCAGGATCTTGTCGCGGTCGGTGTCCTTGCGGATGATCGCGGCGTCCTTGCCGGTGTGGCGGGCCAGGGTGGTGTCCATCAGCGTGCGCA
>WBZP01001197.1_pt1 | contig 32862 bp, 28 predicted proteins | sample 5204301 | NCBI WGS metagenome assembly WBZP01 (sample SAMN12412401, study PRJNA552823) | activated sludge metagenome | isolation source: activated sludge from nitrification reactor of wastewater treatment plant... | place: USA: Pennsylvania | collected 2017 | reverse complement strand
GCAAGGAGGCCTACGCCGTCGTCAAGGCGTCGAGCGTGATGGTGGCCGTGGAGTAGGGGCACCACCCTGCCCCAATCCTTACACGCGGCTGAGGCAGAAGAGCACAGGATAAGAATCCTGGGCCACACGGACGTGGGCGATCCTTAATGATCGGCTAAAGCAGTGGCCGCCTTGGCGTCTCTTTGCTATGGTTAGAGAACCGATAGCACGACCAGTGGCCCGGCACAACCCAACCTACATCGCCAACCATTCACGCCACCATCTTCATCACCAACATCGTCGAGGCGGTCACTCGTATACCGCCTCTTTTTATTCGCCGGGCCGGCAGCAGCGCTATCGGGGAGAGATATATGGAGTACGCCCCGTTTTCGCCGAGGATTAAGCGCGTTGCTTTCATCGGCAACTACCTGCCGCGCCAATGCGGCATTGCCACTTTTACCACCGACCTGTGTGAGTCTGTCGCCGCCGAATACCCCGACATGCAGTGTCTGGCCCTGCCCGTCAACGACATCGAGGAGGGCTACGCTTACCCGCCGCGCGTCCGCTTCGAGTTGACCGAGAAGGACCTCGACGCCTATCGCCGGGCGGCCGACTTCCTGAACATCAACAGCGTTGACATGGTCTCGCTGCAACACGAATATGGCATCTTCGGCGGCCGGGCCGGCAGCCACATTCTGACTCTGTTGGCAGAGTTGCGCATGCCCGTCGTCACGACGTTCCACACCGTGCTCCAGGAGCCGGACCCCGAGCAGCGCCGCGTGTTGCAGGAAGTGGCGCGCCTGTCGGAGCGGGTTGTGGTCATGAGCGAGCGCGGCGCGGGCTTTCTGCAAAGCATCTATGGCGTCCCGCCGGACAAGATTGACCTCATTCCCCACGGCATCCCCGACGTGCCCTTCGTTGACCCCAGCTTCTACAAGGACAACTTCGGCGTGGAGGGCAAGACGGTGCTGCTGACCTTCGGCCTGCTGTCGGCCAACAAGGGCATCGAGACGGTCATCGAGGCCCTGCCGGCCATTCTGGAGAAGCACCCCAACGTCGTCTACATCATCCTCGGCGCGACCCACCCCAACGTCTTGCGCCACGATGGCGAGAGCTACCGCCTGTCGCTGCAATGGCTGGCCCAGGAGAAGGGGGTCGAGAGCCAGGTCATCTTCTACAATCGCTTCGTCAGCATCGAGGAGTTGACCGAGTTTATCGGCGCGACCGACCTCTACATCACCCCCTACCTGAACCCGCGCCAGATCACCTCCGGCACGCTGGCCTACACCGTCGGCGCGGGCAAGGCGGTCATCTCCACCCCCTACTGGTACGCCGAGGAGATGCTGGCCGACGAGCGCGGCGTGCTGGTTCCGTTCTGCGACCCGGCGGCGCTGGCCGAGCAGGTCATTGACCTGCTGGACAACGAATCCAAGCGCCACGCCATGCGCAAGCGGGCCTACCTGTTTGGGCGCGACATGGTCTGGCCCCAGGTGGCCCAACGCTACATGGAGAGCTTCGACCGCGCCCGCGCCGAACGCCGCCACGCCGCCGCCCCCTTTGCCGTCAAGCCGCTCGACCGGCGGCCGATCCAGTTGCCACCCCTGCGGCTCGACCACCTGCGGCGCATGACCGACGACACCGGCCTGCTGCAACACGCCCTCTTCACCGTGCCCAACTACGGCGAAGGGTACTGCATTGACGACAACGCCCGCGCCCTCATCGTCAGCGTCAACCTGGAGGAATTGGGCCACACCGAGGCGTTTGAACTCTCCTCGCGCTACCTGGCGTTCATCGCCTACGCCTTCAACACCGCCACCGGCCGCTTCCGCAACTTTATGGACTACCGCCGCGAGTGGCTGGAAGAGGTCGGCTCCGAGGACAGCCACGGCCGGACGCTGTGGGCGCTGGGCACGGTGCTGGGCCGCTCCAACACCCCCGCCCTCCAGAACATCGCCGCCTGGCTGTTCGAGCAGGCGCTGCCGGCCCTGTTGGACATGACCAGCCCGCGCGCCTGGGCCTTCGGTATCCTGGGCATCCACGAGTACCTGCGGCGCTTCGACGGCGACCGCCACGCCGGGCAGGTGCGCGACGAGCTGGCCGGGCGGCTGCTGGCGCTCTATCGCCACTGCCGCGCCGATGACTGGCGCTGGTTCGAAGATCGGTTAAGCTACTGCAACGCTGTGCTGCCCCATGCCCTGCTGATGTGCGGCCAATGGCTGCCCAATCAGGAGATGACCACCGTCGGCCTGGAGTCGCTGGAGTGGCTGGTGGCCCTACAGCGCTCGGCCCCGGTCGGCGGCCACTTCGTGCCCATCGGCTCCAACGGCTTCTACGTCCAGGGCGGCGAACGCGCCCGATTCGATCAGCAGCCGGTGGAGGCCCAGACAACGGCCGCCGCCTGCCTTGAAGCCTATCGCCGCACCCGCGACGAGCGCTGGCGCAAGGAGGCGCGCCGCGCCTTCGAGTGGTTCCTGGGCCGTAATGACCTCGGCCTGCCGGTCTATGACCCCAATACCGGCGGCTGCGGCGACGGATTGCACCCCGATCGCCTGAATAACAATCAAGGAGCGGAGTCAACGCTGGCCTTCTTGCAGACACTTCTTGAGCTGCGCTTGGCGGCCGACCTACCGCTCCCCACGGAGAAACGAATTGATGAACCATGGACAGCCCGAGCTGTTTCAGCGACACCGGCGTAACCCCATCCTGACCGCGGCCGACTGGCCCTATCCCGTCCACACCGTCTTCAATCCCGCGGCTGCCCTGCTACCCGACGGCACAACTCTGCTGCTGTGCCGCGTGGAGGACAGCCGCGGCCACTCCCACCTGTGCGCCGCGCGCTCGGCCAACGGCGTGGACGGCTGGCAGATTGACCCGCAGCCGACGATGCCGGCCGACCCCGAGAACTATCCCGAAGAGCTATGGGGCATCGAAGACCCGCGCATCACCTACGTGCCGGAGTTGAGCCAGTACGCCATCGTCTACACCGCCTACACCCGCGACGGCCCCGGCGTGGCCCTGGCCCTGACGCGCGACTTCCAGAAGTTCGAGCGCTTCGGGCTGATCATGCCGCCGGAGGACAAGGACGCCGCCCTGCTGCCCCACCGCATCGGCGGCAACTGGGCGCTCATCCACCGCCCCGTCAGCGCCCCGCGCGCCCACATGTGGATCTCCTACTCCCCCGACCTGCGCCACTGGGGCAGCCACAAGCTCATCCTGGAGGCCCGCCGCGGCGCGTGGTGGGACGCCAACAAGATCGGCCTCTCGCCGCCGCCCATCGAGACGCCGCAGGGCTGGCTGGTCATCTACCACGGCGTGCGCATGACCGCCGCCGGCTGCATCTACCGCCTGGGGCTGGCCCTGTTCGACCGCGACCAGCCGGAGCACTTGCTGAAGCGCGGCGACGAGTGGGTCTTCGGCCCGGAGGAGCGCTATGAGCAGCGCGGCGACGTGGGCAACGTCGTCTTCCCCTGCGGCTACACCATCGCCGAGGACGGCGACACCATTCGCATCTACTATGGCGCGGCCGATACCAGCATCGGTCTGGCCACCGGCAGCATCAAGGGGATGCTGGCCTGGCTGGACGAACACAGCTCAGAATAAGAATTCAACGCCAAGACGCCAGAGCGCCGGCTCGTGTGGAATAACGCCCAACGGTGGCAATTGTGCCTGCCTTTTTTTGCTATTTTCACGCCTGTTGTAATTGTATTCTGCCAGGGTAGTGCTATAGTCTTAAGAGTGCGGGTCCATTGAGGCGCCCGACGGGTCATTGGCTGCAACCTCATCTGTCAGTCGCGATCGTTGCCGGCAATGTGTTCGTTCGGGTTAGAAGGCTTGCCGGGTTGAGCCTGTATGACGAATCCACTTGGTGACCCGCCTGGTAACCACTGACTGATTCAGTGGTGCCGAGCCAGTCGTGATCATCTGGTGGAGGGGTTATGTTTGGCACCGAGCGTATTCCAGAACTGGAACAAAAGATCGAACAACTGCGCCAACAAGGCAAGGTGCTGGCGGCGCGCGCCCAAAGCCTGATCCGCTATGGCCGCCAGCAGACGGCCGGCGTGGATAGCTTCTATCAGGCCAAACTGAACGAGAGCGCGCGCCAGGCCAACGTCCTCAACGCTGCCGCGCCGGCCCATCTCATGGGCGATTGGCAGGCCGACCGCTGGCAGGCCTGGACGCCGGTGATAGGTGATTTCGAGAAGAGTGACGGGGCCGGCGGCGTGCCCCGCCTGATTCGCGTCGGCGATCTGATCGAACCGGCCAAGGCCAACCAGGCCCCGTTTGTCGTCCCCGCGCTGGCCCCCTTCATCGGCCAAAATCGCACGCTGATCATCGCCACCGAGGCGGGCAAGTACAACGCGGGCCTGGGGCTGCTCCAGTCGCTGCTCATTCGCTCGGCGCTCATGCTGCCCCACCAGACGTTCTACACTCTGCTCGACCCGGCCGGCAACGGCGCGGCCTTCCCCATGCGCCGCCACCTGCCCCGCGTCCGCGAGAACAGCGGTGACCTCCGCCGCGATCTGGACCTGGTCATTCAGGACATCCAGCGCGTCAACGAGACCTATCTCGACGCCTCGACCCCCTCCTTTGAACTGGTAGATCCCAAGCGGCGCATTGACGAGCGCTTCCAATTCGTCGTCGCCGCCGACTTCCCCAACAAGTACGACCGCCGGGCCATCGAGGCGTTGCAGAGCATCGCCAATACCGGCCCGCGCACGGGAACCTACGTCATCATCCACTATAACAAAGAGCACGAACTGCCGCGCGACATGAGCATGGATGAGTTCAAGAACGCGGCCTTCATTCGCCCCGCCACCACGGTCAACCTCGGCGCCTACGAAGTGAATTTCCAGCCGGACGGCGCGCCGGCACCCCAGGTGCAGACGATTATCCTGGAGAGGCTGCGCGCTGCCCGGCCGCCGGAGCGCAAGGTGGATTGGCGGATGATCATCCCCGCCCAGTTGTGGTCGGAAAGCGCCACCGACCTGGTCAGCACGCCCATCGGCGTCAGCGGCGCCAACGACACGCTGGCGTTGTGGTTTGGGGCCAACAACAAAGGGCAGCCCTGCGCCCACGGTATGCTGGGGGCCATGACCGGCTCGGGCAAATCCAACCTCTATCACATCCTCATCCTGGGCCTGTGTCTGCGCTACAGCCCGCTGGAGTTGCGTCTGTTCCTGATTGACGGCAAGGATGGCGTCGAGTTCAGCCCCTATCGCCATCTTCCCCATGCCCAGGTCGTCTCGCTCAAGTCGTCGCCCCAACTCTCGCGCAGCGTTCTCAAGGAGTTGGTGGCCGAACGCGAGCGGCGCAACCTGCTCTTCACGCGGGCCGGCGTGGTCGATCTCAAGGCCTACCGCGCCGCCGGCCAGCCCTATGGCAACCTGCCGCGCATCCTGCTGCTGGTGGACGAGTATCAGGAGTTGTTCGAGGGCGACAAGGATGGCGACGCCTCCAATCTGCTGCTGCAACTGGCCCAGCAAGGCCGCAGCGCCGGCATCCACATGCTGTTGGGGTCGCAGCGCTTCGGCGCGGCCGGCATGCTGCATCAGAAGGCTATCTTCGGCAACTTCCATCTGCGCATGGCCATGCAGATGACCAACGAGGACATTCTGGCCCTGACCGAGTTTGGCCGCCAGGGCAAGCAGCGCATTCTGGCTTGCGACATCCCCGGCAAGATCGTCGTCAACGACCGCACCGGCGACGATTCCGGCAACCAGTCGGGCAAGGTAGCCTACTTGCGCGCCGAGGATCGCGACGAGATTCTGCGCCAGTTGGGCGAGCGGGCCAAGACGCTGCCCAATGCCGACGTATCCACCATTGTCTTCGACGGCAAGGCGCAACCCAACCTCATTGAGAACCCCTACGTCACCCAACTGCGGCGCGAGCGTACCTGGCTTAGCCCCGAGAGGATGGAGGGGATGGCCCGCCGCCCGGTGCATCAGGAAGGGTTTGAGATGCTCGACTGGTTCGCCGCCGAGCGCCCCCACGCGCTGTGGTTGGGCCAGGTGTTCAGCGTCCGTGGCCAGGCAATGGCCGTGGTGCGCCGGCGCGCGGCCGAGAACATGCTCATCATCGGCGGCGCCAACGCCGTGCGCTACGGCATGCTGGCCGCCAGCATCGCCAGCCTGGCCCTCAACAGCGGCCCGAACCAAATGGCCGTGCTCGTCGTTGACCGCTCCATCCCCGGCACGGCCTGGTCCAACACACTGGCGACCGCGGCCGGCTGCATCTTGAAGCCGGCCGGCTACCCCGCCGCCGTTTACCGCGACAACCAGCAGTTGCCCGGCTTGCTCGATCAGTTGACGAAAGAACTGGACAAGCGCCGCGCGCTCAACGAGGCGATGTTGGGGCAGCAGCGTTCGCTGTTTGTGGTGATGACCGAGTTGGACCGTGTTGACGAGCTTCGCCGCCGGCCCGACAGCTACGGCCTGAACGACTCCCCGATGGGCCAACAGCTCAATCGCATCTGCGTCGAAGGGCCGCCGCTGGGCATCCACCTCATCCTCAGCTTCTCCGGCATCCGGCCCATGTCCTACATCATTGACGAACGCCGCGGCCTGCTGAACTTCCGCCACCGCGTCGCGCTCCAGATGTCGGAGGACGAGTCACTGACCTTTGTGCGCAGCCGCAAAGCGGCGCAACTCCAGAGCGAAGGCCCCTCGCCGGTCGCGGCGCTCTATCTCGACGTTGAGAACGATCAAACGCTGCGTTTCAAACCGTATAGCATCGAATCCACCATTGATTTCAACAAGCAACTGGAGCAGATCGGCCAGACGATCAGTACATGGAGTAAACCAAAGTGAATGGCAACATGGACGACCAGTATCGAGAGTTGGTCAACTTCACCCGGGCGCTGATGGCCTTCAACGAACGGCTCAGAGCTTCTATCCGCGACCTGGAACAACACCACGACCGCGTCTCGCCCCACTGGCAGGACGAGATGCGGCGGCGCTATGACCAGCAGTGGGAGCCGTTCCGGCAGACAATCAAGCACTACAACGCGGTCGAAGGGCCGAGCTACGTCGAGTTTCTGCACATTAAGGCGGAGGCGACGAGGAGGTATTTGGAAGGTGGCTGATACACGCATTCTTCTATCCCTGTTAGAGGAGTATAGCCGCAGCCTGCGCCGCCACCTGGTCGAGGTCAGGTCAGAGTTCGATCAGGTGACGGGACGCTGGCACGCTTTCGCCGAGGTGTACGAGGGCGACGCAGCTGACCAGTTCAAATTTGGCTGGAGCCGCACCAGCGACCGCTTTCGCGAGTACGTGGAACGCAGCGAAGCCATCGCCGCCACGCTCGACGTGCGCATTGATGAGTTGCGCGAGGCCAACCGCACCGACTCCTCTTTGCGCGTCTAAATAGAAGAGGCAACCACAGATTACACAGATTTCTCGAAGCAAAATCTGTTAATCTGTGAAATCTGTGGTTGCCTTCTGCAAACCCGCATTCAACTATTTCGACAATGGGTGCCACCAACCCCAGACTACTGGCTGTGATTTTGGAAGACCTGCAAGAGGAGATGACGCGCTGGGCGTCGTCGGCCGGCGAGACGATGGTCATCGCCGACTACACCCAATCGCAGACCCGCGAACAGCTTGAGCAGCAAGAGCACCGGGCCAACATCCTGCGCGAGGAGGCCGCCGATGACGTCAACGCGGCCGAAAGCGCGCACGTGGCGTCCGAAGCGCTGGTGGCCGACCTGCGCGAAGCGCAGCGCACCGCCCAGGCCACCTTGCAGGACACGGTGGCCGCCTGGCAGCGGGGGCAACAAGCCCTGACCCATTGGCGCGCGGAACTGGCCTACGCCAAAGCGTGGCTGGCGCGGGCCGAAGAGCGCGTTCGTCTGGCGGAGATCGAGCTGGAACGGGCACGCGCCGCGCTGACGCAGGCGGAGAGGGAGTACAACCGCGCCGTGGACTCCTATAACGCCTGCGTCAACTACCGCGACAAAGAAGGCCGCTCGCGCGATTGCAGCGGGGAGCGGGCGCGCGTTCGCCAGGCCGAAGTGGCGGTCAAGGTGGCCGTTGAAGAGGTGAAGCGCGCCCTCGTGGAACTGGAAGCCGCTGTCGCCGAACGTGCACGGGCACGGCGGCGCGTGGAATGCTGCACGCAAGCGGTGGGGCTGGCCGAGCAGGCCGTGGCCACGGCCAACAGTGCCCGGCAACTAGCGACGAACAGCCTGAACGCCGCCGAGCGCGGCCAGGAAAGCGCTGACATGGCCCTGCACTACGCCGACCAGGCGCGCCAACAGGCCGAGCAAGAGGAGGCGGAAGCCGAAGAGGTGCTGGCCCAGGTGCGCGCCGCGGCCGAGGCAACCGAGGAGGCCCACCAGCACCTCCGGCTGGCGGAGCGGGCCGAGGAATCGGCGCAACGGCTGCGCATCATGGCCGACGCGGAACTGGTCCATCGCGTCGCCTCACTCTACGAGATGAACCGGCCTACCCTGGCCGGGGGCGCGCCCAGCGCCGGCATCTCCAGTTTCGTCAGCCACACCAGCGCGGGCAACACGCTCTACAACGTCGCGGGCGGCTCGTCGCTGGCCGCCGACATGATCGCCGGCAAACTACAGCGCCAGGGCGTGGCCAACATCTCCAGCCCAACCGAGTGGGGCAAGTTCAGCCATAAGGCGATCCAGGATGCCATCCGCGATCACGACCCTCAGGCGTGGGTAGAGCACTACGTTTGCGTCATCGGCCAGGATGGCGTCGTTCGCAAAGGACGGCTCGACGCCCTGACCCAGGGGATCATCCTGGAGATCAAGACCCATAATCTCGACCAGTTTAGCGACCGTCAACTGGAGCGCACCCTGGACGGCTTCGCGCGCCAGGTGGAGGGCTACCGCAATAGCCCGGACATGATCGGCACACCGAACATGGCCATCTTTCTGGAGAAAAAACCGAGCGCGCCGGGGCGAGACCGGGCCATCGAATCCTTCTTTCGTGGCCGCGATATCGCCGTCATCTGGGGCGCGCTATGACGAGGGTAGGGCATCCGGCGAGGGGTTGATCTCATGGAAGATGCTGTCTTCAGGCTGCAACATCAGGCGCGCATTCTGCAAGAGTTCCGGCGCGACATCGCCGGGCTGTGGGACGACAATGCCGCGCGCCAGGTGAACCAGCGCTACCTCGACCCCCACGAGACTGACGCGGCCGAGATCAACACGGAGTTGCAAGGTCAGTACGTCGCGCTGGAAAAGGCCAACGAACACTTTGCCCAAGCCAACCAACACGCCATCCAGGTGGAAAACCTGTCGTTTGCCGTCGCCGAGTCGTTAACCTTTATGAGACGCGAGAGCGCCACAGCGCGCGAGTTCCAGGAACACCATCGCGCCCAAAACGTGCAGGCCAAAAGCCTGATCGTCAAGGTGGACGAGTCCATCGCCGCCGCCTCGGCCGTCTGCCAAGGAGTGCCCAAAGAATGAGCGAGAATGTTGTCCAGGTGCCGTCGGAGATGATGCCCACCGTGCGCGAGCGCGCCGACGTGTGGACGGAGTACGCCCAGGCGCGTCAGCAGGTGACCCAGTTCAACGAGATGGCGGCCAAGACGCCGGCCGCCGAGCCTGCGGGAGACCCGCCCAACAACCTGTCCGGGGCCAACACGCCGCCCGCCGAGGTCGTGGCCGTCACCGGACTGCTGCGCCAACATTTGGATGAGTACAACCGCAACGAGGCCGGCATCAAGCAGACTCAGGCCGAGATAGCCGCCATCAAGAAGCGCGTCCAAACGATCTATTTCGCCATCGCCGCAACGGTCGTTGTGCTCCTGCTGATTCTCTATTTCGCGCTCAGCGGCTAGGGCGAGTTGCCGTAGTTGATTCTCTTTTCCTGGCAGCCTGGCGTCAGCTTCTTTGCGCCCGACGGCCGCCGGATCGCCTCGACCAGCTACGATGGGCGGTTGACAATTTGGGACGCCGCGGCGTTGCTGCCGCCTGCTGAATAGCCCTGCGCCCGGTCATTCAACGTATTTACTTCAGCCCCACGCCATGCTACACTGACTTTAGGCAAGTCCGTCGCTCACAAGTGAATAGCCACGGTTCAAAGGGGGAGTTGGCCCGTGGGGGAGCTGTCGGACATGAAACCCAAGTCTTTGATTGTCGCTTCGCTCGCGGTCGCGGCGCTGGTGTTGTTGCTGGTGCTGCTGGCCCAACTACTCCAGACGCGGCCACTCGACGCCGCCGGCCCGGAGGCCACACCCACATCCCCCGCCCCGCCCGGCGACACACCTACGCCCACCGCCACCCCGGCAGCGCGCGCCTTTGCTCCGGTCGTCTTCGAGCTAGGCCGCGCGCCGACGCCCGATCTCACCCATACGCCGCCCGCCCCGCCGCCCGGCCCCACGCCGGTCGGGCGCGCCTTCGCCCCGGCCGTCTTCGAACTGGGCCGCTCGCCCACGCCCTTCGTGACCGCCCCGCCGCCGACCCTCGGCCCGACTCATACACCGCTGCCGCCGCCGCCGTAGGTCGCGCCGGATAAAAACAGGTAGCGGAGTCACGTCAGGGGCAAGCCTGGCCGTTCTCTCCAACCCCATTAATAGTACTCAGGTACCCATTGTATCTTGCCTGCTCCCGTAGTATACTATGGGTAGTTTTCCTGTCTTGCGTCTGCCAGGCGCAGAGTTCAGTACGGAATTGAGAGGCAGGCCAGCCTCTTAATTCCAGGGAGTCACCATCATGAAGAGCCAATTGAATCGTCGGCGCGACGCGGCTCTGTTCCTCGTGGCGTTGCTCGCTTTGCTGTTCATAGCAGGCGATCATCCGCTGCTGGGGCATTGGGGCGACGTCGCATCAAGTAATAGTGGGACCCTCGGTTCCAAATGGATACACACGGGTACAACCGGAGTGCGTTATGGTCTATGGGGCGAGAGCGCCTCAAGCGATGCGCGTGGGGTTTTTGGCCATGCAACGTCAACAAGTGGAACAGGTTTAGCTATTGGTGTTTATGGCGAATCAGATTCCCCTAATGGGCGAGGAGTAAATGGCTATGTGTCAGATACTACTGGCCTCAATTTTGGAACCGTTGGCGCCACATGGTCGGATAACTCGTATGCCGCAGGTGTATACGGCAATAATGAACGAGAGTTCGCCGGATCGTCGCGCGGCGTGCAAGGCTTAGTGCGCTCGGCACACGGGTATGGGGTTATTGGATTCCTGGCACCATTAATAGATGGTTATGGTGCGGGAGTCCACGGGATTAACTCGGCCTCTACTGGAAGCGGTGCTGGCATTGAAGGATATAACAGTTCGGCCAATGGCTGGGCGGGAAGATTTACTTCAGTCAACAATGGTGTCGCTATCTATGCCGCGCCTGGTAAGGTGGGCTTGACTGTTAGTGGAGGAAGCAAGAATGCCTCTGTTGCCACCTCAGATGGGGATCGCCTACTCTACAGTGAAGAGTCAACTGAGGTTTGGTTTAGTGATTACGGGTTTGGGCAAGTACAAGATGGGTTTACACTGGTCAGGATTGACCCTAAGTTTGCCGAGACAGTGGACCTTGACAATCCCTACCACGTGTTCTTGCAGTCTTATGGCAATGCCCAACTGTATGTTGGTGAGCGTCGCAGCGATTACTTTGAAGTTTGGGCAACTGACGATGCCTCTGATCGCAATGCTGAGTTTTCTTACCGGATAGTCGCTAAACGCAGAGGCTTTGAAGATCAACGGTTAGAGTTTGCACCATGGGTAACAGCCGACGAGCCTTACTACCAAGCGCCTCCGCCGCCGGAACCTCCCCCACCTCTCGATCAACCCCAAGAAGGTGAACAATGACCCCAAGAGCTTGGTCAATTTTTACGTGTGCCCTGTTGGTGCTCATGGCCGTGCTGCTGCTGTGGCTGACGATCGGTCAGATACCCCCGGTAACCTCGCTGGAAGCCGCCGGCCCGCTAGTGACCAATACGCCACCGGCCCCGTCCCCCAGCCCCACACCGGCCGCGCGCTCGTTTGTCCCAGCCGTATTCTTGCAGGATACACCCACCCCCGGCCCGCCAACAGACACACCCGAGCCACCGCCAACGGTGGTCGCAACCAACACGCCGCCGGCCCCTTTCCCTTAGACGTCTTGGCGCAGGTCAATACTAAGGCCAGAGAAGAGGAACACAGAGGGACACGGAGGAAGAATCGTCAATTCTTCCTCCGTGTCCCTCTTACTCCCCGCCCCGCACCAACACCACATCCGTCGGCGCGCTCATGGCGAAGCCGCGCTGGGCGAATAGCTCCCAGATGCGCCGCCGCACGTCGCTGGTGACGTAGGGGGCACGGGCCGGTTGGGGAATCCAGAACTCCAGGTCGTAGCGGATGAGATCGCCCTCCAACTCCAGCAGCAAAGCGACCGGCGGCGGCGCGGCCAGCACTTCGGGGTGCTGCGCCGCCTCGACCAGCGCCGCCTGCACCTCGGCCGGTGGGTGGACGGCGGCGGCCGACACGCCGACGTGGACGCGCATCTCCGGCGAGCGGTGGGTGAAGCTCTTGACCGTGCTGCCTAGCAGGTGGCCGTTGGGGATGATCAGCTCCACGTCGTCGGGCGTGGTGATGAGCATCGTCCGCAGGCCGATCTTCTGCACCGTGCCCACGTTGTCGTCCACCTCGATCACGTCGCCGGGGGCCAGGCTGCGCTCGGTCAGCAGGATGAAACCGCTGACGAAGTTGTTGATCAACTCCTGGAGGCCGAAGCCGAGGCCAACCGACAGACCGCCGATGATAACCGTCAGCGCCGTCAGATTGACGCCCATGACCGTCAGGGCCAGCACCAGCCCACCGACAACGATGCCGTAGCCGGTGAAGGTCGTCACCACCTGGTTCACCGCTGGGTCAACGCCCGCCCGCGGCAGGATCGTCTCGCCCAGCAGCCGGCGCGTCACCCGGTTGAGGAACAGGAAGAAGACCAGGATGAGGATGCCCAGGATGACCGATTCCAGCGTCAGGCGCACGTCTTCGCTGTTGCTGAGGCGCAGTTCGAGCACGTTGTCCAGCAGGCCGGTCAGTTGCAGGGCGATGAGCAGCAGGATGAGCGGGCGCAGGATTTGCCGCCCCCACACCCTGGCCCGCGCCGGCGTGAAGTTCAGATCGAACAGGGTGACGACGAAGCGATAGAGCGCCCACAGGCCAAAGACGGGCACGAGCCACAGCAGCAGGTCGGCCGGCCGCTCGGCCGCCCGCAGCGCCCCGGCGGCCACCGAGCCGAGTACCCAGACGACCAACGGGAAGAGCGCCGCCGACAGGGCCACCAGCACGTCCAGCGTCCAGGGCAGTTGCTCCATCACCAGCCCGCGCTGCTTCAGCCGCTCCCGCAACCGCTCCACCTGCCGCCGGGCCACGCCGCGCAGGGCGGTGGCGACGAGCAGGATGAGCAGCAGCAGGCCGACTTGCAGCAGGAAGTCGAGCGTCAGGGCGCGCTGGAGCAGGCGGTTGAGTTGGAGGAGAACGTCGTCGAGCATGGCTATTATAGACCTCTGAGGTTTGCGGCAAACCTCAGAGGTCTGAGATTAGGCGCGCGTCAACTTGCGATAGGTAATACGGTGCGGCCGCTCGGCCGCCGCGCCCAGCCGTTTGCGCTTGTCCTCTTCATATTCGCTGTAGTTGCCGGGATACCAGTACACCACACTGTCCCCCTCGAAGGCCAGGATGTGGGTGGCCACGCGGTCGAGGAACCAACGGTCGTGGCTGATGACCACGGCCGAACCGGCGAAGCTGAGCAGCGCCTCTTCCAGCGCCCGCAGCGTGTTCACGTCCAGGTCGTTGGTCGGCTCGTCCAGCAGCAGCACGTTGGCCCCGCTCTTCAGCATCTTGGCCAGATGCACCCGATTGCGCTCGCCGCCGGAGAGCGTGCCGACGAGCTTCTGCTGGTCGGAGCCGGCGAAGTTGAAGCGCGAGACGTAGGCCCGCGAATTGACCTTGCGCTTGCCCAGCTCCAGCGTCTCCTCGCCGCCGCTGATCTCCTGCCAGACCGTCTTCTCGCTGTCCAGCGTGTCGCGGCTCTGGTCCACGTAGGCCATCTTGACCGTCTGGCCGACAGTCAGCACGCCGTCATCGGGCTGCTCCTGGCCGACGACCATGCGGAAGAGGGTCGTCTTGCCCGCGCCGTTGGGGCCGATGACGCCGACAATGGCCCCCGGCGGCACGTCGAAGGTCATGTCGTCCACCAGCAGCCGGTCGCCGAAGCCCTTGTCCACCTTCTCGGCGCGAATGACGATGTCGCCCAGCCGCGGGCCGGGCGGGACGTAGATTTCCAGCTCTTCGCGCGCCTTCTCGCCCGTCTGCTCCAGCAGTTCGTTATACTTCGTGACGCGGGCCTTGCTCTTCACCGTCCGGCCGCGCGGCGACATGTGGATCCACTCCAGTTCGCGCTCCAGCGTCTTCATCCGCTGCGCCTCGGAGCGCTCCTCCTTGGCCAGCCGGGCCTGCTTCTGCTCCAGCCACGACGAGTAGTTGCCCCGCCAGGGGATGCCGTAGCCGCGGTCGAGTTCCAGAATCCAGCCGGCCACGTTGTCGAGGAAGTAGCGGTCGTGGGTGACGGCGATGACCGTGCCGGGGTAGTCGCGCAGGTGCTTTTCCAGCCAGGCGACCGATTCGGCGTCGAGGTGGTTGGTCGGCTCGTCCAGCAGCAGGATGTCGGGTTGCTTCAGCAACAGCCGCACCAGGGCCACGCGCCGCCGCTCGCCGCCGCTCAGCACCGCCACCGGCGTGTCGCCCGGCGGGCAGTTGAGCGCGTCCATGGCCAGTTCCAGCCGGCTGTCGAGGTTCCAGGCGTCCATGTGGTCGAGCTTGTCTTGCAGCTTGCCCTGGTCTTCGATGAGCTTGTCCATCTCATCGGGCGAGAGGTCTTCGCCGAAGCGGGCGTTGAGCTTGTCGAACTGGCTCAGGGCGTCCACCACTTCCTGCGCTCCCTCTTCGACGACGGCGCGCACGGTGCGCGTCTCGTCCAGCAGCGGCTCCTGCTCCAGAAAGCCGACGGTGTAGCCGGAGTTGAGGATGGTCTCGCCGATGTAGTTCTTGTCCACGCCGGCCATGATGCGCAGCAAGCTGCTCTTGCCCGCGCCGTTGAGGCCCAGCACGCCGATCTTGGCCCCGTAGAAGTAGGACAGCGAAATATCGCGCAGGATAGTGCGATTGGGCGGGACGATTTTGCCCACGCCGATCATGGAGTAGATTACTTTGTTGTCGGACATAGTAGTGGTCAGTAGGTCAGTGGGGCAGTAGGTCAGTTTGCCAGTAGGTCAGTGGGGAGCGGGTCGTTGTCGTTCACTTCGGAGTAGAAGTCATAGATGGGGTCGGGTTCGCGCATCGGTTTAGGGGCGCAGAAGGAGGCGGAGTGGGCGATCATGCTGCCTATCAGGCGGCCCACTTCTTCGGTTTGGTTAAGAAGTAGCCTGGCTTGTTGTTCGTCGAGATAGCCACAATCGCGGGCAATTTCGAGCCAGTGTTGTGTTTCCAGTTGTTCGGCGTCAGCATCGGTCAGCTTGCTAACAAAGTGGCGTTCATAATCCCGCTTGGCCCATGCCTCAGCCAGGTTAGCGCCGACGGCCCTTGATGACCGTCGCACCTGATCGGTCAACGAATACATCTCCTCTCGCGGAAACTGCTTCGACACCCCAAAAATCGCCGCAGCCAGTGCCCGCGCTTTCTGATAAGCAATCAGGTTCTTATAATTGTTGACATAAGGCAATTGCCCCATAGCCACTCCCCTCACCGATCCGCTTCTTCACTGACCTACTGATCTACTGACCTACTTCTTCACTGGCCCACTGACCCACTGACCTACTGAACACTAGGTTTTGGTCCAAGCCGCCCTCGCTCTCGCTCCGCTACTTCCGCTTCGAGCTTGGTGAACAGCGGTCGCGGCGCGGGCAGTTGGCGGCCGGCGGGGACGATGGCTCGCTCCCAGCGGCCGGCGGCTAACGCGCCGTCGTAGGTCAGCGCCAGGTGGCGGCGCGTGCTCTCCTCGAACTCGCGCACGACCGACTCGCCGAAGAGCGGGCCGTCTTCGCCCAGCAGTTCGCGCACCGTCTGGCTGGTGAAGGGCAACACCGGCGCCCAGAGGACGTGCAGGCCGCTGATGGCTTGCAGGGCCACGTAGAGGGCGCGGCCGGTCGCCTGCGGGTCGGTCTTGGCCGTGGCCCAGGGGCCGGTCTCTTCCAAATACTGGTTGACCAGCGTGGACAAGCGCAGCGCTTCCTGCACCGCGGCGCGGAACTTGCAGCCATCGTAGCAGGCAGCCACGGTGTCGAAGCCCTCATCCACGGCGGCCAGCAGCGCCCGGTCGGCGTCGGTCAGCTCGCCCGGCTCCGGCACGACGCCGCCGAAGTAGCGGCGGGTCATGCTCAGCACGCGGTTGACCAGGTTGCCCCAGTTGGCCACCAGTTCGTTGTTGTTGCGCTCCACAAAGCCGCCCCAGGTCCAATCGCTGTCGCGCGCCTCGGGCATGTTGGTCGTCAGGTAGTAGCGCAGCGGGTCGGGGTCAAAGCGGTCAAGCGCGTCCAGCATCCCCACGCCCCACTTGCGGCTGCCGCTGATCTTCTGCCCCTCCATGTTCATGAACTCGTTGGCCGGCACGTCATACGGCAGGTTGAGCGTGGCGTGGGGGTTGTCGCTGTAGAGGCCGCGCGCTCCCAGCAGTTGCGCCGGCCAGAAGACGGTGTGGAACGGGGTGTTGTCCTTGCCGATAAAGTAGAGGGTGCGCGCGTCGGGGTTCTGCCACCAGTCGCGCCACAGGTCTTCGTCCCCTTCGTGCTGCGCCCACTCGATGGTGGCCGACAGGTAGCCGATGACCGCCTCATACCAGACGTAGAGCACCTTGTTGTCGAACCCCTCGACGGGCACGGGGATCCCCCAATCCATGTCGCGGGTCACGGCGCGGCCGATTAGCCCGCCGTCAATGAAGCCGCGGGCGAAGTTGATCACCTGTGGCCGCCAATGCTCCTTGTCGTCGTGGATCCACTCGGCCAGCGAATCGGCGGCGATGGCCGGCAGGTCGAGGAAGAAGTGCTCCGTGTCGCGCAGCACCAACGAGGTATTGTCGCGTTTGCTGCGCGGGTTGAGCAGTTCGGCGGCGCTCTCGAACAGGGTGTTGCAGTTGTCGCACTGGTCGCCGCGCGCGCCGGTGTAGCCGCAGTTGGGGCACGTGCCCTCCACGTAGCGGTCGGGCAAGAACTGGCCCGCCTCCGGCGAATACATCTGCGGCGTCACCTTGCGATAGAGGTAGCCGTTGTCCAACAGTTGCCGGAACATGTCCTGGGACACGCGGAAGTGGTTCTCGGTGTGGGTGCTGGTGAACAGGTCGTAGCTGATGCCCAGCCGGCGGAACAGCTCCAGGAAGCGGACGTGGTACTGCTCGTAGGTCTCCAGCGTGCTGCAGCCCAGCTCCTCGGCCTTGACCGTCACCGGCGTGCCGTGGCTGTCCGAGCCGCTGACCATGACCACGCGGTTGCCGCGCAGACGGTGGTAGCGGGCGTAGATGTCGCCGGGCAGATGGGAGCCGGTGACGTTGCCCTGGTGGATGTCGGAGTTGGCGTAGGGCCAGGCGATGCAGACCAGCACGCGCTCCGGTTGCGGATTACTCAACCTCGTCCTCCTCGTACTCCTCGAACTCCTCCGTCTCCTCTTCCTCGTCCTCGGTGATCTCCGTCAGCGCCTCGGCCAGCAACTCGAAGTCATCCTCGCTGATGCGGAAGAAGGTCTCCGGCTCGATGTGGGCCTTGCTAAAGTCAGGATACCCCTCCAGTTCGATGGAGTCGGCGCTGACGCCGTGCTCCAGGTCGGCCGAGGCCGCGTCCACGTCGGTCGTGAAGAAGGAGACCTTGGGCGCTTCGGTCGTGAAGGTGTAGTGCTTCGGGTCGGCCTCGAACACGTCACCGGTGATGGTGACGACGGCGAAGAACGTCTGCGCCTCGACGGCGTAGTAGATGAAGCGGTCGCCCGGCTTCAGGCGTTGCGCCCACTCCGGCGTGGGGGCCATGACCACCCGCTCCTGCCAGCCGGGGAAAGCCAACTCCTCGCCCGGCGGCAGGCTGACGGCCTTGATGTAGTGCGTCGTATCCTTGTTCGACTGGCGCAAATGGCGGCTGCTGGCCGCCCGCGCCTCTTGCTCGGCAACGATATTTTCCCAGATGCGGGCCTGAATGTTGACGTTCAACTCTGCTTCCGACCCGTCGGCATAGCGTACAACCATACGCGGCCCGTTGAGGGCCACGACTGTGTATTCACCAATGCGATTTCGATAAACCCCGTTGAGTTCGAACATCGCTCCCATTTCACTCCTGTGCAAATTTGGGCCGCATAGTATCTGTTTACTTCTCAGAGCGCAAGCCCGCCCTTGGACACCCACCCACACCTGACAGGTGTTAAGGCAAAGGCACGAAGGCCGCCCCATCCCACACCACACCGAGCCGCCCCGGAGTGGCGCAGCCGTCGCGAATCAGTTCCGGCCGCCCATCGCCGTCACCGTCGCGCACGACCAGGCCGCCGGTGCAACGCTCCGGCACGTCCAGCAGCGCCGGCGCGCCGCCCGCGGCCGAAAGCACCCACGTCGCCCCCGTGGCCGCGTCGCGCAGCACCACGTCAGCGAGGCCATCGCCGGTCAGGTCGGCCGTGGCAGCCACGGACACGGCGGTATAGCTCACTTCACCCACCGGCCGCCAATCGAACAGCACAACCGGCCGCTCGCCGGCCACGCCCAGCGCCGCCACCTGGGTCAGGTGCGGCGCGCCCGGCCCGCCGCTCCACACGGCGACAAGCTCCTGCCCCGCGTCACCGGTCAGGTCGGCCGCCTGCCAGGCGAAGGCCCGCGCCGGGCGCTCGCCCAGCCAGTGCAGGCGCAGCCCGGCCAGCGCCGTCGGGCCTTGCGTCTCATAGGCGGCGATGAGGTCGGCCAGCGGCCCCTTGGCCTGCGGCGCGGCCAGGGTCGGCGCGGCGGCGGCCGGCTCTTCTTCCGGCTCGCCGGCGCGCGGGTTCGGCTCGGCTGGGTGGACCAGGCGCAGCCCGCCGGGCGAGGGCAACACCGGCTGGCGGCAGCTATAGCTCAGGGCCAGCTCTTGCCGTTCGCTCTGAATGCCGACGACGGCCGCGCCGCCGTTGCCGCCGGCCGCCGTCGTCGGGTCGGTATAAAGGAAGACGATGTCGTTGCTCGTCTCGAACAACTGCGCCTCAAACGTCACCCGGTCTTCCAGGTCAGGGCCATAGAGCGGCACGTCGTCCCACTCGATGACGAAGACGCGCGCCGGCGATTGGCCGACGACGGCCGTCTCCAGCGCCCCGACGTTGGTCAGGTCGAGGTCGGCCCAGTAGGGGGCGATGAGGTCGCCCAGGCCGACGGCCGGCGAAGTACACGCGGTGGGGTAGATCGGGCTGCGGGTAGTGAATTGCAGGTTGCCGTTGCTACCGGCGTTCAGGGCGTCGTAGGTCGCGCCGTAGAAGGTGAACGGGAACGGCAGCTCGATCCGCGCCACGCCATCGTCGGCGACCAGGCCGGTGGGAGTCGCGGCGTCCACGTAGGCGTAGGCCGCCGCCCCTTCGCAGGTGTAGCCGTAGCGGTCGGGGCCAGGGCAGAAGGCCAGCGCCGGGCCATAGACGCCCTGCGAACGCGCCCGCCAGAACAGGACGAAGGCGATGATCACGGCCAGCAAGACCAGAGGGATCAGAAGCCGCGCGGCACGGATGCGCATGGCGGCGGAGTGTAGCGCGAATTGGGCAATTGCGCTATGGGCCGTAGCGCGATTCTCCCGAATCGCGCGCGATTCGGGAGAATCGCGCTACAATATGAGGGTCATGATCGCCGCTGTTGCCCTCATTCTGATCGTGCTTTTCGTGCTGCTGCGCCCCCTTCTGGCCGCTTGGCGCTACGCCCGGCCGCGGCGGTCGCCGGGCAGCGACGCGCTCCCCACCTGGCGCGACGAGTACGAGGCCGTCAACCTGAGCAATGGCGCGTCGCCCGGCCGCGCGGGTTGGTACCGGCCATCGCGCAACGGCGCGGCCGTGCTCCTGCTGCACGACCACGGCGGCAGTGCGCCGGACGTGCTGCCCCAGGCTGAGGCGCTGGCCGAAGCGGGCTATGGCGTGCTGCTGGGCGATCTGCGCGGCCACGGCCAGAGCGATATCGCCCGCTTCGACCGCGCCGCGGCGGTCGAGGACGCGGTGGCCGCCGCCGCTTGGCTGCAACGGCGCGAAGATGCGTCGTCGCGCATCGGCATTCTGGGCGTCGGGCTGGGCGGCACGCTGGCCCTGCAAGCCGCGTCACGCAGCAAGTACATCCACGCCGTGGCCGCCGACGACCCGCTGCCGGCCACGCTTGACGATCTGCCGCCGCCGGCCGGCGTCATTGATCTGTTGTGGCGCTACCCCCAGGCGTACCTCTTTCTGTCGGCCGTTGACCGCTTCGCCCGCGCCGCCCATCTGCCGGCCAATACGCGGGCGCTGGCGCGGTTGGCCGGGCGGCCGGTGTGGTTCGGCAGCGCCAATCACGGCCCGCAGCAGCGCCGCGCGCGCCACCTCTTCGCCGCTGCCCGGCGGCCGAAGACGTTGTACGAGTATCCCCCGACCACGCCGGAAGCCTACGCCGGCCAACTGCCGGCCTTCTTCGGCCCCGCCCTGGCGGTGAACGGCGCGGCGGGCGCGTGGCCGGCGGACGACAGCGGCCCGGCGGCGACGCCTACAGCCGCAGTCGAGCCGTCCGCCCGGCCCATCGGCGAGCGCACCGTCGCCCCGGCCACGGCTATGATGGTCGCCTTCGCCGTCGTCCCGCTGGCCATGCTGGGGCTGTTCGCGCCTTTTCAGTTGCGTTGGGGGTTGACCCCGCCGCGGTTGCCCGTCGGCCGGCCGCTGCTGCTGGTGCTGGGCTTCCTCGGCCTATTAGTGGCCGGGCTGCTGCTGCGCGAGGCAGTGCATCTGGCGGCCTACTACGTCATCGGCCGCGTGCCGCGCGGCGCGGCGCGGTGGGGCGGCACGGGGGCCGGGCTGACGCCGCGCGTGCGCTGTGCGACGCTGCTGCCCGCCCGCGCCTACCGGGCCATTCTGCTCGCGCCGGGGCTGTTGCTGGGCGTCGCGCCGGGCATCCTTGGCATCGTCGTCGGCTCCTGGCTGCTGATCCTCTGGGCGCTGTGGATGCTGGTGGCCGCCGGCGGCGACCTGGCGGCGCTGTGGGCCATGCGCGGCCTGCCGGGCAACACGCTGGTGCGCGCCCACCCAACCCGCCCCGGCTGCGAGTTCTTCGCTTCCGACAAATATGTGCAAAATATTGACAATTAGCTAGTCATCGGCTACAATTACGGCCGATGTCAATAGTTTGTACACATTGTAACGTCGGGGAGTAAGAAACTGACATGGCCAAAGCGAAGAAACTGGCACCGGGTGATGCCGCGCCGGACGGGATCTGTCTGAACGTGGATGGGCTGCCCGTCGAACTGTCTACCTTTTGGGAAAAGGGGCCGCTGCTACTGACCTTCCTGCGCCACTTTGGCTGAATTCACTGTCGCGAATGGCTGGCTCAGTTGGAGCTGCACCACGCGGAAATCGAAGCGGCCGGGTTGCGCATCCTGGCTGTTGGCCTGGGCGAACCGAAGCACGCCCGTCACTTTGGCGGCAAGCTGGCCCCCAACGTCGAATGCCTCACCAACGAGAAGCCGACCCTCTATGAGGCGTTCGGCATCGAGCGGGGCAACATCCTGCGGCTGATGGCGCCGGACGCCATCATGGCCGGGGCGCGGGCGGCGTCGCGCGGCCACACTCAGGGCGAAAGTACCGGCGAAACGACGCGCCTGCCGGGCACGTTTATCGTTGATGTCCAGGGCATCGTGCGCTACGCCCACTATGGCAAGCACGCCGGCGATCAGCCGGACCTGGAAGAGCTAATAAGCTGGTGGCGTGATCAGCCGTAGCGCGATTCTCCCGAATCGCGCGATCGCGTAGGGCGCGATTCGGGAGAATCGCGCTACGTTTACTTACGCGCCTTGGCCTGTGCGATCCACTCGTCGGGGTTGGCCACGCTGGTGGCGTGGGTCACTTCGCGCAATTGGTCGGCCGAAGCCTTGGCCACGTCGGCAAAGGTCGTGATCCCCGCCTGGCGCAGCCGCTCGGCGAAGACGGGGCCGATGCCCTTGATCTCGGTCAGGTCGTCGGCGGCCAGCGTCGCTTCGGCGGCACGTGTGGCCGGCTCGGCGGCCGGGGCCTCGGTCTCTATGGCCACGCCGGCCGACCGATAGCCGGCCGCGCCGTCGCTGCGCCGCCGCCGCAGCAGCCGTCTCGTCCCGTCGGCGGCCAGCGCCACCGCCCCGGCTCCCACCAGATACCACGCCTTCGGATTGAGTATCTTTGTCTTTGACATATCGCTTCCCTTTCCTGCTTCTCAACACCACGATATGGAACATTGTAACATGGAACCTCACCCACCGGAAGCAGCAGCAGAATGGCACACGGATGACGCAGATTCGGCGCAGATTTTCACTGCAAGCGTCTTCCTGCGAAAATCTGCGTGAAATCAGCGTCATCAGCGTGCCATTCTTTCGGCGATTGACGCCCCGGCCCGATGCGGCTATAATACGCTTTACGATTGCCCTGGTGGCGGAATTGGCATACGCGGTAGGTTGAGGGCCTATGTCCTTAGGACGTGGAGGTTCGAGTCCTCTCCAGGGCACACAGTTTAATCAGCGAACACGTTGACCGGGACGAGTAGCCCGCGCAACCCGCGCCAGAGAAGTGGACGCCACAGGCTGAGAGCGCCACTCGCGGGACAACGGCCAAAACCCCCCGGGAGTGGTTGCCCCAACGTCCTTGTGACCAGTAGGGTGGCCCGGTAGGCTCCGTTAGCGGCCACAATGAGCGCGGGCCTGTGCCCGCTGAAATTGGGTGGAATCGCGACGCCGTCGCCCCATAGTGGGCGGCGGCGCTTTTGTTTTTAAGGCTATGAAGAATAAGAAGCTCACGCAAAGGCGCAAAGAAGCGAAGACGCAAAGAAAGAAATTCTTTTCTTCTTTGCGCCCTTTGCCCCTTAGCGCCTTTGCGTGAGATCTACCCTCTCAAGGAGAAACCACAATGAACAAGATACCGGTAGGTGTGCTGGGCGCGACGGGGACGGTGGGGCAGCGGTTTGTGCAGCTATTGGCCGACCATCCGTGGTTCGAAGTGGTGGCCGTCACCGGCTCCGACCGCACCGTCGGCCGTCCCTATGGCGAGGGCGTTAACTGGCTCATGCCCGGCCGCGTGCCGGCGCGGGCGGCCGAACTCATCGTCCGCCCCACCACGCCCGACCTCGACATCCCCGGCGACCCGCCGGTCGTTTTCTCCGCCCTGCCCACGGGCGAGGCCAAAGAGTGGGAGCCGCAGTTCGCCGCCGCCGGCTACGCCGTGGTGACCAACACCTCCGTCTTCCGCATGACGCCCAACGTGCCGCTGCTCATCCCGGAGGTCAACCCCGACCACACCTGCCTCATCCCCACGCAGCGGGCGGAGAACAACTGGCCGGGCTTCATCGTCGCCAGCCCCAACTGCTCGACGACCAGCGCCATCCTGCCGCTGAAGATCTTCCAGCAGGCGTTCGGCGTCACGGCGGCGATCATCACCACCATGCAGGCCATCTCCGGCGCGGGCTACCCCGGGGTGTCGTCGCTGGACATCTATGACAACGTCGTGCCCCACATCGGCGGCGAGGACGAGAAGCTGCAAAACGAGCCGAAGAAGCTGCTGGGCGACGTGCGCGACGGCCACATGCGCATGGCCGACATCGCCGTCAGCGCCCAGGCCAACCGCGTGCCGGTCATTGACGGCCATCTGGCCAGTGTGTCGGTCAAGCTGGCCCGCCCGGCCTCGGCCGATGAGGCCATCGCCGCCCTGCGCGACTGGCAGCCGCCGGCCATCTGCGCCCAACTGCCCTCCACGCCGCACGAACTGCTCATCGTCCGCGACGAGCCGGATCGGCCGCAGCCCCGCCGCGACCGCGACGCCGGCGATGGCCTGGCCTGGACGGTGGGCAAGGTGCGCGAGTGCCCCGTGCTCGACGTGCGCTACGTGGCCCTGACACACAACACCCTGCGCGGCGCGGCCAGTGGGGCGCTGCTCAACGCCGAGTTGTTGGCGGTGCAGGGCTATATCGGGAATTAGGGGCTAGGGATTAGGGATTAGGGGCTAGGGAAGAAGGCTCTTCCCTAGCCCCTAATCCCTAACCCCTAATCCCTCTCTTCCTATGGCGTGACGGCTAGCGAATTGGGAATGTAGCCGGGCACGACCTGCACCCAACTCTGGCCGATTTGCAGCGGGAAGGGGTTCCCCTGGGCGTCGGTGAAGGTTAGCTGGTCGTTGCGGCCGACGCGGTTCCAGGTGACATCGTAGCGCTGCCCATCGCGGAAGACCACCGCCGGGCCGCTGCCCCATAGTTGAATCTCAATGGATAGCGCGGCGCAGACGCCATTGTTGATCTGTTCGCAGATGTTGGCGTCATTGACGTGGTAGGGCGTGATGTAGATGACGTTCGACACCGTCACCTGCTCCTCGGTGTTGGCGTCCAGATGCTCCTCGAAGTCCATCCAGCGCCGGTACTGGCCGATCTCCGGGTCATAGACCCACTCGATCTCCTCCGTCTTGTAGCTGACGTTGATCTTCGTCGCCGGGGAGCCGCCCGCCGGGGCCACTTCGGTGAAGGCGTTGAACGTGCCGAAGTGCGGCGCGGTGTTCAGCCCCTTGGCCTCGACCGCCTGCCACAGGTCGGCCATGCGAATGTAGAGCGTGTGCTCAAACGGCTTGGTCTCGTCACCGGTGCGGTAGAAGCCCGGCTCGGCCGCGCGCAATAGCCGGTCGCTGAAGTCGGAGGCGTTGAGCCGCTGGTTGACGCCGACGCTGGCCCCGGAGAAGGCCAGCATGGCGTCGTACATGGCCGGCAGCTCCAGGTCAATGAGCCGCGCGCTGCGCACCGGGCCAACGGTAGGGGGCACGGTGTCGTAGAAGATGGCCGTGAAGCGCGTCACCGAGCCTTCGGTCCAATGCTCGAAGATGAGGTCGGCGTCGTTGAGGCCCGCCTGCGGCCGGGTATAGTCGGCAGGGGCGTTGGCCAGCTTGACGGCGATCGGCCGCCGGTCGAGGTCATCGGGGTTGGGCACTTCTTCGCCCGTCATCGGGTTGCGCCCGGCGAAGGCGGCGGCCTCGGCGGCCAGCACGACGGTATCGGGCAGCGGCGTCACCTCCGGCGTCGGCGGCGCGGCGGTCACTTCGGGCGTCACCACGGGCGGCGGCGGCAGCGTGGCGGCCACGACGACGGTGGCGGTGGGTGGCATGGGCGAAATGGTGGCCGCGACTTCGGCCTCGGCCGTGGCCAGCGCGGAGGTCGGCGGCGCGGGAATCTCTCCCACTTCGGCATTGCCGCCGCAAGCCACCGCCAAAATGGCAACGATGATGAGCAAGAATGAAAGGCGTTTCCACAACATGTTGTTCACTCAAATGATTGGGATTTTGCGCCGGCCGGCCAGATGCACTCAGCCGGCGCACGGTCTGAATTGTACTCCAATTGGGGCGGCCCGGCGTTACGACTAGGTGACTGCTTGCCTACTCTTTACCCACAGAAGGAGAAGCATAGCCGACATCTTGCGCGGCAGGTTCCAGGGGCCAGGTTTCAGGGGCTAGGGAAGAACCGAGAGAAAGATGAGCGCGGTTGACATCCGGGTGCAGAGTCACTAGAGTTATGACTGATCGGTCATTTTGTGACCGGTACGTCAATAGTCTGGCGATTGGCTGGAAGGCAGTATGACAGTGAATAGCGCAAACAGACAGGCCCCACCGACGACCCCGCTCAAAGAGCGGCAGCGCGAAGCGCGCACCGGGCTGATCCTGGAAGCGGCCTATGCCGAACTCGTCGCCAAGGGGTATCACGACGTCTCGATGGACGAGATCGCCGCGCAAGTGGGCATCTCCAAGGGGACGCTCTATCTCCACTTCGCCGGCAAAGAGGCGCTCGTTGCCCGGCTGCTGGAACGGGAGATCGCCCAATACCTGTCGCTGATCGAGGAAGTCGCGCATCAGGAGATGACCGTGCGCGCCCGCCTGGAGCGCATTCTGCTGGAGACGTATCACGGCATTCAGGGCGGCCACCAATTCCTGCTGGCCCTGCGCGCCATCGGCTGGAACAAAGGCGCTATCTGGGAGCGACTGGAGACGCAGGTCTCGCTCTCCGGCCTGACCGATAGCCTGGCGCGGCTGTTTGAAGAGGGGCAACGCCGCGGCGAACTGGACGCGACGCTGCCGACGCCCATCCTGGTCGCCCTGTTCATGGGCCTGATGCGCCTGTATGGCGATGAGCAACTGGACAATGCCAATCCACTGGCCCCGGAGGAGGTTGTGCGGGCGGCCGGCCACATCCTGTTTCAGGGCATCCTGGCTCCCGCCGCCGGGGCCTAACTGTTCTGTCGTTCAACTGTTCGAGAGGAGTCTGCCATGATTATCAATACGACTGTCAAACCGCTGCCGGGGCCTAAGAGTTTCTACGGCTGGCAAAACCTGCGCGACCTGGGGCAGAAGGGGATGCTCGCGTTCATCGCCCAGCAGTGGCGCGAACACGGCGATCTATTCGAGGTGCAGGTGGGGCCGCAAAAGCTGGTTATCGTCATCCACCCCGAGCACGTCCGCCACATCACCCTGACCAACGCCCCCAACTACGAGAAGTTGAAGAGCTATGATCCGGTGCGCAAGTACATCATCGGCGATGGCCTTGTCACCAGCACCGGCGAGCTATGGAGGCGGCAGCGCCGGCTGATGGCCCCCTTCTACACCCCGCGCGGCGTGCAGGAGTTCGCCGACATCATGCTGCGCGACACGCTGACCATGACCGAGCGCTGGGAAGGGCTGGCCGCCGAGCGCACCCTGGTGGAGATGTTCGACGAGATGGCCCTCGTCACGGCGTCCATTGTGCTCAAGGCGATCTTCAGCACGGAGTCAACCGACGACATTCTGTGGATCAAGCACAGCGTCGAGACGATGATCGGCTATGCCGGCAGCAAGCGCGCCAACCCGTTCCAGATTCCCGATTGGGTGCCGACAACCGACAACCGCAACTTCTGGAACGCGCAACGGCGGGTTCACGAGTACATTGATGGCGTATTGGATAGCCGCCTGGATATGGATGAGTGGGACTATCCCAACGATCTGCTGTCGAAGCTGATCCTGGCCGAAGACCCGGAGACGGGCGAGCGCATGTCGCGCAAGCTGCTGCGCGACGAGGCGCTGACCAACTTCTTCGCCGGCTACGAGACCTCGGCCCGCTCGATGAGCTACGCCTGGTACGCGCTGGCCAACAACCCCAGCGTGCGGGCCAAGCTGCACGAGGAGCTAGACCGCGAACTGGGCGACGCCATCCCCACGCTCGACACGCTCAAGCAGTTGCCCTACACGCTACGGGTGATCAAGGAGACGCTGCGCCTCTATCCGCCGGCGCCGATGTACGCCAAGGACGTGATTGACGACGACGTGATTGACGGCTACCACATCGAGAAAGGCTCGGTGATGCTGCTCTGCCCCTACTTCACCCATCGCCACCCCGACTTCTGGGAAGAGCCGTTGCGCTTTGAGCCGAACCGCCACGCGCCCGAGGCGGAGAAGGAGCGCCATCCGCAGGCCTACCACCCCTTCGCCTCCGGGCAGCGGGTGTGCCTGGGCAACCACTTCTCGCTGCTGGAGACCCACATCATGCTGGCCATCCTGGCGCGGCGCTTCGACCCGCAATTGCTGCCCACCTACCGGGCGCAGTTCATCGGCGATACCCTGCTCGACATCACCAATGGCTTGCCGATGGTGCTGACAAAGCGTTTGTAGGGCGGGTTGGCAACCCGCCTCTTCCCGCCCCTTCCAGACGCGAGATACCAGGAGATTAACAATTAAATGGGCATACCGCGCCGGCTAGCCGCGGTGGATTGAAATCCACCGCTAGCGTAGGAAGTGCGTTGAAACGCACTGAAGAAGCGGGTCCCTCGCGGGTCCCTCTCTGAAAGTGCGTTTGAACGCACTTCTGCGCTAGCGGCTGGTTCTTCAACCCGCCGCGAAGGACCAGCGGCGTATGTGTCGGTTATTTTGTTAATCTCCTATATGTACAATATGCCTTAAGAATCATGCACACTGCACAAGTAGAATCAATAACAGAAGTCCAATCAGTGACATAATCGGTGCTACCAAAGCAGCTCCACAAGAACTAGCGACAACACCTCCCAAACTGGGAGTTTGCCCAGGCATATTCCGCTGATGCGAACGATAGCAGGCATCACAATACTGGTGATATGACCGTCGAGCAACGAATGCTTGCCCACATGACTGACATTGCTTCACCATTAGCTCCCCCTCTACATCTTCACGGCTAGATTCGTGGCTCTAATAGAAAGTAATCTTCTAGCGGCTCCTCAAACCCGCGCGGGTGGTATTCGCCGGTGTGGCGGTCGAGGACGTACTCGCCGTGGTAGTCGCCGCGGCTAATCCGCTCCAGCATCTCCACCAGTCGATCCACGTCGTCGCTGTTGTTGTAGCAGCCGAAGCTGGCCCGCACCATGCCCGGCATGTCGCTCTTGTCGCCGGCCAGCAGGTGGTCGCGCCAGCGGGCCGATTCGACCTCGTCCAGTTGCAGCAGGTGGACAACGTAGGGGTGGGCGCAGAAGCAGCCGCTGCGCACGCCGATGCCGCCCTCATAGCCCAGAATGGCCGCCACCAGGAAGTGCGACACCCCCTCGACGTTGAACGGGATGACGCCGACCTTCTCGGCCGCCCGCGCCGGGTCGGTCTCGCCATAGAGGCGGATGCCCGGCAGGCGACCGAGCCGCTCCAGCGTATAGGCCACCAACTCCGCCTCGTGGGCGGCGATGGCCTCCATGCCAATTTCCATCAGCGTCCGCGCGGCCACGGCCATGGCCACCGCGCCGACGACGTTGGGGCTGCCCGCCTCGTCGCGGTCGGGCGCGCCGGCCCAATGCACGTCGTCGAGAGTAACGATGTCCACCGTGCCGCCGCCGCGATACTCCGGCGGTTGGCGCAGGAAGACTTCGCGCGGGCCGATCAGCGCCCCCGTGCCGAACGGCGCGTACATCTTGTGGGCCGAAAGGGCCACGAAGTCGAGGTGCTCCGGGTCGTCGTCGGGGCGCATGTCCACCCGGCGGTGGGGGGCCAGTTGGGCGGCGTCCACCAGGATGAGCGCTCCCGCTTCGTGGGCCTTGCGCGCCAGGCGGTGGATGGGCTGGATGAAGCCGCTGACGTTCGACGCGCCGCTGACCGCCACCAACACCACCCGCCCGGCGTGGGCGGCCAGTTGCCGGTCGAAGTCGTCCTCGTCCAGCCGGCCGTCGGCCAGGACGCGAACGTGGACGACATGGGCGTGCGGCCGCCAGGGCAGGTCGTTGCTGTGGTGTTCGAGCTGGGTGGTGATGACCACCGCGTCCGGCCCCAACGGCAGCCGCCAGGCCAGCTTGTTGATGGCCTCGGTCGTGTTCTTGCCGAAGATGACGGTGTTGGTGCGCGGGTCGGCGCCGACGAAGCGGCCGATGATGGCGTGGGCCTGGTCATAGGCCACCGTGCTGAGGCGCGACTTGAAGCCCGTGCCGCGGTGGACGCTGGAGTAGAAGGGCATGAACTCATCCACGGCCCGCGCCACGTCAATCAGGGGCGGCGTGCTGGCGGCGTTGTCGAGGTTGACGTAGGGCACGCGCCGGCCATCGAGCAGTGGCACTTCGCGCTCCAGGCCCACAATCCGGTCACGCAGGTCGAGAGTGGCTATCATGGTATGCTCCTGAGAGAGAAGAGCTCACGCAAAGGCGCTAAGGAGCAAAGGCGCAAAGAAGAAAAGAAGAGCATTTCTTTACTTTGCGTCTTGGCTCCTTAGCGCCTTTGCGTGAGCCCCTTTCACAAGTCCTGGCGGCCCTCGAAAGCGCGGCCGAGGGTGATCTCGTCGGTGTACTCCAGGTCGCCGCCGACGGGCAGGCCGCGGGCCAGCCGCGTCAGGCGCACCTTGTGGTCGGTCAGACGGCGCTGCAAGTAGAGCGCCGTGGACTCTCCTTCCAGCGTCGGGTTGGTGGCCAGGATAAGCTCGCGGAAGTCGCCGGCGGCCACGCGCTGTACCAGTTCGCCCACGCGCAGGTCTTCCGGGCCGATGCCCTCCACGGGCGAGATGGCCCCGTGCAGCACGTGGTAGCGGCCATTAAACGCCCGCGAGCGCTCGATGGCCAGCACGTCCAGCGGCTCCTCGACCACGCACAGGAGGCGGGCATCGCGCGCGTCATCGTCGCAGATGGGGCAGGGGTCGTCCTCGGTGATGTTGAAGCAGACCGAGCACAGGCGCGTGCGCTCTTTCAGTTCGTGCAGCGCGGTTGAGAGATCGAGGGCCTGGTTGTCGGTGGCCCGCAACAGGTAGAACGTCAGGCGCGAGGCCGACTTGGGGCCGATGCCCGGCAGGCGGGCGAACTCGTCAATCAGCTTTTGGACGGAACGGGGCAGAACGGATTGAGCCACGCGCTTACCCCATCAGGCCGCCCAGCAGCCCGTCCATCCCGCCCACGCCGCCGGTGATCCCTTCCATGCGCTGCGCCGCCAGCGCCTGCGACTGCTCGATGGCGGCGTTGATGCCGGCCACGAGCATGTCTTGCAGGAACTCGACCTCGTCGGCCACCAGCACCTCTTTGTCAATGGTGATGGCCCGCACGCGCTGGTGGCCGGTGATGGTGATGGTGATGACCCCACCGCCGGCGCTGACGGTCAGCGTCTCGTTCTCCAGCGCCGTCTGCGCCGTGGCCATGTCCTGCTGCATCTTCTGCACCTGGGCCAGCATGTCGTTGGGGTTGCCGCCGCCTGCTTTCTTCTTCGGCTTGCCGTGGAAATTGCGTTTCGTCATATGTACCTCAGAGGGAATTAGGAATTAGGAATTAGGAATCAAAGAAACACGCGCTTCGACTCTTAATTCCTAATTCCTAATTCCTAATTCCTAATTTCTTTCATCACTCATCGTCGCGCACTACGCCGCCAAGTTCGGCAGCCAGGGCCTGGAACTCGTCTTTGTGAATGGGCACGGGGTAGTCGGCCGTGGTCACGGTGCGGATCAGGCAACCGTCATTGCCGCTGAGGGCGCGCAGGGCAGCTACGACCGCGTCGGCCGCGCCGGCCGTCTTGTCGAACTTGTCCTTCAGTAGCGGATAGTCGAAGCCCAGAATGACCGTTCGCCCCTCGATGGCCAGCGGCTTGCACATCGTCAGCAGCGCCGGCAGGTTCTTATTGTGCTGCCCCACCCGCCGCGCCATCTCCGGCCACAAGGCGGCGACGGCCGGGACGGTGAGGGTGGCGGGGGGCGAGAGGCGGGTGGCGGATGGGGCCGGCTCGTTGGTCGTTGGTTGTTGGTCGTTGGTCGGCGCGGGAGGTGGCGAGGGGCGGGTGGCGGGTGGCGCGTCGGCCGCAGTCGTTGGTCGTTGGTCGTTGGTCGATGTGGAGGGTGCCGGCTTTGACGTTGGTGGTTGGTCGTTGGTGGTTGGTCGTTGGTCAGCGGTCGGCGGTCGCTGATCGGCGGTCGGCGGTCGGTGGTCGGCGGTCTCTGGCAACTGACCACTGACAACTGCCCGCTGGTCACTCGTCACTCGTAACTCGTCACTCGTCACTCGAATTGGCCCCTCCGGCAACAACTCAATAAACGCCAACTCCAGCGGCAACTGCGGCTGCCAACTGCCGGCCGGTTGCAGCGCCGCCTCCTGGAAGCGGCGCACGGCGTCAATGAGCGCCCGGCGCGGGGCGCGGGCGGCCTGGGCCAGCATGTCGCGCTTGCGCTCCACCGGTCCCTCCACGTCCAGTTGCGCCCCGGCGGCCTGCATCAGCAGCAGTTGGCGCAGGTGGCCCACCATCTGGCGGCAGAACTGGCGCGCGTCGGCCCCGGAACCCAGCGCGTCGTGGATGACGCCCAGACCGCGGGCGCTGTCGGCGTCGAGCCAGGCGTCCACGACGGCCAGCACGGCCGCGTCGGGGGCCGTGCCCAACACCAGTTGCGCCCGCTCCAGGGTGATGCGGTCGTCGGGCGAGACGACCAGTTGATCGAGCAAACTCTCGGCGTCGCGCACGCTGCCGGCCGCCTGCCGCGCCAGCAGTTCCACCGCCCCCGGCTCGATGGCCAGCGCCTCCTGCTGCGTCAGCCAGTTGAGCCGCGCGGCGATCTCCGGCGTGGTCAGCAGGCGGAAGTTGAACTGCTGGCAGCGCGACTTGATGGTGACGGGGACTTTGTGTTCCTCAGTTGTGGCCAGCACGAAGATGGTGTGGGCCGGCGGCTCCTCCAGCGTCTTCAACAGGGCGTTGAAGGCGGCGATGGAGAGCATGTGGACTTCGTCAATGATGTAGACCTTGTAGCGCCCCTGGCTGGGGGCAAAGTTGACCTTCTCGCGCAGGGTGCGGATGTCGTCCACGCCGGTGTTGCTGGCGGCGTCAATCTCGATCAGGTCGAGGAAGCGGGCCTCGTTGACGGCGTGGCAGAGGGGGCAGGTGTCGTCGGGGCGCTGGGCCGGGTCGGCCGCCTGACAGTTGACCGCCTTGGCCAGCAGGCGGGCCATCGTCGTCTTGCCCGTGCCGCGCGGGCCGCAGAAGAGGTAGGCGTGGCCGACACGGTCGGCCGCCACCGCCGCTTGCAGCGTGCGCGTCACGTGCTCCTGGCCAATGACCTGGTCGAAGCGGGCCGGACGCCATTTGCGGGAGAGGGCTTGCGACATGAGCTTCCTTCCGAAAGACCTCAGAGGTCTTCTGAGACCTCTGAGGTCTAGGTCGCAAGTTTACCACCGATGGGAGGGGGGTACAAGACAGGGCAATGGGGCCACCTTAGGGCTGTTTCAAAGTACTAGAAGCCCATAATATCGAGTGCAAGGGCAGGATTAGCCGAGAAAGCATCCAAGGCGGCACTAAAGGAAGCAAAGTGTGCCAAGCGT
>WBZP01001196.1_pt1 | contig 32893 bp, 24 predicted proteins | sample 5204301 | NCBI WGS metagenome assembly WBZP01 (sample SAMN12412401, study PRJNA552823) | activated sludge metagenome | isolation source: activated sludge from nitrification reactor of wastewater treatment plant... | place: USA: Pennsylvania | collected 2017 | reverse complement strand
CGCGGCTACGCCTCGCTCGATTACGAGTTCAAGGAATTTCGTGGCGCTGACGTCGTCAAGCTTGATATCTTGGTGGCAAACGAAAAGGTGGACGCGCTTTCGCTGATCGTGCATCGGCAGAACGCGATATACCGCGGTCGCGAAGTCGCCGCCAAGATGCGCGAACTGATACCCAGGCAGATGTTCGATGTGGCGGTGCAGGCGGCGATCGGTGCGCGCATCGTTGCGCGCGAGACGATCAAGGCGCTGCGCAAGAACGTACTCGCCAAGTGCTATGGCGGTGACATTACGCGGAAGAAGAAGCTGCTGGAAAAGCAGAAGGCGGGCAAGAAGCGCATGAAGCAGGTGGGCAACGTGGAGATTCCGCAGGAAGCCTTCCTTGCGGTGCTTCGTGTGGGTGAAAAATAGCGAGCGGGGGGCGGTTTGAATTTTGCGTTGATACTCTTCGTGCTTTTGATCGTCACCGGTGTGGTCTGGTGCGCAGACAGGTTCTATTTCCGCCACCGGCGTGCGTCCGATGCACCCGAACCGTGGTGGGTGGAATACGGCGCCAGTTTTTTTCCGGTTATCCTGATCGTGTTCTTCCTGCGCTCATTTCTGGTCGAGCCCTTCAAGATCCCATCAGGGTCGATGATTCCCACGCTGCTGGTGGGAGACTTCATCCTGGTCAACAAGTTCGCCTACGGTATCCGGCTGCCGGTGATCAACAGAAAGGTCCTGGATATCGGTTCTCCGAAACGCGGCGACGTCATGGTGTTTCGCTACCCAGTCGATCCTTCGCTGGACTACATAAAGCGCGTCGTCGGTCTGCCGGGCGACAAGGTCGTCTATCAGAACAAGCGCCTGACAATCAATGGCGAAGCGATACCGACGGCGCCGTCCGGGGACTATCTGCATCCAGACAGGCTCACGTTCTCTGACCAATACATGGAGAAACTCGGTGCCGAGCAACACCTGCTCCTGGTTGATAAGGAGGCGCCGTCCTTTGTCCCACAGGTTCTGCACTTCCCGAACCGCGACAACTGCATTTACAATAATGCTGGCGTGAGTTGCGAAGTACCGCCAGGGCATTATTTCGTCATGGGCGACAACCGCGATGCAAGTAGCGACAGCCGGGTATGGGGCTTCGTGCCGGAGGAGAACATCGTCGGTCGCGCATTCCTGATCTGGTTCAATTTCAGCGACCTCAAGCGGGTAGGTTCATTCAAGTGATAGAGGGCAGTCAGATGAAGGGTCAGCGCGGTCTCAGTTTCTGGGGGTTCCTGTTCGTGGCCATTCTGGCGGCCCTCGCCTTGCTGCTCGGCTTCAAGGTGACGCCGTCGGTAGTCGAATATTTCGGTATCAAGAAGGCGATCACTGTCGTTGCCTCCGAGTCCCAATCGGCATCGGTCGCGGACATTCGCGCGGCCTTCATGCGGCGCCAGGCAATCGACGACTTCAGTTCGGTGACAGACAAGGATCTCGACATTTCCAAGGAGGCTGGCGAGGTTGTCATTGCCGTGTCCTACCAGAAGAAGATTCCGCTATTTGCGAACGTGAGCCTTCTGATCGACTACGACGTAACATCTGCCGGCCGTCGATCTGCGAAGCGGGTGGAGTAGCTCCTGCCACGCGGAAGGCATGAACCTGTCCCGTTTACAGGCAGACATCGAGTATCGATTTTCGCGCCCGGGCCTGATCGAGCAGGCGCTGACCCACCGCAGCGCCGGGTCGCCGAACAACGAACGCCTGGAATTCCTCGGCGACTCGATCCTGAATTGCGTCATAGCCCACGCGCTTTATGAACGCTTCGCCGACCTCCGCGAAGGCGAGATGTCGCGTTTGCGGGCTAATCTCGTACGCCAGGAGTCGCTCTATCGGATCGCCAGCGATCTGCAACTCGGCGACGAACTGTGCCTCGGCGAGGGGGAACTGAGAAGCGGCGGTGAGCGGCGTCCGTCCATCCTTGCCGATGCGCTCGAGGCGGTGATCGGTGCGGTGTTTCTCGATGGAGGCTTCGAGGCCGCCCGGCGCGTTGTTCTCGGCCTCTATCGGGACCAACTGGAGCAGATCGATCTGCGCCAGTCGGGCAAGGATGCGAAGACCAGTCTTCAGGAGTGGTTGCAGGGGCGCCGGTATCCGCTCCCAGTCTACGAGTTGATGGGGGTTCGCGGAGAAGCTCATGCGCAGGAATTCGAAGTGCAATGCCGTGTCAGCAAACCTGCCCTGGTAACGATCGGTATCGGGCCGAATCGGCGGGTCGCAGAGCAAAGCGCCGCGCGACGTGCCATCGAGCAGTTGTCATCGCGATGAGTGTGGCCGAGAGAAGGCACGGTTTTCGCACAGGCTATGTCGCAATCGTCGGTAGACCGAACGTTGGCAAGTCGACCTTGATGAACCGGCTGATCGGACAGAAGATAAGCATTGTGTCGCGAAAGGCGCAGACGACGCGACATCGTGTGTCGGGGATCCTTACCAACGAAAATGCACAATTCGTTTTCGTCGACACGCCGGGATTCCAGACCGCGCATCGAAATGCCCTGAACCGCGCCATGAATCGCAGCGTGATCCATGCACTGAGCGGTGTGGACGTCGTTCTGTTTGTCGTCGAATGCGGGCGGTTCTCCCAAGCCGATCGCGCGGTTCGCAAGTTGATTCCAGCGGGGCTTCCGGTCATCGTTGTCCTCAACAAGATCGATCGTCTCGGGGACAAATCGCAGCTCCTTCCGCTTATCGACCAACTTCAGGCCGAGGGCGACTTCGCCGAGTTCGTTCCGCTAAGCGCGGAACGCGGGCAGGGACTCGATCTGCTGGTCGAGGCGACCGAGAAGTACCTGCCCGAGGCGCCGCCGGTATTCGCTGCCGACGACGTCACAGACCGTAGCGAACGCTTTCTCGCTGCAGAGTTTCTGCGCGAGAAGGTGTTCCGCCAGTTGGGCGAGGAACTTCCATACGGCATCGCCGTCGAGATCGAAAAGTTCGAGCAGGTCGGCGATTTGCGCCACATCCATGCCGCAATCATCGTAGACAAGGACAATCACAAGGGTATCGTTATCGGCGAGAAGGGAAGCCGTCTCAAACGCATCGGTGGCGATGCCAGGCGCGAACTCGAGACATTGTTCGGCGCAAAGGTGTTTCTCGAGGTCTGGGTCAAGGTAAAGAGCGGATGGGCCGACGACGAGCGTGCGGTCAAGAGCTTGGGATACGAATAGGACATTCGTGCGGTGAGCGCCAGGCAGCGTATCGACGACGAATCGGCCTTCGTGCTTCATGGCTATCCGTTCAAGGAAACCAGTCTCATCGTCGAAGTGATGTCGCGCAATCACGGACGCGTCGCGCTGGTTGCACGTGGTGCGCGCAGACCGAGATCGCCGCTGCGCGGTGTTCTGGTTGCCTTTCAACCGCTCGAACTCGGATGGTTCGGCCAGGCGGAAGTTCGCACGCTGGCCAAGGCAGAGTGGCAGGGCGGGCAACCGCTGTTGTCCGGACAGGCATTGCTGTGTGGCTACTACCTGAACGAACTGCTGCTCAAGCTGGTGCCGCGGGACGATCCGCATCCTTTGCTGTTCGAGAGCTATCGCGACGCACTTGCGGCACTGTCGATCGGCCAGTCCCAGCAACCGATTCTGCGTCGATTCGAGAAGGCGTTACTTCGCGAACTCGGCTATGGCCTGACACTAGACAGGGACGCCGACGCCGGTGACCCGATCGATCCGGCAAGACGCTACACCTATATAATCGAGCGCGGGCCAGTGCTGGCAGACGCCGCCGATGGCGACGGAATCGCCGTTGCAGGCGACGCTCTGTTGGCGATGGCGGCCGACGACTGGTCGGCGGCGGAAACCCAAGCGCAAGGCAAGACCTTGATGCGCAGTCTGATCCAGCACTATCTCGGCGGGCAGACGCTGCAGTCTCGCCGAGTATTCATCGATCTCCAGGAAGCTTGACTCATGGATCACGCATTTTGATTGAACTCGGCGTCAACATCGACCATGTTGCAACTCTGCGTCAGGCGCGCCGCACCTACGAGCCGGATCCGGTTTGGGCCGCCGTCGAAGCGCATCTTGGCGGGGCCGACGGCATCACGGTTCATCTGCGGGAAGACCGACGGCATATTCAGGACCAGGATGTGCGCCGCCTGCGTGAGCTCACGCATATCAAGCTCAATCTCGAGATGGCGGCGACCGACGAGATGGTGTCGATCGCGCGTGATCTGAAACCCGAGATGGCGATGCTGGTGCCGGAAGGGCGCCATGAGATCACGACCGAGGGCGGCTTGGACGTCGCCGCGCAGGAGTCTCGCCTGCGCACGGTCGTCGACAGACTGGCCGAAGTCGGCATTCTAACGAGTGTGTTCATCGATGCCGAATTGGCGCAAGTCGAGGCGGCGGCGCGAATCGGCGCGCGCGTCTGCGAGCTTCATACCGGCCCCTATGCGCAAGCCTTCTACGAGCGGGGCCGCGATCCGCGAAGCCCGGCTGTCGCGGCCGAACTGGAGAAACTGCTGACAGCCGGCCAGGCAGTTGTCGATCTGGCAATGCGCTTCAACGCCGGCCATGCATTGAATTACATCAACGTGCAGCCGGTCGCAACTCTGCCGCAGGTGCGCGAACTGCATATCGGGCATGCCATCGTCAGCCGGGCACTTTTCGTCGGAATGCGTGAGGCGGTTCGCGAGATGAAACGGCTGATGCGCGAAGCGGCGGCCCACGCCAGTCACCTGGCGCCATGATTCACGGCATCGGCACGGATATCTGCCGGGTCGCGAGATTCGATCGCATGATCGAAAGGTATGGCGAACGAACTGCCCGGCGCTTGCTGGGTCAGGACGAGTTCGATGAGTACAGCCGCGTCGCCCATCCTGGGCGTTTTCTTGCCCGGCGCTTTGCCGCCAAGGAGGCCTTTGCCAAGGCGCTAGGCACCGGCATTCGCGAACCCGTTCTGTTTTCGGCGATGCAGATTACGCACGATGCACTGGGCAAGCCGCAGCTAGCTTGCACGGGTGCGTTGCAGGAACTGGTCTGTGGACAGGCGCTCACAGTCCACTTGAGCATCAGCGATGAAGCGGAGTTTGCGACGGCCTTCGTCGTGATTGAAAGGACGCAACCGTGACCATCAACCCTGCGGTACGAACCAACGCTGGCGCCGGACCGGTAATCCTCGATATCGCTGGTATGGCACTTACGCAGGAAGAAGCCGAAGTGCTGCGCCATCCGCTCGTCGGTGGCGTGATCCTGTTTTCGCGCAATTTCGAGTCGCCGGAGCAACTCGATGCGCTGACCCGATCGATTCACGCAGTGCGCACGCCGCCGTTGGCAATCGCGGTCGACCATGAAGGCGGTCGAGTGCAACGGTTTCGCTCGGGCTTCACCCGGCTGCCGCCGATGCGTGCGCTGGGCAGGCTTTGGGATGCGGATCATGCAGCGGCGCTTGATGTCGCGCGAGCGACCGGTTTCGTCCTGGCCGCTGAACTGCGGGCGCAGGGCGTCGATCTTTCTTTCGCGCCGGTACTCGATCTCGATTTCGGGAGCAGCACGGTGATCGGCGACCGCGCGTTCCATCGCAATGGCGAGGTGACCGCGGCGCTCGCGCAGGCGCTTATCGTCGGCCTCAATGAAGGCGGCATGGGCAGCGTCGGCAAGCACTTTCCCGGGCACGGACAAGTCGTCGCCGATTCGCATGTTGCGATTCCAGTCGACGAGCGCGAGTTCGAGACGATCTGGAACGACGATCTGCTGCCCTATCGGCATCGACTCGGGCGCCAGCTTTCCGGCGTCATGCCGGCCCATGTGATTTATCCCAAAGTCGATCCGCAGCCGGCCGGCTTCTCGCGCTTCTGGCTGCAGGACGTTCTGCGGCAGCGTCTTGCGTTTCGCGGCGTTATCTTCAGCGACGACCTGAGCATGGAAGGGGCTGCGGTGGCCGGCGGTATCGTCGATCGCGCGCAGGCTGCCGTCCTCGCTGGTTGCGATGTAGTGCTGGTCTGCAATGCGCCGGAGAAGGCCCGTGAGTTGCTGGACAGGTGGCGTCCGGTGATCGACCCGGCAAGTGTCGCACGGGTCGCCGGGCTGACCCGACGCGACACGGCGCCGGATGCATTCGAACTCGAGGTTCGTGCCAACTATGTTCTGGCCCGCGAAAAGGTGGCCGATCTGGCCGCACGCGCCGCGGAACAGGGTTCCGCTGCCTGAGCATACATGTCGCGAGTTCTGCCGTTCGACCTTCAGGACTACGCGAGGCGGCTTTCTTGTTGCCGGGAATGCCCGCGTCTGGCCGCCTTTCTCGAAGGCGTTCGGCTGGAACAACCGGACTACTTTGCCGCGCCGGTGCCACCCTTCGGTCGCAGCGACGCGCGTCTGCTGATCGTCGGCCTGGCGCCCGGCATGCACGGCGCCAACCGAACAGGGCGGCCGTTCACCGGCGATTACGCTGGAATACTTCTCTACCGGACGCTGCATCGCTTCGGCTTTGCTACGCGGCCGGTTTCGGTTGCGGCAGATGACGGGTTGGAACTGATCGACTGTCTGTTGACCAACGCAGTGAAGTGCCTGCCCCCGCAGAACAAGCCTGCCACCGACGAGATCCGGCGATGCAATGGGCATCTGAAGAGCGAATTGCAGTCGCTCGCCTCGATCAGGGTGATTCTGGCCCTCGGACTGATCGCACACGGGGCCGTTTTGCGCGCCTGTGGGGTCAAGCAGGGCGGCGCGGTATTTGCGCATGGCGCGCGTCATGACCTGCAGGATGGCCGTGTTCTGATCGACAGCTATCACTGCAGCCGCTACAACACCAACACCGGCCGCCTGACCGAGTCGAGCTTTCACGCGGTGTTCGAGGTGGTCCGCCGCGAACTCGCCGCCTCCGCATAAGCGCAGTCTGTCGCAGCCGCACGATGTTCGACTCGAAGTCCTTTCTTGCCAGTTGTCCCGAGCATCCGGGCGTTTACCGAATGATCGGGGTTGCCGACGAGGTGCTCTACGTCGGCAAGGCGAAGAATCTCAAGAAACGGGTTTCTTCGTACTTTCAGCGCACCCAGTCGAGCCCGCGTATCGGCATGATGGTCCAGCAGGTCGCCCGGGTCGATGTCACTGTAACGCGTTCCGAAGCCGAGGCACTTTTGCTCGAGAACAATCTGATCAAAGGGCTGGCGCCAAAGTACAACATCCTGTTCCGGGACGACAAGTCTTACCCATGGATCACCCTGTCCGCCGACGGTTTCCCGCGGATCGGTTTTCACCGCGGCAGCTTCGCCAAGGGCGCGCGCTATTTCGGACCGTTTCCCAACGCGGTGGCTGTCCGTGAAAGCATTCAACTATTGCAGAAGATCTTTCAGTTGCGCACATGCGAGAACACGGTGTTCGCCAATCGCTCCCGGCCATGCCTGCTGCATCAGATCAGGCGCTGCAGCGCCCCTTGCGTCGGTCTGGTCACGGATCAGGCCTACTCGGCAGAGGTCAGGCTGGCGACGTTGTTCCTCGACGGCAAGCACTCGGAGGTGATCTCGCGCCTGACCGAGAAGATGGAGCGCGCCGCCGGCGTGCTCGCGTTCGAACAGGCCGCGTCCTACCGCGACCAGATTCGCACCCTCCAGACCGTCCTGTCCCGGCAATACGTCGAGAGTGTCAAGGCGGAGGACGTCGACGTGATCGCCGCGGTGGAGCAGGGCGGGCTGGTGTGCGTGAACCTTGCGATGGTGAGGGGCGGCCGGCATCTCGGCGACCGGCCGCAGTTCGCAGCCAATGCCGCCGGCGCGACCCCGGCCGACGCCTTGCACGCATTCATCGACCAGCACTATCGGGAACACGCTGCCCCGATGCGCGTGCTGGTCAATCTCGAGATTTGCGACGCCCTGCGCGATGCGCTCGACGATGCCGCCGGATTGCCGGTCGCGCTGACGCGGCCGCGCCTGGCCGTGGAACGCGCGTGGATGGAACAGATGGAGCAGAACGCCGGGCTGGCGATCGCCGCACGGCTAAAGGACAGCAGCCGCAGCGAAGAGCGGCTTGACGCGCTGCAGGCGACGCTCGGCCTGGCCGAGCGACCGGCGCGCATCGAATGCTTCGACATCAGCCACACGATGGGTGAGGCGACTGTCGCCTCATGCGTGGTGTTCGTCGATCGGGGAATGAAGAAGTCGGAATACCGGCGCTACAACATCGCCGACATCGTGGCCGGTGACGATTACGCCGCGATGCGCCAGGTATTGACCCGGCGCTACGAAAAAGTGGCGGCGGGCGAGGGCGCCTGCCCCGACCTGATCTTGATCGACGGCGGCAAGGGGCAGGTGGGCGTCGCGCGGGAGGTGTTGATCGATGCCGGACTCGAGCATGTGCCGATGGTCGGTGTGGCCAAAGGCCAAGCGCGCAAGCCGGGGCTGGAGGAACTGGTTTTTCCCGATGGCCGCAGTCCGCTGCACTTGATGGCGGACGATCCTGCGCTGCATCTGATTCAGGAAATCCGCGACGAGGCACACCGCTTTGCCATCGGCGGCCACCGCGCCAGGCGAGCGAAGGTGCGCGGCACCTCGCGCCTCGAAGATATTGCGGGAATCGGCCCGGCCCGGCGAAAACGGCTGCTGCAGACCTTCGGCGGCATGCAGGGACTCCAAGCCGCCACAGTCGAGGATCTGTGCCGTGTCGACGGCATCAGCCGGGCATTGGCCGAACAGATACACCGCGCGCTGCATTGACGCGAACCTGCGTTGCCTGATCGGCGCCAGATTTTGACGGCTCTGCGTCTTCCGGCACAATGCGAACATGATCTTCAATCTGCCGAACACACTGACCTGGGCGCGCATTCTGCTGATTCCGATCGTCGTCGGCGTCTTTTTCGTACCGCACAAACTGCTCGATCCGGCCTCGCAGAATCTCGTCGCCACCGCCGTCTTCATACTTGCGGCGGTCACCGATTGGCTCGACGGCTGGCTGGCACGCAGCCTGTCGCAGACGTCGGCGTTCGGCGCGTTCCTCGATCCGGTTGCCGACAAACTCATGGTGGCCGCCGCGCTGATCGTGCTGGTGCAACTGAATCGCGTCAATGCGGTCATCGCATTCATCATCATCGGTCGTGAGATCACCATCTCGGCGCTGCGCGAATGGATGGCCAAGGTCGGGGAAGGCAGGAGCGTAGCGGTCGCCACGGTAGGGAAACTGAAGACCATTGCGCAGATGGTGGCGATACCGCTACTGCTTTTCGACGGCCATTTGCTGGGCGTCCATACCGGGCCGATCGGCACCGCATGCATCAACGGCGCGGCGGCCCTGACTATCTGGTCGATGTTCTACTACCTGAAGAAGGCTGCGCCCGCGCTGACGCGACCCGAATGACCTGCGCGCAGGCTGCGGCGGGGCTGCTGCAGCGCGTTGACACGTGGTGCGAGATCGATATAATGCGCCTCTCTCTTGCGGGAGTAGCTCAGTTGGTAGAGCGCAACCTTGCCAAGGTTGAGGTCGCGAGTTCGAGACTCGTCTCCCGCTCCAGAATCCCGGGGAAAACGCGCTTCCGCCCACGAAACCGCGTTTTCCCTTTTTAATTGCCCCCGGCGGGGTGGCAGAGTGGTTATGCAGCGGCCTGCAAAGCCGTGTACGCCGGTTCGATTCCGACCCCCGCCTCCAAGCCCCCATCCGCGCCATCGTCAGGCGGCCTGTGCCGCCTGCAAACTCGTCTCGGCACGGGTGCGCGGCGTCGCGTTCTCCCAGCGTGCGAACAGTTCCTCGTGGCGCAGCGCTGCCGCCCGCACCGAATCGCGCTTGAGGTGGCCGTATCCCCGAATGGATTCGGGCAGCGCGGCTATCGCGACCGCAAGTGCCAGTCGTTCGGCATCGAGTCCCGCGACCAGACGGGCAACATCGCTCTCGTAGAGGGCGATCAACGCCCGCTCGTGCCGTCGCTCCTCGCTGCGGCCGAACGGATCCCAGCGGGTGCCGCGCAGACCCCTCAACGAGGCCAGCAGACGGAGGACCCAGCGCAATCGCGGCCCGTAGGTGCGCTTGGCGACTTGCCCGGTCGCCGGATCTGGCCTGGCCCGGAACGGTGGGGCGAGATGAAAGCGCACCCGGTAGTCGCCCTCGAACGTTTCTTCCAACGCTTGCCAGAACGCAGGATCGCAATACAGGCGCGCGACCTCGTACTCGTCCTTGTAGGCAAGCAGCTTGCGATAGCCACGCGCAACGGCCTCGGTGAGCATGGTCGAACCGAACGCTGCCTCGCACTGCCGGACGCGCTCGACGAGTGTGCGGTAGCGGACGGCGTAGGCGGCATCCTGATAGTCGGCCAGGAAATGGGTGCTGATCTCTATCAGTTGATCGAGCGTCTGCGGCTGAGGATCGACAGTCGAGGCCGGGTCGGCGCAGCAGCGGACACGGTCGATGTCGATCGCCGCGCGGCGCCCCCACAGCAGCGCCGCGCAGTTCATTTCCACTGCGGCGCCGTTGAGTTCGATCGCCCGTTCCAGGGAAGCGAGACTGACAGGAACCAGACCCTTCTGCCAGGCGAATCCGAGCAGAAAGGAGTTGGTCGCGATGCTGTCGCCCAGCAAGCGTGTCGCGATCTGCTGGGCGTCGAGAATGTCGCAGTCGCTGTCCCCGACAGCGAGCCGAATTGCGTCCTGCATCTTGTCGCCGGGAAACTGCCAGTCCGGATTGCGCGCGAAGTCGGCGGTGGGAATCGCGGCGCAGTTGATCACCGCACGGGTATGTCCCGAGCGCACGCGGCTCAGGCATTCGATGCCGGCCGAGACCACGATATCGCCGCCGATCAGCGTGTCGGCTTCGCCGTGGCCGATGCGCGTCGCATGGAGATCCTCCGGGCGGTCGGCGATCCGGACATGCGAATAGACGGCGCCGCCCTTTTGCGCCATGCCGGCCATGTCGAGTACCGAAACGCCCCGCCCATCGAGGTGTGCCGCCATGCCGATCAGGGCGCCGATGGTGACGACCCCGCTGCCGCCGACGCCTGTTATCAGGATGCCGAACGGCCTTTGCGTGCCCGGCAGCGAAGGCATCGGCAGACTGGCCGACGGCGCCTCGGCGATGACGAGCGCCCTGCCCTTGCGCAAGCTGCCGCCCTCGACGGTCACAAAGCTGGGGCAGAATCCCTTCAGGCAGGAATAGTCCTTGTTGCAGGCAGACTGGTCGATCGCCCGCTTGCGGCCGAAGGCGGTTTCGAGCGGCACGACCGCCATGCAATTCGACTGAAGGCCGCAATCGCCGCAGCCCTCGCAAACCTGCTGGTTGATGAACACCCGGCGTGGCGGGTCCGCAAGGGTGCCGCGCTTGCGGCGACGGCGCTTCTCCGCCGCGCAGGTCTGGTCGTAGATCAGCGCCGAGACGCCGGCGCACTCGCGCAGCTCGCGCTGGATCTGCGCCAGCTCGTCGCGATGACGAATGGGCGTGCCGTGCGGCAGATCGGCCACACCGTAGTCGCGGGCTGTTCCGTCGTTGACAACGACGATGTTGAAGACACCTTCGGCGGCGATCTGGCGTGCAATTATCGGCACCGTCAGCGGCCCGTCGACCGGCTGTCCGCCGGTCATGGCGACGGCATCGTTGTAGAGAATCTTGTAGGTGATGTTGACCCTGGCGGCCACCGCCTGGCGGATCGCCAGAATGCCGGAATGATGGTAGGTGCCGTCGCCGAGGTTGGCAAATACGTGCCGGGTTTCGGAGAAGGGCGCCTGGCCAACCCAGGCCACGCCTTCGCCCCCCATGTGCGAGAACGTCGCGGTGTTGCGGCCCGGCATGCCGGCCGCCATGTAATGGCAGCCGATGCCGGCCAGTGCCCGCGAGCCCTCCGGTAGCGCGGTGGACGTATTGTGCGGACAACCCGGGCAGAATGTCGGCACCCGGTCGATGCGGTATGTGCGCACTGCCAGGGCGCGTTCCTTGGCGTCGAGAAACGCCAGCCGGCTGCGGATGCGCTGTGAGACGAAGAAGCGGTCGATGCGTTGCGCGAGGGCGCGGGCGATCGTCGCAGGCGTCAGTTCGCCGGCGGCCGGGAGCAGCCAGTCGCCATGGTCGGCCCCGCCGTGGTCGGTCCGGATCAGCGCCCATTCGCCTTTCTCGTCGAATTTGCCGACGACGCGCGGCCGCACGTCCTCGCGCCAGTTGTAGAGTTCTTCCTTGATCTGGTACTCGAGGAACTGGCGCTTTTCCTCGATCACCAGAATCTCTTCCAGACCCTCGGCGAAGTGCCGCACGCCTTCGGCTTCGAGTGGCCAGATCATGCCGACCTTGTACAGGCGCAGCCCGATCTCGCCGGCCAGCGCCTCGTCGATGCCCAGGTCGTCGAGCGCCTGGCGCACGTCGGGATAGGACTTGCCGGCGGTGATGATGCCCAGCCGCGGGTTGGGCGAGTCGATGACGATGCGATTGAGGCGGTTGGCGCGGCAGTAGGCCAGCGCCGCATACAGTTTGTGGTGGAGCAGGCGGGCCTCCTGCTGCAGCGGCGGATCGGGCCAGCGGATGTTCAGCCCGCCGGCCGGCAGCGCGAAATCCTCCGGGATGACGATGCGCACGCGCAGCGGATCGCAGTCGACCGAGGCGGTGGTTTCCACCGTGTCGGCCACCGCCTTGAAGGCCACCCAGCAGCCCGAGTAGCGCGACATGCCCCAGCCGTGAATTCCCAGGTCGAGATACTCCTGCACCGAAGACGGTGCCAGCAAGGGCATCAGCACCGCCTTGAAAATGTGGTCGGTCTGGTGCGGCAGGGTGGATGACTTGGCGGCGTGATCGTCGCCGGCGACCACCAGTACCCCGCCGTGGGGCGAGGTGCCGGCGGCATTGGCATGGCGGAACACGTCGCCGCAGCGATCGACGCCCGGGCCCTTGCCGTACCACATGGCGTACACGCCCTGATGCCGCGCGCCCGGGAACAGATTGAGCTGCTGGCTGCCCCATACCGCGGTGGCGGCGAGATCCTCATTGACGCCGGGTTGGAAGACGATGCCGTGCGACTTGAGGTGGTCGCGCGCCTTCCACAGCGTCTGGTCGAGCCCGCCGAGCGGCGATCCGCGATAGCCGGAAACGAAGCCGGCGGTATCGAGACCTGCCGCCGCATCCCGCTCGCGCTGCAGCAACATCAGGCGCACCAGCGCCTGGAAGCCGGTCAGCAATACGCGTCCCGAAGGCTGGGTGTAGCGATCGTCGAGCGACTGCAGCGTGGGCGGGCTGACAAGCGGATTGCCGGGTACGCTCATTGAGGGTCTCCTGCATCGTTGCGGCGGCCTCGCGGCTTGGTCCGAAGCAAGTCGCTGGAGTCCGGCCAGCGCCACGCGGTCGAACCACAAGGCCGCGTGCTGCTTGGACCATAGCACCGTGCAAGGGTTTTCGCGAGATTGACGACGTGCCGGGAACCGCACCGACTGGTGCGCCTGGGCATGCCTGGCCTGCGAGCCAATAGGTATGCGCCTTTCCGGGTAGTGTGTCCGGAGAAGTCCAACCCATGCGGGTTCCAGGGCGGTGCCCGGTTGGGCGCATGAATATCGTCGGTGACGAGTGTGCCGTGCGCCAGGACTATCGACTTCGGCAAACGCAAAACAGAGAAGCCGCATGTCGCGGCTTCTCCAGGTGCGGCGAGCGCGGCAGAAAGTCAGAGCCAGAGCATCATGCCCATCTCGAACGGGTGGGTCAGCATGGCGTGGCCCGGATAGACACGGAAGCGGTAGTCGATCTTGCCGCACAGTTCGGGCTGCAGTTCAAGCGCATAGAGGTGCTCGCCCGATTCCAGCCGTTTCATCCAGCGCAACTCGAACTGCTTGGCATCGCCCGGCCGATCGCGATCCGACGGGCGCCCGAATACCAGTTCGACCTTCACATCCGAGGGCTCCAGGGTGTCGAGTTCGACGGCCAACTCGAAGCGCACCGAATCGCCGAATGCAATCCGCCCCGGCTGGCTGTCCAGCCGGCGAATCCGCACCCGGCTCCAGTGGTTGCGGATCTTCGACTTCCAGGCGGCCACCTCGCGCGCCGGCGCAAAGTTGTCGGCTGCGTAGCGATGCCATTGGCGTGCGGCCGGGCGGTAGAACTTCTCGACGTACTCGCCGACCATGCGCTCGGTGTTAAAGCGCGGCAGCAGGGTGGCGATCGACCGTTTTGCCATCGCCACCCATTCCGGTGAAAAGCCCAGCGGCCCGGTCTTGTAGAACAGCGGTACAACGGAATCCTGGAGGATTTCGTAGAGGGTGCGCACCTCTTCGCGGTCGCGCCGTGCCGAGTCGGCGGTATCGGCGACCGGCTTGATGCCCCAGCCGTTGCTGCCGTCGTAGCCTTCGCCCCACCAGCCGTCGAGCACCGACAGGTTGATGACGCCGTTGAGCGCCGCCTTCATACCGGAAGTGCCGGACGCCTCGAGCGGATAGATCGGATTGTTGAGCCAGACATCGACCCCCGACACCAGGCGGCGTGCCAGGCGCAAGTCGTAACCCTCGATCAGGATGACCTTGCCCTCGAAGTCCGGCATGCGCGAGACTGCGGCGACGCGACGGATCATGTCCTGCCCGGGGCCGTCCGCCGGATGGGCTTTGCCGGCAAACAGGAACAGCACTTGACGCTGCTCGTCGCCGACCAGTTCGCGCAGCCAGTCGAGGTTCTCGAACAGCAAGTGGGCGCGCTTGTACGTGGCGAAGCGCCGCGCGAAACCGATGGTCAGCGTTTGCGGATTGTCCGGGTTGGCCAGGCGCAGCACGCGCTCCATGTGCGCTTCGGAACCGTGGTTGCGCGCATGCTGTTCGCAGATGCGGTCGCGCAGTTGGCGGAACAACTGCGACTTGAGCGCCTGGCGCACCGCCCAGAACTGCTGGTCGGGTATGGCGTGGATGCCTTCCCAGCACTCAGGATCGGTCAGCCGCTGCTCCCAGCCGTAGCCGAGATGGCGGTCGAACAATTCATACCATTCGGGCGCGAGAAAAGTCGGCACATGGACGCCGTTGGTGACATGGCCGATCGGATTCTCGGTCGAATCGATCTGCGGCCACATGTTGGCGAGCACGCGGGCCGAGACTTCGCCGTGAATCGCCGAGACGCCGTTGTGGAAGCGCGAACTGCGCACTGCAAGCGCCGACATGTTGAACTCGGGGCTCTCCGACGTGTGGCCCAGGCCGATCAAATGGTCGGAGGTGATGCCAAGCTGCGGCAGCCAGCCGGCAAAGTAATGCCGCACCATGTCGTCGCCGAAGTGATCGTGGCCGGCCGGCACCGGCGTATGCGTGGTAAATACCGTGTTGGCCGCCGCGGCCTCCAGCGCGCCGCTGAAGTCGAGGCCCGTTTCGATCAGCATGCGCACCCGTTCGAGCACCAGAAAAGCGGCGTGGCCCTCGTTGATGTGCCAGACCGTGGGCTTGACCTCGAGCGCCGCAAGCGCTCGCACGCCGCCGACGCCGAGCAGGATTTCCTGTTCGATGCGCGTCGTCCGGTCGCCGCCGTACAGACGGTGCGCGATGTCGCGATCCTCGGGGCTGTTCTCGGGCAGGTAAGTGTCGAGCAGGAACAGGCGCACATGGCCGACGCGGGCCTGCCACACCTTGAGCGCGACCTGGCGCGCCCCCAGCGGAACGGTGACGCGCAGTTCGGTGCCGTCCTTGCGCACCAGCGGGGAAATCGGCAAGTCGTCGAAATCGGAAGTGGTGTAGAGCGCGTGCTGGTTGCCTTCGTTGTCGATCGTCTGATTGAAGTAACCCTGGCGATACAGCAGCCCGACCCCGACGAAGTTCAAGCCGAGGTCGCTGGCCGTCTTGCAGTGGTCGCCGGCCAGAATGCCCAGGCCGCCCGAATAGATCGGCAGGCTTTCATGGAATCCGAACTCGAAGCAGAAATAGGCGACCAGATCGCCCTCGCCGAAGTCGGTGGTCTCCTTCAGCCGCGACGACTGCGCATGGTAGGTGTCGTACGCCGACAGCACGCGGTTGTAGGCGTTGAGAAAGACGCGATCTTCCGCCGCTGCGTTGAGCCGCCATTGCGAAACCCGTTTGAGAAAGGCCTTCGGGCTGTGACCCGCGCGTTTCCAAAGCGATGGATGCAGGCGTGCGAACAGGGTGCGCGTTGGCCTGTCCCAGCTATACCAGAGGTTGTTGGCCAGTTCCTGCAGGCGTCGCAGGCGCAACGGGATCTGCGGATTGACTTCGAGAGAAAAGGGCGTACCGGGCATTGTTTGCTGCTCCGTTGTTGGTCAGGCGGGAATCAGCCTGGGGTTTGCTAGTCAAAGTGAATTGTACGTTGCGGCGAACAGGACGCGCACCCTGCTCGCGAAGCATCGTATAGGGCGCCTGCCGGGCGGCCGCCCCGCATCGGCGCGATTGCGTGAAACAAGACCATCTCCGGGAGTCTCGCGTCTTCTTCGGAACCGGTCATCCGCTGTGCACGCCGAGGCGAATCTCGCAGCTACTGCCAGTTGCACCGACGATCCAGCGAATCTGTAACTCTACACCCTGCATTACTTTCTCGAAACCCGCCTCCGACAGCGATACCGTGTGGTACGGGGCCGCCTCGATCGCGACCGGCACCGAGGTGTCGATACGCAGCGATCCGCGCAACCAGCGATCGTCGATGACCAGTCGCCGGGTCGCGGCGAACGTCAGTGGCTGACCGAGTCCGCAGGGAATGCTGCCGTCTTCGAGTATGTACCGGCCCGAATACGCGTCACAGCTGGGCAGCGCGAGGTTCAGCGTGGTCCGCATCGCGCCGGCTTCGCCGGCGCAGTGGTAACGAACCAGCAGAACGCTGTCGGCGATCCGGAGCGATTTCTGGCAGGTGAAACTGCCCACCGAAGTCGAAAAGCCGATGCCGTCGTCGCCGTCGCCCGGGCGAGGCGAGTAATCGTCGAGTGCGCGATCGGCGCCGTCGGTCGCCCGCCAGGTGTCCAGAAAAGCGCTGCGCGGCCGGCTGTCCGTTTCCAGGTCGGCCGGCGAGATCGGGTGCTTGGCTTCGAGCCGCTCATGCGGGGATCGGATGCCCTTGCCATGCACTGCCGGCGGTTCGGGATCGCCTACCCGCCGGTGATAGTGCTCGCACGTGCGCCGCAGCGTATCACCGAAGTTCTGCAACAACGGATAGCTCGAAAGTTCATGTGGCGCGGCGTTGCCATCGAGGCGGATCGCGATCTGCAGCGACGGCGAATGGAGCATGAGTTCCTCGAATCCATCGAGATCCAGATCGCCTCGCTGGAGCGGAGAACGCGGTGTCAGTCGATCTAGCCCCGCTTCGAGTGCCAGCAGGTTGCGCCACACTGCTCGGCGCAGGTGAGGCAGGTAAATTCCGCCGAACAGACCGTGCCAATAGGCGTCGTTGGCTTGGGCGCGATGGAGGTGTTCGGTCAGTGCCGGCGGGGCGGCCGGCAGGCGGGCCAGCCGCTCCGATGCCGAGAGCATGCGCTTGTGCAACCAGTTCGATTCGGGATAGCGACTGAAGAAATTCCGCCAGATGCCGCCGCGGACGAACGGCTTGATCGTTTCAAGCCGCCCGGCCCGCTTCTCCCTCGCCAGCAGGTCCGCGTAGGTGGTTGCCGCAGGCGCAGGCAGCGACCATTGGTTCAACTCGCTGTAGGAGGTGGTCGGCAGGTAGACCACGCCGCGTGTTGCCGTGCGCGCATGAAAGTCGGCGTAGGTCGAGGTGCGAATCCTGGGCGAGGCGAGCACGCCGCGGATGAATTCTTCCAGCCAGCCGCCGGCGTAGACCCAATCGAAGGTCTCGGGCCAGATGCCGAACTTCTCGATATCGTCGAAATACACCGCGCATTGATGGCCGGTCTCCGCCAGCCCCTCGATATGGCTGACGACATCCGGCGCCGGAACGAACGGAATCCGGTAACGCAGTGCCTCGGATATCGGGAACAGATCGAGCCGGCGACCGTCTTCTTCGGTACTGAAATAGCCGTCCAGCGCATCGCTGGGAAGGCCGGTGCACAGGAAGTGGTAGTCGTCCACCGCGACATAGCGGATGCCGCAATCGGCCAGGCTGGGCACGACCGTCGCTTCCCAGACCCGCTCGGTGAGCCAGGCGCCGGCGGGCGGGCGGGTGAAATGCTTTTTCAGCTTGCGCGACAAGACGTCGATCTGTTGCTTGCGGTCGCGTTCGGCAATCGCGGCGAGCACCGGTTCGCTATCGCCCGAGCCGAACATTTCGACCTGCCCGCGGGCGACCATGTCCTGCAGTAACGCCATGTCTTGCGGAAACCGGTCGAGCAACCAGCTCAGCAGCCAGCCCGAAAAATGCGCGCTGAAGCGAAAGGACGGAAAGCGGTGAAGGGTCTGCAGGAAAGGCCGGTAGCAGCGTTCGTGCGCTTCGATGATGACATCATCGAAGTTGCCGACCGGCTGATGGGCATGGACGCCAAGCAGCAGATCCACTGGAGGCGAAGCGTTTGCTCGCAGCATGCGTTCAGCCCGGCCGGCGCCGCAGGCGGACTCGCCAAATTTCTGCGGCGGTGAGCGGTGACCCGACTGCGGCCGTGCCCGGCGGTACGGGTAAGGTCGGAACGAACCCTCCCGCCTGACGCGGGCGCCGCGCCAGGCCCTGACCGACCGCGTTCGGCATCCGTCTCAGGTCAGGACGTGCAAGGCTTGTCCGAGCATCGCGGCGGTGACCAGCGTGACGCCGCGATTGGTGACCCGGAAGCGTTTGCGGTCGGTCTCCGGATCGACGCCGATTTTCAAGCCTTCCGGGATCGTGACGCCCTTATCCACCACGCAACGCTTGAGCACGGCGTGACGGCCGATCTCCACTTCCGGCAGGATCACCGAGTCCTCGATCAATGAATAGCTGTTGGTTCGCACGTTGGAGAACAGCAGCGAGCGACGCACCATGGCGCCGCTGATGACGTTGCCGCCCGAAACCAGGGAATCGACAGCCATGCCGCGGCGATCCTCGTCATTGAACACGAACTTGGCCGGCGGCAATTGCTCCTGGTAAGTCCAGATCGGCCAGGCGCTGTCGTACATGTTCAACTCGGGCGTCACCTTGGTGAGTTCCATGTTTGCTTCCCAGTAGGCATCGACGGTTCCGACATCGCGCCAGTAGTGTTTGCCGTCCGTCGGCGCACCGACGCAACTATCCGAGAAACGATGGGCGAACACGCGGTTGCGCGGCACCGAGTAGGGAATGATGTCCTTGCCGAAGTCCCGGCTGGAGTCGTGCTGCTGGGCGTCGCGGATCAGGTGCTCGAACAGGAAATCGGCATTGAAGACATAGATGCCCATGCTGGCCAGCGCCATCGAGGGATTGCCCGGGATCGGTTCGGGCTTCTCCGGCTTCTCGGCGAACTTACGGATGCGTCCGTCATCGTCGACGCTCATCACGCCGAACTGGTTGGCGTCGGCCAGTGGCACCTCGATGCAGGCGACGGTGAGATCGGCTTTGCTTCTGGCGTGAAAGGCCAGCATGCGTCCGTAATCCATCTTGTAGATGTGATCGCCGGACAGAATGAGAACGAATTCCGGTTTGCTGCTGCGAATAATGTTCAGATTCTGATACACCGCATCTGCCGTGCCTTGGTACCATGAGTCCTCGCTGACCTGCTGTGCGGCGGGAACAATGTCGATGAAATCGTCGAAGCGACCGTCGAGAAAACTCCAGCCGCGCTGCAGATGGCGAATCAGACTGTGCGCCTTGTACTGTGTTGCCACCGCCACACGACGCACCCCGGAGTTGACGCAGTTGGAGAGCGTGAAATCGATGATGCGGAATTTGCCGCCGAAGGGCACCGCGGGTTTGGCGCGCCAGTCGGTGAGCTCGTGCAGCCGACTGCCGCGTCCGCCGGCGAGCAGGATGGCGAACGTCGATTTGGTCAGGGCACTGACGAAGCGCGGGTCGGCATCTTCGCGCTGGCTGCAGTAGTCGATATGGGGACAAGAATCGCTCATGGCATCGTTCCTCCGCAATGGTGCAAATTTGATGGCACACCTACACAACAAGGATTGTCACTGAAATGGATAGATCGCGCTTGACGCGTTTGACCGAGGGTCGTGATCACGATCCGTTCTCGATTCTGGGCCGGCATCGCAGCGACGCCGGCGGCACGCTGGTGCGCACCTGGCAGCCGGGCGCCGAGAACGTGTTGATCGAAACCGCTGCCGGATTCGCCCCGATGCGGCGCGTGCATCCGGCAGGCGTATTCGAATGGACTGGTAGCGACGCGGCCGAGCGCTGGCGCCTGCGTTTGAGTGCAGGGGACACGAGTTGGGAACTGCAGGACTGCTGGGCCTTTCCGCCAGAGGGGGACGAGCAGGCGCTCTACCTGTTTTCCGAGGGCCGCAATCATGCCGCCTGGAAGCTGCTCGGCGCCCTGCCGGTTTACCGAGCTGGTCATGCCGGCGTGTGTTTTCGCGTCTGGGCACCCAATGCGCAGCGCGTCTCGGTGGTCGGTGACTTCAATCGATGGGACGGTCTGGCCAATCCGATGGCCAGTCTCGGCGCCAGTGGCGTGTGGGAATTGTTCGTTCCGGCGCTGCCCGCCGGTTCGCTCTACCGGTTTGAAATCCGCAATCGCCAGAGCGGCGATGTGTTCGTCAAGATCGATCCTTACGGCAGGGAATTCGAGTTGCGGCCATCCACGGCGGCGCGAGTGTGCGCGATCAGCGAATACCGGTGGCGCGATGCGAGTTGGCTCGAGTCCCGCGCCCGGCTCGACTGGCAGCACGCGCCGATGTCGGTCTACGAACTTCACGCAGGATCGTGGCGGCGCCATGCCGACGGCAGAACCTACACCTGGCGAGAACTGGCCGAGGCGCTTGCGGCCTACGTGCTCGATGCCGGTTACACGCATGTCGAACTGATGCCGGTGACCGAACACCCGCTCGACGAATCCTGGGGTTACCAAACCACCGGCTACTTCGCGCCGACCTCCCGCCACGGCACGTCCGACGATTTCCGCGCCTTCGTCGATGCGATGCATGGTGCGGGCATCGGCGTGATTCTGGACTGGGTGCCCGGCCACTTCCCGCAGGATGCCTGGGCGCTCGCCCACTATGACGGTTCGGCCCTCTACGAGCATGAGGATCCGCAACAGAGCCTGCATCCCGACTGGGGAACCCACATCTTCAACTACGGCAGGTGCGAGGTGCGCAGCTTCCTGCTTTCGTCGGCGCACTACTGGCTGTCGGAATTTCACATCGACGGACTGCGCGTCGATGCAGTGGCCTCGATGCTCTATCTCGACTATTCGCGCAAGCAGGGCGAGTGGACGCCCAATCGCCACGGCGGACGCGAGAATCTCGATGCAATCGACTTCCTGCGCGAGTTGAATGTGATGGTGCACGCACAATTCCCCGGCGCGCTGACGGCGGCGGAGGAATCGACTGCCTGGCCGATGGTGTCGCGGCCGACTTACGTTGGCGGACTCGGATTTTCGGTCAAGTGGAACATGGGCTGGATGAACGACACGCTGTCCTATTTCGGGCGCGATCCGGTGTATAGGCGCTACCACCACGCGTTGCTGACCTTCGGCCAGGTTTACGCCTACAGCGAGAATTTCGTCCTGCCGCTGTCCCACGACGAAGTTGTGCACGGCAAGCGCGCGCTGATCGGCAAAATGCCCGGCGACAAGTGGCTGCAGTGCGCCAACCTGCGCCTGTTGCTTGCGTACCAGATGATGCTGCCGGGCAAGAAACTCGGCTTCATGGGAAGCGAGTTCGGGCAGGAGCGTGAATGGAGCGAGCACCGCGAACTGGACTGGGGTCTGCTCGACAATCCCGCACATCGCGGGATTGCCAATCTGACGCGCGACCTCAACCGGATCTATCGCGATCGCGCCGAGCTGCACGAACTCGATTTTCAGCCCGAAGGCTTCCAGTGGATCGACTGCCATGACGCCGATCATTCGGTGATCGCTTTTCTTCGCCGTTCACGCGATGGCAGGGTTGCCATCGCCGTCCTCAACTTCACGCCAGTCCCGCAATTCGGGTACCGCATCGGCACACCCGCTCCTGGCAACTGGCGAGAGGCGATCAATACCGACTCAGCCCACTACGGCGGCAGCAATCTCGGCAATGCCGGCCTGCTCACGGCCAGCGAACTGGCCTGGCATCCATGGCCGGCCAGCATCGAATTGACGCTACCACCGCTGGGCGCGCTGCTCCTGCTGCCGGATCAGTGACCCTTCGCGGCCAGCATCCGGTCGATTTCCTTTTCCGCTTCGCGCCAGTCCTCATCTGCCGAGCCGCCGGAAAACCCGCGGCGCTCGGCGATGAAATAAGCCGCCTGGGCGATCAACTGCGCGCGCGCCTCGGCGGACATCGCCGCCTTGGCCGCGGCCGCAGGTGCAGGCGCTGCGGGTTGGGCGGGCGGCGGAACCGGCTTGGTCTTGATCGCTGCCGGGGCGGCGGTTACCGGCGACGCTTCCTTGGCGGGCTTGGCCTTCGGTGCGGGTTTGGCCGCGACCGGTGTCTCGGCCTTGGTGGTTTTGCTGGTCGTCGTCGGCTTGGCTTTCGACGGGGCAGCCGCTACGGCTGGCTTGCTGGTCTTGCTCTTGGGTGCCGACGTGGTTGTCGGCGGCGTTTCCTTGGCGGCGGACTTGCTCGTCCTGCCCTTGGGAGCCGGCTTCGGTGCTGCAGGCGGTTCCTGGGAACGCGTTGCCATAGTGTGTCTCCTTGACGGGAACGAGGGGTGCGCGTCACCCCTTCGGTTGAGAATTGCCGTGCATTCTCGCACGGCCCGGTGTCGAAAGCTTGACCATCGTCAATTCTCCGCGATGCCGCGCCCGGCCGCGAGTTGCAGCGCGCCGAGCAGGCCGAGTCTGGGTTCCATCACCACCTGTGCCGGGTAGTTGGCGACCAGCGCGCTGTGCACGCCCTTGTCGAGAAAGGCGTCGACGAACGCCGGCCGGCGCAATGCCGCCAGAATCTTCGGCGCGATGCCGCCCGCAAGGAAGACGCCGCCCCGCGCGTTGAACAGCAGCGCGAGATCGCCGGCAAACGCACCATAAACCGCGCAGAACAGCCGCAAAGCGCGGCCACAGGCCGATTCCGGGTCCGCCAGCGCGCGGTTGCCGATCGCGGCTGCCGCATCGTCGCCGCTGGCGGAGACGTCGATTTCCGCGCTCGCGCCGCCACTATCCGCGCATACGAATCGATAGAGGTCGACCAGTCCGCGGCCGCACAGAATGCGCTCCGCCGTGACGCGCGGGTTGCGCGCGGCCAGCCACGCGTGCAGCCGCGCCTGTTCCGCATCGGCCGGGCCGAAGCCCATGTGGCCGCCTTCGCCGGATACGATCTTCCAGTGCTCGCCCACGCAGGTCAGGGCGGCGACGCCCAACCCGGTGCCGGCGCCGAGCACCACTCGCGTTCCCCGTGCATCGGCGGGGGCGCCGTGGAGAACCTCGGTGGGGATGGCAGCCGGATCGAGCAGGCCGGCGGCAACCGCGGCGAAATCGTTGAGCAGATACATCGGCGCGCCGAGCCGTTTGCCGAGTTCGCCGGCATCGAGCTGCCATGGCAGATGGGTGACCTTGGCCCGCCCCGAATGCACCGGCCCGGCCAGACCGACGCAGGCCGCGGCGATGGCTTCTGTGCAGCCGCTGTGGCGCGCTTCGCTCTGGAACCTGTCGAGGACGCTGTCGAAGGTCGGATGTTCGCGGCTGGCATACGAACGCTCGAGCACGATCTGTAACCGCCCGTCCGGCCCCGGCGTGGCCAGGGCAAGCAGGGTCTTGGTGCCGCCGATGTCGCCGCCGAGTAGCATGTCGTGGGTCCGTATCCGGGTTGAGATTGCGCGGATAATGCCTAAAAGCCGCCACCTTGACCAGCACACCCGATGCGCGTCGGTATCCCGAAACTCGAATCCGGCGAACGGCTGCCCGACTACGCCGGCGCCGGCGTGGTCAATCTCATGCAGTCGGTTGCTGTCGCATGCGGCGCGGCCGGGGCCGGTTACCTGCCGCTTGGTCTGACACTGCCACCCGCGCTCGGCGAGGCGCGCAACCTGGTGCTGCTGGTAATCGACGGCATGGGCGACGCGCTGCTGCAGGCGGCCGGGCAGGGCACGCAATTGCTTGCGCACCGCGCCGGTATGCTGACCTCGGTGTTCCCGTCCACCACCGCCACCGCCGTCACCACCTTGCTGACCGGTCTCGCGCCAGCACAACACGGGCTTACCGGCTGGCACATGTACCTGGCCGAAGCGGGCAGCGTACTGGCGGTGCTTCCGCTGAGCCGGCGGGTGGCGCGACCGGCCGACCGGGAATGGCCGGCGTTGCCCCCGCCGCAGGCCTTGTTCGATCAGGGTGGGCTGTTCGCGTCGCTCGACCGCCGCTCGCATGTGGTGTCGCCGGTTGCCATCGCCGGTTCCGCCTTCAACCGCTTTCACACCGAGCGGGCGATCGCCCATGCCTATGGCGCACGCGGCGAACTGTTCGATTGCATCGCCGACATCGCGCGGCAAGGCGTCGACCGGCAATACGTCTATGCCTACTACGACGGACTCGATTCCCTGTCGCACCGGGTCGGCGCCTACGGCGAGGCCGCAGCCGCCGAACTGCGCGAGCTCGATGCCGGTTTTGCCAGCCTGCTCGCGCAGCTCGACGGCAGCGACACGACGCTGCTGGTCACCGCCGACCACGGATTCATCGACTCGCCGGAGGCGCGCGGCATCGATCTCGCGCAACACCCGAAACTCGAAGCCATGCTGACGCAGCCGCTGTGCGGCGAACCGCGTATTGCCTACTGCCAGGTGGCGCCCGAGCGCCAGGGCGCCTTCGAGACTTACGTCGCCCGCAGGCTCGGCCACGCCACGCGCTGCGTGCGCAGCGACGCGCTGCTCGGCGCCGGCTGGTTCGGTCCCGGCACGCCGAACCCGCGGCTTGCCGGGCGCATCGGCTCCCATACGCTTGTCATGCGGGAGAACTGGACCATCCGCGACTGGCTGCCCGGCGAACGCCGCTATCGTCAAATCGGCGTCCACGGCGGGGTGTCGACGCGCGAGATGCAGGTGCCGCTGATCTTCGCCCACTGCTGAGGGGCGGGGCGCGGAACGCGAAAACCCGCAATGCTAGAATTCCTGCGCTGACGACGCGCGGATGGTGAAACCGGTAGACACAAGGGACTTAAAATCCCTCTCCCGCAAGGGAATGCGGGTTCGAGTCCCGCTCCGCGCACCAGCCCGGCTTGCGCGTTTCAAACTTCAGATTCGTTCATCACGAACGCGGCGGCTGCGGCTTTTTCCATGCGGACAGGGCGCCGACGGCGTCGGACTCGAACAATTCCCGCAACTGTTCCGCCGCTTCCTTTGCAGATTGCATTAACTGCGCTTCGTCGTGGTGGAAGGCGTACTGCGTGTCGAGCTGTTCCTCGTCATGCTGGCGAAACAGCGCCACGGCGCGGCCGGCGGCGGCGACGCCGAAGCCCAGCCGCAGCAGTGCCTGGTGCGCCATGTCGAGGCTGGTGCGAAAGGTCTCGCGGTAGATCACGACGACGCCCAGATCGCGCAGCCGATGCACATGCACGCGATTGCGGGCGCGCGCGACGATCGGCAGGTCGGGAAAGTGCCGGCGCACCACGGCGGCGGTCTTGACCGAGGCCTCGACATCGTCGATCGCCAGCACGAACAGCCGGGCTTCGCCGGCCTTTGCCGCCTGCAGCAGTTCGAGCCGCGAGGCGTCGCCGTAGAACACCTTGTTGCTGCCGAAGCGGCGCACGAAATCCACTTGCTGGTAGCTCGCCTCCAGGGCGGTGAACGGCAGGTCGCACATGCGCAGCACGCGCGAGACGATCTGGCCCATGCGCCCGTAGCCGGCGATGATGACCGGGTTGGCCGGACTGTCTATGGTGTCGAACTCGGGCGTCGCGTGGCGCGCGTTCCAGCGTGCCAGCCAGCGCCCGTGCAGTTCGATCAGCGGCGGCGACAGCAGCATCGACAGCGTCACCACCAGCACCAGCAGTTGCGCCGTCTGCGGCTCGAGCACCGCCGGCGAGGCAGCCGAGAACAGCACGAAGGCGAATTCGCCGCCCTGCGCCAGGGCGACCGCGAGCCGCTGTGCCGGATCGAACTGCGCTCGCGCAACGCGCGCGATCACGAGCATCGCCAGGTACTTCAACGTCATCAGCCCGAGCGCAAGACCGACAACCAGAAACGGCCGCTGCCACAATAGTTCGAGGTTTGCGCTCATGCCCACCGCGATGAAGAACAGGCCGAGCAGCAATCCCTTGAACGGTTCGATGTCGGCCTCGAGTTCATGGCGGAATTCCGAGTCCGCCAGCAGCACGCCGGCCAGAAAGGCGCCCAGCGACATCGACAGGCCGATCGATTCCATCGCCAGCGCGGCGCCGATCACCAGCAGCAGCGCCGCGGCGGTGAACATCTCGCGTCCGCCATGGCGCGCGATGAACTTGAGCGCCGGGCGCACCACCAGTCGGCTGCCCGCTACAACCGTGGCGATCGCCAGCAGGCCCTTGATGGCCGGCACCCAGCCGAGTCCGTCGCCGTCCGCCTTCGCCTCGGCGAGCAGGGGCAGCAGCGCCAGCAGAGGTATGACGGACAAGTCCTGGAACAGCAGCACCGCGAAAGCGTCGCGACCGTGCCGCGCGCCGAGTTGTTGCCGCTCGGCCAGCGCGGCGAGCACCAGCGCGGTAGACGACATGGCCAGGGCAAATCCGGCGACCAGCGAGGCGCGCCAGGAAAGGCCGAGGCCGAGAGCGACCGCACCGATAATCGCCGCGGTCAGCGCGACCTGGGCGCCGCCGAGGCCGAATACCGGGCGACGAAGTGTCCACAGGCGGCTCGGCTGCAGTTCCAGCCCGACCAGGAACAGCAGCAGCACCACGCCGAACTCGGCGAACTGCAGTGTCGCCTTAACCTCGCCGATCAGCGCGAAGCCCCACGGGCCGATCAGCATGCCGGCGCACAGGTAGCCGAGCACGGCGCCCAGTCCGAGGCGCCGGAACAGGGGAACCAGGAGCACGGAGGCGACGAGAAAGACGGCGGCTTGTTCGAGAGTATGCAAGGTGTATCTCCGTAGCTTGCTGTGCGAGGGCGGCGCGAGCAGTATCGGTCGACGCCAGCCACGATGGTAGTCCGGATCGTGCGTCGGATGCCCGCACAGGCGCCCTTCCCGGCAGGGCAGCCCCGAGATCCGCATGGATAGGCGGTGCTGGCGATGCGTGCCTGAAGATCGCCGTTCCATGCGGTTCTCCGGGGAGGTGTGCCGCGCGGCCGACGCGCGCGCGATTGCCGGCAATCAGCCGGCCGCGCATCGCGGTGGCGTCACGCGCGATGCGCTCTGCGGGTGGCTCGACCCCGGCCATCGGCGCGCGATAGACTATCGACTTCATGGGTTGCCATATCGGCACAGATCGGGGACAAGATGAAAGCCAGCAAAACCCGCCTGCCGGCGGTTCGGTCGATCGCACAGGACAGGCATGCCACAGCCATCGCGCCACGGCGGCAGGGCGCGCCAGGGGCCGATGCGTTGGCGCGGCGGATCGGCCCGGTCGCGCTGCTGGCCGGCTTGTGCGTTTCCGCGTGTGCCGGGGTGCCGCCCAGCGGCCCCTACGCGCGAACCGTGCTCGACCGGCCGCTGCCGGCGAACGAGGCGCAGCAGCGCCAGGAATGCGAGTGGATTCGCAAGGAAATGGGCTGGCAGCACGAAGTCACGACGCAGCGGTCGATCTTTGCCGAGGGCCGCGACGCGGTATTGAATCGCGTCACCTACGAGCGCAATCTCATGGTGCTCGAAGCGCGCGCCAAGGCGGCACGCTGCAACGAGTAGCCAGTTGCGTCGCGGCGCCGGGGCTGCGCTGGCGCGGCCGCCGGTCAGCGATCCGCCGCTGGGTCGCCCGAATCGAAAGCGTAGGCGTTCATCGCCAGCATGCCGTGGGTGACGCTGGCATGCAGCCGGCGCCCGCGCGTTGCCGCCCCGCCGGCACCGAAGCCGACGAATAGCGGCATCAGGTGATCTGAAGTCGGATGGGCGCGGCGCGCGTTCGGCGCCGCGCTCTGCCAATCCGCGAACGCCCTCGCGTCGCCCTGGCCGAGGGCCGCATCCATCCACTCGGCAAACGGCGCGACATAGGGCAGTGGCGGCGCGCTCGCACCGGCGCCGGGGAAGTCGCTCAGGTTGTGGGTAAGCCCGCCGGAAGTCAGGATCAGCACGCCCCGGCTGCGCAGCGGCGCAATGGCGCGGCCGATCGCGATATGACGTGCGGCATCCAGCGACGCCTCCAGCGACAGCGGCACCACCGGAACGTGCGCCTCCGGATACATCAGGCGCAGCGGAACCCAGGCGCCGTGGTCGAGCGCCGGGTTGTCGGAAAGCTCATGGTCGATGCCCGCCTCAGCCAGTGCGCGGGCGAGCTCGGCGGCAAGCGCCGGGTCGCCCGGCGGCGCGTACTCAATTTGGTAAAGCTCGCGCGGGAAGCCGCCGAAATCGTGCAGCGTCTCCAGTTGCGCGGCTGTGCGCACCACGGGCTTGCGGCCGATGTCGTGCGCCGATACGACAACGATCGCCTGCGGTGTGCCCAGGTCGTTGCCCAGTTGCATGAGAAAGCGGCGCGCCGGCACGTCCTCGATGATCAGCGTCGGCGCACCATGGGAGACGAACAGGCTGGGGAAGCGCTTCACGTCGATCTCCAAGTAGTCCGTTTCGCAAGTTCGCACACGTATCGTCAGGCGGCGAACCTGAGGCACTTGCTCTGCCTGGGGTCACCACTCACGGACGGCAGGTCCGCTATGCGGTGCGGCGCCAACTGGCATAAATTGACGGCGGGCTTTCTTCCCTCGCGGTATTTGTTGGGTGGCTCATCGTGTACTGACCGATGCGCGTCCCGTGCTCCCGATGCCCCTTCCCGGCGCTTAACAACGCGAGCACGGGAGCACGCGGAGCATAACGGATAACGGGAAAACTTGGAGCACCGCGCCAAGACAATAATAATCTATTAATCAGTTTGTTACGCAGCGCTACCGACAGTCACTGGTGCCAACTCGCTATGTAAGTTGTCTCGATTGTGATATAACTCCTTCCGCTGGAATACCGGACTCGTCGTCGTCATTCGCCGGTTCTGGCGTCGACTTATTCCTAGGAGAATCCGGGCGCCGCAAGCAGAATATGGGACATCGAGAGCGAGAATCCGCGAAAGGAAATTCAGATGAACGTCACCAAACTGGCCACGAAGCGCCGCACGATGAGCGATCGCGCCCGGCAACTCCGCGAGGAGTTTTGGCCCGAGATTGGCGATACCGATCTGTGGCACCGCAAGCGCAACGACGGCTACGCGACGATCCCGCGCACCCTCGCGATTGTCATGGCGATCATCGACAGCTTGTCGAAGAACAAACCGGCGGGCAGCACCTACATGGTGTTGTGGTGCCGGGCGTGGGACGAAGCGATGCTCACCATCGACAATCCGAACGTCTTCGCGGCGGAGACGGGCTTCTCCGGCGAGCGCGCCTTGACGACGTGGCGGCAACGGATGAGGACGTTGAAAGACCTCGGGTTCGTCGACGCCAAACCCGGCGCTTCGGGCGACTTCCACTACGTCTTGATCCTGAACCCCCATTTGGTAGTACGAAGGCTCAAACCGAGAATCCAGAGCGGGCTCTATATGCGGTTGTTCGAGCGCGGCCAAGAAATCGGTGCGCGGGACATCACCGATCCGTCGCCCACGAAGGCGGTACCCGCCAACGCGCCGTCGAAAGGGCCGCTGAAGAAAGGAACGTCCAGCGCAAAACAAAAGTAGGAAAAGTCCTGCCGACGCCTCTTTGCCTGGCCGGGCAGAGGGCTTGGAGTCCAACCCAAGCCCTGACGAGAAGAGGATTCGAGCGAGAGGCTCCGGTCTCCAGAACCGTGGCCGCTCATCGACAGGCACTTTCTATTCTACCTGTACCAATCAGGCCGACGCGGACTCCCGCTCGTCGGCTAGGGCAATCGCGTGATTGACGCCGTCGTTGACTCTCGAAATAGTCGTTGAGGCTTCCCCCCGAAGCAATCACCCAATGGCAGGAACTCATTCGCTCTAACGCCGCCACGTCAGAGGAATGCATTCTCCTCCTACAGCATCCCCGCGATCTTCCGAAACCACCCCTCCACTTCGCCAGTCGGATCGCGCTCGGCGATGCGCGCCGCTGTCATAAAAGGAAACGCTTTCGCTCCCAGCTTCTTCTTGGCCGTGTTGTCGTTCATGGGGCTCCCAACCGGATTGGCCGCATGCATCGCTTCGGCGAACAACTTCGGCACAGCCTTGCCGTTCGCGTCTAGTTTATCCGGCACATTCACCTGGACGCCGAATGCCTCATGGATCGCATCGGCATGCAAATAGCTTTCAATTTCGTGCTTCGTGGTCTGAACGCCCCATGATCCGTCGCCACGCTGATTGACCGCAGCGACGGACGCTCCGTACTTCGCCACGTCGTTGTCGTAGATGTGCACCTCGGGCAGATTCAGCGCTTTCAGGTAATGCGCACTAACCCAATGTTCGAGCGTCGATCCGCCCAAGACAATGAAGGCCACGGCTTCCGCTGTCCCCAGATTCGGAATGTTCGGATCGGCCATGTGCAGAGCCTTGCTCAAGTGTTTGAGCGCTGTCACATCTTTCGGCCCCTCAACGCACAGCAAGACTTTGACACGGCTGTCCGGAACGACACCGAGGGCTTTCGCTACCGGTCCGAAAACATCGGCTCCGAAGTCTATCTTGGCCTTGTCCGTGTCGTCTCGCGTCACGAAACGAATGCTGTCCGTTGGCAAGTCCGCGGCGAAGCCAGGACTGTGCGTGGTCAAGATCACCTGATACTTCGGATCTGCCGCTAGGGCCTTGAAAGAATCCAGCAAAACTTGCTGATTGTTCGGGTGTTGCGATGTTTCCGGCTCTTCGATCGCGTAGATAATGTTCCGCCGGTTACCGGTCCCGAGTTTCCGCTCCGCAGCCGCCTTGAAGAAACTGACCAAAACCAGCCGCCGCACCCCGCTGCCGCGCTTGTTGAGAGGAATCCCATCTTCGGTGTCCATGTTCACGCCGAACAGACCCGTCCATTTCGCCGGCGTCGGCTGAACGAACTGGGGAGTTAGTTCCTTCGCCAGATTGGGGTCAATGGTTTTGAGCGCCGCATGCGTCTCCTGCGCGATCTCGACCGCTTTCTCCCTCACCTTGTCTTGGATCGCCGCAATTTCGTCCTGCATTTCCGCCAACGCCGCCTGCACGGCGGCCTTCATCGGATTCTGGACTTCCCCGTCGGAATCCTGGCTGTTCCGATCGCTCTTAAACAGCGCGTACATCGGCAGGTACGATTCCAACTGATCCCATATGCGTTTGCTGTCTTCCTTCGGCTTGCTCACCGGGATCGCCACGTCGTCGGCAAGCTGTAGGTCGGACGTCGCTTCCCATATCGCTTTGCGCATGCCGGGGTTCCCCTTGAGCTGCGCTGTGAGGCCCATATCCGTGACGATCTTTTGGAGATCTTTCTCCTTCAACTCCAGCAAATCCTCGACACCTTTCGCCGTCGGATGCCGCGCCAGTAAGAAAACTTCCGTCGACGGCTTGGTCTTGCAGTCGATGACCTTCCGAATCTTCAGCGTCTCGTTGCCCGTAAGCAGGTATTCGGCCGCGAGCGTCGTTTCGGCCCCTGCATCGAGGCTCAACTTCTCCGGCAGATCGGAGAATTCGCAGGTGATGACGACCTGCGTATCGCCGCTGTAGATGTTCGCGTCGTCCGTCTCGATCTTCACCGTTTCGTTGTTGAAGAAGATTTCGAGAGCTTCGAGGATTGAGGACTTGCCAATATCGTTTCGCCCTATGAAAGTCGTGAGGTCGCCGAACTTCACGATCGTTTCGTCCTGGTAGCAGCGGAAATTCTTGATTGCCACAGATTCGAGCCGCATCGCCTCTTCCTCGGTCAACGATGAGTAAGGCATTATTGCATTGGGCTACGCTGAACGGTCAAGAAGATAGGTAACAGATTGGTCTGGGCGGATGGGCAACGCGCCCGGCTGCTCCACAGGGTCAGCGAATGACTGTCTTCACGAAAGCGGAATGGCGGCTTTGGGCACATTGTGTGAGTCCGCCAATTCGATAAACCGCCGCTCGACGGTGCTCGCGGTGCTATGGCGGGCAAGTGGCGCATTGCCGACGTAGTTGGCGCAGAGGCCGAGCGGCCGTTCAGGCCGACCTGCCGTCCGAGAGTGGGGATCCCAGGCAGAGCAAGTGCCTCAAATTCGCCGCCTGACGATACGTGTGCGAACTTGCGAAACGGACTACCAAGCCTGTTGCTATCTCGCTACTGCGTGGTCGGCGCCGAGCCACGGGCGCGCCCAGCCGAGGCCCGCCAGGGTGCCGGCGCGCGGTTTGTATTCGCAGCCGATCCAGCCGCGGTAGCCGATCCGGTCGAGCCAGTCCAACAGAAACGGAAAATTGATCTCGCCGGTCCCCGGTTCGTTGCGCCCCGGATTGTCGGCCAGTTGCAGGTGGCCGATGCGCGGCAGCGCGCGCTCGATAGTGGCGGCCAGTTCGCCTTCCATGCGCTGCATGTGGTAAATGTCGTACTGGAAAAAGATATTGTCATGGCCGGCGGCGGCGATCAGATCGAGCGTCTGGCCCGAGCGGCTGGCGTAGAAGCCGGGCATGTCGAAGGTGTTGATCGCCTCGACCATCAATCGGATGCCGGCGCCGGCCAGCGCCGCGGCTGCGAAGCGCAGGTTGCCGACAAAGGTTTCCCGTACCCGATCGGCATCGGCACCGGCCGGCACGATGCCGGCCAAGCAGTTGAGCCGGGTGCAGCCGAGGGCGCTGGCATAGTCGATCGCGCGGCCGACGCCATCCCGGAATTCGCCGACGCGGTCGGGGTGGCAGGCGATGCCGCGCTCGCCTGCCACCCAGTCGCCCGCCGGCAGGTTGTGCAGCACTTGGGTCAGGCCGTGGCGGGCAAGCTGTTCGGCCAACTGCGCCTTCGGATGGTCGTACGGGAACAGGTACTCGACGCCGCGAAAGCCCGCCTGCGCGGCGGCCGCGAAG
>WBZP01000739.1_pt2 | contig 32894 bp, 32 predicted proteins | sample 5204301 | NCBI WGS metagenome assembly WBZP01 (sample SAMN12412401, study PRJNA552823) | activated sludge metagenome | isolation source: activated sludge from nitrification reactor of wastewater treatment plant... | place: USA: Pennsylvania | collected 2017 | reverse complement strand
AGTCGCTGAGAATGTGTCGACCTGACAGGTGGGCGGCCAACGTCTCTCTGATGGAAAAGCCATCTCAGGCCGTCCACCTGTCAGGTCTTTCATTGATCGGCGACTTTGAAACAGCCCTAGCGCCCCCTTCGACTGGGTTTGAGGTCACGACTCGGCGCGGAATCGCCAGGCGGCGCGCCTCATGCTAGAATGCTCGTCATGGCCCGAGTCATCTTCATGGGCACGCCGGAGTTCGCCGTGCCTATTCTGCAAACCCTGATTGCGACGCAGACGGTGGTCGGCGTCGTCTGCCAACCCGACAAGCCGGCCGGGCGCGGCCAACAGCTCCGGCCGCCGCCGGTCAAGCTGGCCGCGGCCGCCGCCGGCATTCCCGTCTACCAGCCCAAGTCGCTGCGCCGCGAAGAGGCCGCCGCGCCGCTCCGTGAATGGCAGCCGGACATCATCGTCGTCGCCGCCTTCGGCCAGATTCTCCGGCGGCACGTGCTTGACCTGCCGCCGCAGGGCTGCCTCAACGTCCACGCCTCGCTGCTGCCGCGCTGGCGAGGCGCGTCGCCCATCCAGCATGCCCTGCTGGCCGGCGACGCCACGACGGGCGTGACCCTCATGCGCATGGACGAAGGGCTGGACACCGGGCCAATGTATGTGCAAGAGGCGCTGCTTATTCAGCCGGATGAGACGGCGGCCACCCTCCACGACCGCCTGGCGGCGCTGGGGGGCGACATGCTGCGCCGCCACCTGGACGACATCCTCGCCGGGCATATCGCCCCCACGCCGCAGCCGGAAGAGGGCGTCACCTACGCGCCCCTGATCGCCAAGGACGCTGGCCGGCTCGACTGGTCGCGCCCGGCTGCGGAACTGGATCGGCTGGTGCGGGCCATGACCCCCTGGCCGGGCGCATTCACGCCGTGGGGCGACGAGACGCTCAAGGTGCTGCGCGCGCGGCCGGCGGCTGTGCCTTTGCCCGACGGCCCGCCCGGCCTGGTGGCGCGGACGGCCGCCGGGCTGGTCGTGGTTACGGGCGCGGGCGGGCTGCTACTCGACGAGGTGCAGTTGGCCGGCAAGCGGGCCATGCCGGCCGGCGACTTCGCCCGCGGCCGGCCGGAGTTCGCCGGCAGCATTCTGGGCGCGAGCGAGGAGTAGGCGCGGGGTTGAGCGGAGCGGGCGCTATGGAGATTGTAGTCTACGGGGCGGGGGCGATCGGCGGCTATCTGGGCGGGCGGCTGGCGCTGGCCGGCCACGCCGTGACGCTGGTGACGCGCCCGGCGGCGGCCGAGGCGCTCAACGACGCTGGCCTGAGCATCACGCAGGATGGTCAGACGCAGATCGCGCCGGTGCGCGCCGTCGGCCGGTTGGCCGAGGCGTTTGACGGCCTGCCGCCGGCGCTGATCGTGCTGGGCATGAAGGCCTACGATCTGGCGGCGGCCGTGGCCGAACTGGCCGCTGTCTGTCCAACTCCCGCCATGCTGCTGACGACGCAGAACGGCATCGGCGTGGAGGAGATCGTTGCCGCGCCCTTCGGGGCCGAGCGTGTTCTGGCCGGGTCAATCACTATCCCCATCCGCCGCAGCAGCCCCACCGGCGTGGCCGTCGAGCGGGCCGGGCGCGGCCTGGGCATCGCCCCGGTACTGCCCGGCCGGTCCGTGGCCGACTGGGTGGCGCTCTTTGGCGCGGCGGGGATTCGCGCCGGCGGCCTGTCCGACTACCGGGCGATGAAGTGGTCGAAGGTGTTCCTCAACGTCATGGGCAACGCCACCTCGGCCATCCTGAATCGGCCACCGGCCGAACTCTACCGGCGCAATGACATCTTCTCTCTGGAGATGCGCATGTTGGCCGAGATTCTGGCGGTGATGAAGCGGCTGGGGTTGCGCATCGTCAATCTGCCCACCGCCTCGGTGCGGCCGTTGGCGGCGACGCTGGCCTATGCGCCGCCCTTCCTGCGCCGGCTGGTCTTTACCCAGGTCATCGTCCACGGCCGCGGGCACAAGATGCCATCGTTCCAGATTGACCTGGCCGGCGGCAAGCCACATAGTGAGGTGGCCTTCCACAACGGGGCCGTCGCCGCCGCCGGCCGTGCGTGCGGCGTGGCCGCGCCGGTCAACGCTACGCTCAACGACGTGCTGCTGCGGCTGACGCGCGACGAGGCGGCGCGGGCCGAGTTCGACGGCCGCCCGGAGCGCCTGCTGGTCGAGGTAGAGCGCATGGAGCGGGGAGGGACCACGTGAACGAAAGCGAATTGCGCGAGCGACAACTGCGGGAAGAGATCGTCCGCATCGGCCAACTGATGTACGCCCGCGGGCTGCTGTGCGGCTTCGAGGGCAATCTGTCGGCCCGGCTGGACGGCGAGCGTCTGCTCATCACGCCGTCGGGGCTGCACAAGGGGCTGATGCGCGAGGAGCAACTATTAGTAGTTGACCTCGAGGGGCGTGTGCTGTCGGCAGTGACCGAGACCACACGCGCCCTGCGGCCGACGAGCGAATTGCCGATGCACCTGGAGGCCTATCGCCGGCGGCCGGACGTGGCCGCGGTCGTCCACGCCCATCCGCCCATCACCGTCGCCCTGTCCATCGCCGGCGTGCCGATGGATACGCCGCTGCTGCCGGAGGTCATCGTCCTGCTGGGCCTCATCCCGACGACGGCCTACGCCATGTCATCGAGCGACGAGGGGGCCACGGCCATTCGTGACCTCATCGCCGAGCACGACGCGATCATCCTGCAACGCCACGGCACGTTGACCGTCGGAGCGACGGTGACCGAGGCCTTCATGCGCCTGGAGACGGTCGAGCAGAACGCACGCATCCACTTTATGCTGGCCCAGTTGGCCGCCGAGAGGCCGCTGCCCGCGGCCGAAGTGGGTAAGTTGTTGCGGCTGCGCCGGGCGATGGGCCTGGAGCGCCGCGGCGATGCCGCGGCATTCCAGGCCCGTTGGGGTGTGGGGCCGGACTAGGGCGCCAGACCGTCCAGCGACCCGGCCGCGTCGCGTTTCGACTGGTCGAGCATCGAGTTGACCTGATCCTGACTCAGCCCGGCGTCTTGCGCGCCTTGCTGTGTCTGGGCCAGGGTGGCGTTGGTCGCGCCACAGATGCCTTGCAGCGCGGCCCCGGCGGCGGCGGCGTCCATCTGGCCGCCCGACCAGCGCCCCAGTAAATCGCTCAGCGACGCCTGATCAGCCTGCAAGCTGCCCAACAACTGGCTGAGGCCGGGCGTATTGAGCAGCCCGCCCAACTGCTGCTGCGCCGCTTGCAGCACACTGCCTACGCCGATCAGCCCGGCCGGAACGGCCAATGCGCCCAGCCCACCCTGTTGGCCGGCCTGGGCCAGCCCTTGCAGGGTGGCGCAGATGGTCTGGTTGAGCACGGCCACGCCCATCATGCTCTGCCATGACCCCATGAGCGCCTGAGTCTGGGCGGCGGCGTCCGCGGCACCGGGTTCTGGCTGGCTCTGCCCCGCCTGGTCGGTGGCGGTCGGCGTGGCGGTGACGGTCTCGGTCGGCAGCGGGGCGGCCGTGGCTGTGGGCAACAGGGTACTCGTTGGCAACGGCGCGGCTGTATTCGTAGGCGCGATGGTGGGCGCGGCCGTGGGCAGGACGGCGGGCGTGGACGTGGCGATTTCGGTTCCTTCTTCGTTGCGGTCACAGGCGGTCAGCCCGATGACCAGCAACAACAGGACAGCGACTAGACGCAGGCGATGACTCATGACTCTAATCCCTCCTTGTTCATGGCGGCCAGAAGGCCCAGCGCGAACCAAAACACGACCCCTGGCTTGGCCCCGAGCGCCAGCGCGTCGGCCAGGCCAAAGATGTGCAACGCCGCCAGCCCAGCCAGCAAGCCTAGACTGACGGCGCGCAAGCCAACATCGCGGCGGGCGACGCGCCAGCCGACAACGGCGGCCAGAATCAACACCGCTCCATAGGCGACCAGTCCCGGCAAGCCCAGGTCGAGCGCCGTCTGCAAGAAGATGTTATGAGCGTGGGCGATGTCCTGTTCGACGGGCAGCGGCAGCGGGTAGAGGCGGAAGGCCGCCTGGCGAAACGCGCCCAGCCCAATGCCCGTAAACGGGAAGTCGCTGATGGCAGTGATGGCCCACGGCCATAGCACGCGCCGGTAGCTCAGCGTGGTTAGCGTGCCGACGGCTGTCTGCGCCGGTGGGTTGAGCCAGATGTCGCGCAGATCGGCCGGCCCAATCCACACGATGACGCCCAGCACGGCCACGACGCCGGCCAGCCAGCGCAACGCCCGCCGCCCCTTCGAGGGTGGCAAAACGGCTGCCCATAACCCCAGTAAAACCAGCAGCCCGGCCATCGCGCCGATCCAGCCGCCGCGCGACTGGGTCAGCAGGTGGGCAAAGACGGCCAGCGCCGTCAGCCCAGCCAGGGCCGGGCGCAGCCACGGCGACCGATAGCGCCGCGGCACCAGCAGCAACGACACGAGTAACGGCAAGTAGAGGCAAATGAGGCCGGCTAACTGATTGGGATGGACGGCCACGGCCAACCACTCCGGCAGCACCAGACCCTGGAACGGGTTGAGGCTGGTCAGCAGCGGTATCTTCGGCAGATTGACCAGGCCAAAGACGACAATGCCGGCGAAGCTGAAGCCGAAGCAGATGGCCAGCAGAAGGGCTACGGCCCAGGCCACGTGGCGGCGGGTGCGTATGGCGATGGCCAGAAAGCGCCAGGTCGCCAGCCCCAGGATCAGTCCGGTCGCCTTCGGCAGCGTCTCAGCCGGGTCGGCGGAAACGAGGATGCCCACGCCGACGGCCAGGCCCAGAAGCAACAGAGCCAGATTGAACGGTGTGGCAGGCAAACTCGAACGATCGAGCACCAACCCACCCAGCCAAACCGCGGCCAGCGCGGCCAGAGCCACCCCCGTGGCCATTGGCACAATGTCGGGGAAGAGCAGCAACGGCGCGGCCAACAGCAGGACGATCCCCTCCAGGATCACCAGCGGACGAGCGGCGCGCCGCTCGTCCTGCTTGCTGTGTGGCCGCTCGGCCAGGGTGGTCACATGGCCTCGTCCGTGGACAGCCGATTAGTACGCGCCTTTGCCGCGCACGACAACCCAAGGGGTTTTTAGCAGGATGTAGATGTCCATCCAGAGCGAGTAGTTCTGCACGTAATAGAGATCGTCCTCGGTGTGGAGGTGCAGCGGCTTGTCGGCCCGGCCGTTGATCTGCCACCAGCCGGTCATGCCTTGGGGCACGGCCAGCCGCTTGTGCTGCCACGGCTCATACTGGCCGACCAGCCAGGGCAACTCGGGCCGCGGCCCGACGAGGCTCATGTCCCCCTTCCAGACGTTGATCAGTTGCGGCAGCTCGTCGAGGCTGGTGTGGCGCAGGAAGCGGCCGACGCGCGTCACCCGCGGGTCGTCGGCCTTTTTGAACAACACCTTGCCATCTTCGTTAAGTTCGTTGACGGTATTTTGCATCTTCTCCGCGCCTACGACCATCGAGCGGAACTTGTACATGGAGAAGAGGCGGCCGTTTTCACCGACGCGCTGCTGACGGAAGATAATTGACCCCTTTGAGTCCAAATGAATGAGGACGACAATGATGGCCATCGGCAGCAGCGCGATAGCCAGCAGAATGCTCGACAGAACCAGGTCGAACATGCGCTTGACCAAGCGTTGCACATCATTGAGGGCTGGGTCGCGCAGGTTAATCATGGGCAAGCCGCCGAAGTCGTCAACCGAGGCGCGATAGAGGGCGAGGCTGTAGTAGTCGGGCACGACGCGCACATGAACCGGCAGATCGTGGAGGGCCAACACCAGCTCATTGATCTGGGCATAGTCGCGCTGGGGCAAGGCGATGACCACGTCATCAATATGACTAGCTTGAACGACTTCGCGCACGTCTTCGAGCGGGCCAAGAACGTGCATGACGAAAGCGTCTTCTTCGTCACTGTTCTGAGGCGCTTCGTCCAGATAGCCGGAAAGATTCAGGCCCATGGAGCGATACTCATGGATCATCTGTCCGACACGCTGGCCGACTTCACCAGCGCCGACGATGAGAACCCGTCGTTCGCCAGCCGGCATACGGCCGATGCGAAACAACACACGGGCCAGAACGCGCCAACTGACCAGAAAGATCAATGTCAGGCTCAGGAAGAGGACAAAGACCCAGCGCGAGAAATCGCGTTGCGCCAGATAAAGCAGCCCGGCAAAGAGCAGCGCTGAGGCTAATGTGGCGACGGTAACGATCTGTACCTCATCAATGGCTTTGTAGATGCGTTTAGGATCATAGACTGACAGCACCAGAAATGTAATGCCCCAGATCAGAGGCACCGCCAAAAAGGTGTATGGCGCGATGTAGGCTGGGCCGCGGAGGTTAGTGAGCGAGGTAGGAATGTAGCGTACCAGATAGGTGGCAAGCAATAGGGCCACCAGCGTTAGCAAGATATCTAGCACAATTGAAAAGATAGCGTAATTGACGCCAAACCGCCTCAACATAATCGTTCCCTTCCTTCACTTCTCTCGCCTGAATCCGTACCGGGCACGCGCCCATTGTGCTGGTGCCCGCTCGGGTATCTGCACCATAGCGCGCTAAACCTGGCTCTAAATTTGTCGGCTTATGTTGTTTCCACCAGGCAGTTGTGAAAATGGGTGCAATTCACGCAATTATAACGAGTGCTTAGGAGAGGGCCAAGTCAGAGGGATGACAATTAGGCAAATCTTCTCATTATCAGCATAGTTATGGGCAACTAGAACACCCAGAGAGACTGAATTAGTGGCTTGGATTCGGCCTATGACGCCGCCTGCTCAGGCGTGTGCGCACCACGCGCCCCAGAAATAGCGGATTGCCAACAAGATACCGCCGCCAGAGGCGTTGAGGTTCGATCAGCAGCCGGCCCAACCACTCTAGGCCGTTGTCTGTCATCCAGCGCGGGGCGCGCCGCAATTCCCCCGACATATAATCGAAGACCGCGCCCCCGGTCAGGGCAACGTTGACATGAAGGTGGGCCCAGTTCTCACTTAGCCAACGCTCTTGGAGCGGCATCCCCATGCCCACCAGCAGGATGTTTGGCCGGGCGGCGTTGATGCGCTCAATGACGGCCTGGTTCTCGGGATGGTCAAGAGTCCGGTCGAAGTAGCCATGCTGCACGCCGGCGATCTTGAGGCCGGGATGGTAGGCCGCCAGACGATCGGCCGCAGCCTGGGCCACACCTGGGCGCGCGCCCAGAAAGTAGAGCGAGATGTCATGGTGCGCCGCGAACTCGGCCAGTTGCCACATCCAGTCGGCGTAGGTGATGCGTTCCGGGATGTGGTGGCCTAGCAGCCGCGCGCCGACGATGACACCAACGCCGTCGCAGAAGACGATCTCCACCTGATTGAGATAGTCGCGCAGCCACGGGTGTTCGACAGCCAGATTCAAGCCGTGGGCATTGACGTGGAGCACACGGGCGCGCGCGCCGCGGGCGATCACGCCGGCCAACTGCTCGTGAAGTTCGGTGACGGTCAGGGGGTGGACGGGCACGCCCAGGATGTCAATGGCGGGGGGCAAGATCGTCATGCGGTTGATCGTGAACGAACTGGGCTGTGGCCACCAGCAGGGCGACGAAAAGCCACAGCAAGACATAGGTGGCGCTGTCGACGTTGGGATCGTTGAGCAGGCTGTTAATAAGGGCGGTGATGAAAAACCAGCGGCCGTAGCGCAGCAACGCCCCGGCCGGTTGGGCGGGTGGGCCGATGGGTCGTATCGTCCGCCAGACCGACCCATAGAGGAGTAACAGAACCAGTAGTCCCACCAGCCCCTGCCGGTAGAGCGCGGCAAAGTACTCGCTGTGTGAGCCGGCGGGTAGATCTAGCCCTTCCACATCGCGCTCTGTTCCCCAGCCGAACACCGGCCGCTCCAAAAAGCCAGTGATCGTAGCCTCATAGACGCCGAAGCGGCTGATATAGCTGCCTTCACCGCGGGCGAAGACAAAGGCATCTACCGCCTCGATGGCGCGGCCGATAAAACCACCAGGTTGACCAGGCGACGAAATCTCCAGTGTGCCGGCAACGGCCAGAAACCAGATGACCGCTGCCAACCCCAACGCGCCTAAAACATTGATAGCGCGCTGGCGCAGGGTATAGAGCACGACAAAGATTAGCGCGCCGCCTAATAGGCTGAGTAGGGCTACCCGCCCGGTTGTATAGACAAGATTGATCAGCAGCAAAATGATGCCCAGACCAACCAACAGCCGCCGCCACCCGTGGCAGCGCCCCAGCTTGTAGAACAGGAACGGGATGGCATAGACCAGCACACTGGAGTAGTGATTGCTGAACAGGAAGAAGGAGTTAAGACGGTAGTATACTCCCAGGCCGACAAACCAGCCGAACTGGCCCAACGTGCGATAGGCGACAGCCATGCCGTAGCTGGTGGCCAACACCGGCTCGGGCAGCAGCCGCCCGGCCAGCGACAGAAAGTCTGGCCGCCAGATATCCATGACGGCCAGTAGTCCCAATACTCCAGATAGCAACACAGCTAGCAGGGTCGCGTCCAACAGTCGTTCAATGGCCGGCCACGTACGGGCACGATTAGACACGATAAGTAGGACGAGAAAGCCGGCGAAAAAGGCTCCGAAGTTGCGCCAGAACGTCAGCCAACGCTCCGCCTCGACGATGAACAGACCGGAGATGGCGATGACCACCAGGAATAGCGCAAACCAGCGCAGCGGTGCGTTGAGTCGCAACCGCCACCCCTGAAGGTGAAGCATCTTCAACGTGGCCAGCCCAAAGATGACCGGCCAGATGAACTGTTCCACCCCCAGCCACCACCATACAGGCAAGAGGAGTATCGCCCAACGCACGTCGAACAGCGGATCCGTCTCCAGGAAAGGCAACACCAGCCGGCGCGCGGTGGTGACTGGTGGTGGGGTGACGGAGGGAGAAGTGGTCATGGCAAGACGAGGGCGGTCTGGCAGCTTCTGTGAGTGTCTACTGGGATATGGCGACAGGTGAGGGTTGAGGCCGCTGGTTTACGGCCAGCGCCTGACGGAAGTACCCTTCGATGTCGTCTATGCGCCGCTCATTGCTGTTGGCCTCGGCACAGGCGATGCGGGCGGCGCGCCGAGCGGACGGCTCACGCACAGCCTCGGCGATCCTGGTCATGAACTCCGTCTCGTCTTCACATAGATAGAGTAGGTCGGCGTATCGGTCCAAAGCCGTCAGCCCGCTGACGACCATCGGCTTGCCAGTGGCCATGCACTCAAATATCTTGGCCGGCATTACGCCCTCGTTATGGATAGAGCGCACGTAGGGCAAGAGCAACACGTCGACGTCGCGCAACAACTCCGGCAACTCCTTTTGGGGCACTGGGGGAATTAGCTCCGTGTCAGCGGCGAAGCCCTCCAGAGGGGTGCGCACCGGGCCAATGAGCCGCAGCCGGTAGCGATGGCTGACGGCGCGCAGGAGGTCAATGTCGGCGCTGATGCCGATTGTGCCGAAGTAGGCGCACAGGGGGCGCGCCGGCGGTTCGGCGGGGGCGCGGCGGGCGCGGGCAAACAACTCCACATCCACCACGTGCGACATCAAAATCACGTTGCCGGCCAGCGCCGCGTTGCGCGCGTAGTTGACCGGTGAATCCGTCCAGACCATGTCAACCGCGGCGGCCAGCTCGGCCTCTTTAAAGTGGCCGGTGCTGGTGTAGGGGTCGTGCTCCCAGTCGTTGACGCAGTGGTAGAACGTCGCATCCGGTTGCAGTTGCTCCATCAGGGCCAGCGAAGCCGGAAGGGGCAGGTAGTTGATGACAATCAATGGGCTTGTGGCGTCGCGGCGCAACGTGCCGGCGATGCGCGGCACGAAAAGGCGGCGGTTCACACTTTGCACCAGTGGGTTGGTATCGGGCAGCAGCCGCGGCGAGACCAACTCGACCCCCGGCACGATCGGCTGATAACAGTTGCCGGCCGTCTCGCTGTGGCCGACCAGCCGCCCCCAGACGCGACCCAACTCTGACAGCGCCGGCCAGCGCTTGGGCAGCGGCTCCACGAAGTGCACGTCGTAGCCGCGCTCGGCCAGGCCGCGGGCAAAGCTGTGTTCCAGTTGCCAGGTAAAGTGCCAATGCACCATCGAGATGATGACGACCGTTCCTTTCATTGTTATCAACTTGTCTCTGAGGCTGTTTCGGCCACCCGTTCGTTCTGATGATAACCGTAGCGCCGCAGTAGCGGCCAGGTCAGCGCTGTGACGAGCCGGCGGTCGCCCGGACGCAAGGCCTGTCGCCAGGCGTCATCCAGCCGCAGTTGTAGTCCCCCCGGCTTAAACTTCATCGGGTTGCCCACCACAGTATGGGTTTCGCGCGCCAGGTAGACCTCTTTGTTCGGCCCGATAAAGCCAAGATCGGCGTCAGGTAGGCCCATGAAGTCGGCCGCAAGTCGCAGCGCGCCACGAGGGTCGGCAATCAGGTCTTCATAGCGCAGGCGCAAATAGTCACAGGCGCGGTTTCGGGCGGCCTCGGTGAGTGTGTTGCGATAGAGCCAATCGGCTGACGACCAGGTCGGTGAGTATCGGTTCATGTAAGTGACCTGATCAACCACATGGGGCCGGACGACCGTCTTGGTCCACGAGTAGGCCACAGCGCGGCTGTCGCGTACCAGGTGCAGCAGCCGCAAACGCACGTCACTCATCTGTGTCAGCAAGTAAAGCATCGAAATGTCTTTGGACGAATCAACGATCACTTGTCCATTGCCCACTTCTAACGCCGCATGATAGACACGTCGCAGCGTTTCGCTGTACTGCTCAAAGCGCTGGGAGTAGCTCTGGCCGGCCACTGGGCGGGCTACCATGTGGGGCAGATAGCGTAAGCGATCGACGTGCTGCTGCAACGCCAGCATCTCTTGAAACCCATCGGCTGTGAAGGGCACTTCGGACTTAACCGAGACTTCATTCCAAAAGTCGCATTCGACAAGAAGCCGGCCACAGCCGCAGCGGGCTACAGTTGGGTCTTCATACCACAGGTAGCGCAACTCACCTATGGCGACACAGCCCTGTAGCTGGCTTAGTAGCCGCTCCAACAGGGTACTCCCGCTACGCCCCATACCACCGATGTAGACAATGTCAATCACCTGGACTTCACTCGCCTTACTAATAACTCGATGAAATCCCGATCCTCTGGATCGAGACCGAGAAGGATGAGCAACCCAAAGAACCCAGCCGTGGCCACCGTCGCCGTCAGCAGCAAATTGGACAGTGGCGACAAGGCCAGCAGCCGCACGCCCAGCAACAGGACGGCTGCGCCCAACCAGGCCACGACGCCTTTTATATAGCGCCGGTCATAGGGCCAAAGGTCCAGGCTGTGTTTAACGATGATGAGACTGACAGTAAACAGGCCGCCGACGGTCGTCGCCGTCGCAATCGCCGCGCCGATCATCCCCCAACGTGGCACGAGGGTCAAGTTCAGCACAAGGTTGGCTGCCAGTACGACGAGGTTCAGCCGGAACCAGGCCGTCTGATGGCCGGTCATGATCAGGATGGTTCCGGTAGCGCCGGTGGCGATGTTGATGAACTGGCCTAAGGTCAGGATCAGCAGCGTCATCGCGCCGGCGGTGTAAGCCGCGCCAAAGGTGACGTGCATGACGTCTTCGGCGGCAAAGGCGATGACCAGCACCAGTGGCGCGATGCAGTAGATGCCCCACTTGGTATTAACGCGATACAGCTCCTCCAATTGGCGCATATCTTTCTTGTGGAACTGCTCGGCGATCATGGGCATGAGGATCATGTTAAACGCGCTCAGGATGGCGGCCATGATAATAGAGATTTGCGCCGCGGCCTGATAGATGCCGACCTCGGCCGACGGCCAGTAAAGCCCAAGGAAGATGCGGTCGGCGCGGCTGATAATCACGCCGGAGATGTCGGCCAGCGAGGTCGGCGCGGAGAAGGCGACCATCTGACGCGGCGTGACGGCCGAACGCGACGGCGCTTGGAACGCCTCCCGAAACAGGCGGCGCACAAAGTAAAGCGCCACTCCCAGCGCGGCAATGTAGGACAAGACCGTAGAAACGACCGCGCCCATTAGTTCCCAGCCCAACAGGTAGAACAGAGCGAAAAGAAGAATGTTGAGCGTTGACTGCGCAATCTCCTCAGCGGCGACCGAGTACTGCATCCGCTGCGAGATGCGCGTGGCGTTGGCGGCCACACGGAGCGTGCCCATGAACGGCAACATCAGGGTGAAGACGCGGAAGGGGGTGATAAAACCTGGCTCGTTGAAGACGTTGACCATCAGCCACGGAGCGGCTATAAAGAGAATTAGCGTGACTCCACAGCCGATGAGGAAGCTCATGGCGATGGTGCGCACCAGGATGCTGCGCAACGCGCCGTCGTCCTGTCGCCAGTAGCGCGCGCCGAAGTGCAGCACACCGTTTTGCAAGCCCAGCGGCAGCAGTATGCCAATGCTGCGCAGGAGATTCCAGCCCAACGCGTAGAGGCCGAACGCCTCCAGACCAAGCAGACGGGCCAGAGCGACCTGTTTGAAGAATTCCAGGCCGCGCCCCAGCATGACACCGATCAACGACACACTGGCGCCCACCGCCAGCCGGTTGACGCTGGAATTGCTGTCAGCCGTTAGTTGAGTCTCTGTCTTAAGAGCCATCACCACCCGTCAATTGGTCGAGTTGCTGCCGTGCGGTGGTGTCGGCGGGGTCAATCTCCAGCACACGGCGCAACAGCGGGACGCCTAGATCGGCCTGCCCGGTTTCAACGTAGACGCCGCCCAGGAACAGGTAGGCCCACTTGTCGTCCGGGCGCAAGCTGATGGCGTGGCTTAGGAAAGCGACGGCGTGCGCGGTATCCTTTTCGACATACCAGGTCAGCCGGCCGCTGTGGACGTTGGCCCAATAGTGGTTAGGCCACTCGGCGGCCACCTGGCGATAGGCGTCCAGAGCCGCGACTGTTTGGCCCAACTTGTCGAGCGCCTCGGCCCGCCCCAATTGCGCCTGGAGCCGGTCTTTGGTGTCAACAAAGGCATCGCGGCGCAAGGCGTCATCATAGTAGGCCAGAGCAGCGGGCCAGTCAGATGGGATGGCATTCCTGCTCAGTTCGCCCAAGCGGGTCAGGATATTGCTAGGGCCGAACAGATTATGACGCGGGGCAGCCAACGCTTGCTCATAGTGAGCGGTTGCCGCCGGGTCACCCAAATTGGCCGCGGCGTAGGCCAATCGGTACCAGAGGTCGCCGTCCTCCGGGTTGAAACGGACGGCTAACTGGTGCCAGGCGCGGGCCGCCGTCCAATCGTCACTCAACTCTGCTTGATGACCCCACAGGGCGAACTCGCCCGGGCCGCCGTTCACGTGTTGCCAGGCCAAGGCGGCCTCGTCGAGGCGGGCCGCTGACATAGCCGCCAAGGCCAGGCCGCGCCAGGCGCGGCGGCTGACAGCTGGTGAATCGCGCAGGACACCCAGGTCTTGCGCCGCGCGCTCTACTTGGGCCGCATCGCCCTGGGCCAGCCCACGGTTCAGCCGTGTGTAGTCAGCATTGGCCCGGGCGCGCGCCGGCCACTCCGCTAGGGCCGGCCACGCTGCCAACAGCGCTAACAACACCAGCGCCCAAATGGCCAACTGGTTGGTTCGCGTCGCCGGGCGCTGTTCGGGGGTCATATGGGTTTGTGTTGGCCGAGGTAGAGCAATGGCTAGCCGGCGTGGTGTGCCCCGTTACGCCACCAGGTTAGAAACAGGATGAACGCAATACTGGGAATCAGAGCAGCAAGCGATAGCAGCGACACCAGAGCCAACAGATTAGGACGAGCCGGGTTCTCGGGCACAATAGCGCGGCTGGCGATGCGTGCCAACGTCTCGCCCCCGGCAACCCGTTCCTCGTCAATCTTGCGCGCGACGATGATGTAGGTTTCCTGGGCTACCTCTTGGGCGCTGAGGAGGCGCGTGCCTTCGTTGAATAGCTGTTGCTTCTCCGTTTGCAGCGCGAAGATAGGCGCGGCCAGGCCCTGCAGTTGCGTCTGATTCTCGGTCAGCGCGGCCTCCATCGAGACGCGCAGCGCCTCGAGTTGTAGCAGCAGTTCAGCGCGTTGCGTTGTGGTCAATTGAGCGTCGGCACCGATGTTGAGCTGGAATTGGGGCGCGACCGGAGTCGTCTGCGTCGTTTCATAGGCGCGCAGTTGTACGGTCAGCGCTGCCAGTTGCTCGCTCAGGGTGACAACGTCCGTGGCGTTGTTCTCCAGTTGCCGGCGCAGGGTTTGAATGTCGGCCAGAACGCGCCGGTAGCGGCTTTCGTCGGCCAGCAGGGCGCGTTGCCGGTCGGTCAGCGCCAGCAACTCGTTGTCAACAATTCCCTGCCGGTTAGTGGTTTGGAACGCCACCAACGCCTCATTGGCCGCGCGCAACTCCCCGTCGGCCTGCTGCAACTGATCGTTGAAATACTCCAGCCCACCGCGGCCGAAAAGGGTCTCGATGGTGATGACAAACTCTTCAGCCCAGACGTTGGCCAGGGCCGCGGCCACTTCCGGGTCATTATCGGCGACCACCAGCCTCACCAAGCGGTTGTCGGCCGAGGTCGTCAGCATCGTCATAGACCGCACCTGCGCCAGAGTTGTAATTCGCCCATCGGTCAGTTCAGTGGCGCGGGCCAGCACGCGGCTCATCAAATCGTTATTCTTGGCCAGTTCGGGGTAGACAGTCAAGTTCTGCATGGATCGCATATTGGTCGTGATGCGCTCATCGAACTGTAGCTGCTGTGTTGGTTCGGGAAGGGTCAGCAGGGCGATGGCCTCGTAGTCGTCGCTGGACATGTAGACGGCGATGCTGATCACAACGGCCACAACGATGGCTCCACCGATGAGCCAGAAGTAGCGACCCAAAGCCGCCAGATAGGGCCGCAAGTCGACGGTCTCTTCCATGATGCCTCCAGGGGTTAGCTTGCCCAATCCGCGATGTTATCCGAGGCGCGGAGTTCGGGCAAATCGGCGCGGGGCGATAGCGAGCGGGCCATCAGGGCGGCGACCAGCCCGGCCAGCAGTGCGCTGCGTAAATCCAGCAACGGATGGGGCGAGGGTTGTAGCAGTCCCGAAAGCCAAAAGCTCAGCCACAGCGCGGTTAGTGGTGCGTGCTGCCCCAACGCGCCACGCCGCGCTACCGGAGCTATCACCAGCCACAGCCACACCAGCATGCCGGCAACACCCAACTCGGCCGCCAGCCACAGCGGCACATTGTGGACGACCTCGGCCCAGGCATCATAGCGCCGCGCCTCGGGCAGGTATTGGCCCAGGCCGACGCCCGTGAAGGGCTGGTCGGCCACCAGCCGCAGGGCGAGGCGCGTGTCTCGGCTGCGCTCCCAAAGTGACCGGTTCTCGACCGGCGTCTCCAGACCGGTTGCGCGACCGATGACGGTGTCGCCGTAGATTGTCAACAACAACGCGCCAGTCAAGGCCAGGGCCAGCCACGTAGCCCGGCTGATGGATGGGGGAAGCCGCGACGCCCCGCCGCGCGCCAGTGCTGGCAGCGCGTTGATAGCCAACCCCAGCGCGAAGCAGAAGGCTGCCCAGCGAGCCAGCGCGGCGAAGAGAGCGGCAAAGCCGATGACGGTGATGAGCAGGGCGATGGTCCGCTGCCGGGCTGTGGGGCGGCGGCCGAGCACAGGCAACACCAACAGTAGCGCCACGAGCGAGCCGCCCAGAACGTTGGGGTGCGCCGTCAGGCCATAGGCGCGCAGCCAGCGCACACTGCCGCGCATGACCACGCTGATGCCCGGCGCGGCCGGATCGAGCGGAGGTTCACCCAGAAAGCGTAAGCCCAGATCGCGCTGAGTGAAGAACTGACCCAGCGCCACAGTGGCTTGCATCAGAACGGCGACGACGACGATGGCGAACGGCGGAGGGTGCTCGTTGATGGTATAAACGTAGATCCAGGCCAGATGCGTCACGATGAGCGCCACCCGCAGCCCGACGCTCACAGGACAACCGCCGTCGCACTGGCCGACCAGGCTGAGCGCCCCCAGCCCGACCAAGGCCAGCAATGGCCAGACGACGCGATTGGGCCGCCAGACCAACGCGCGTAGGCTCCCGGCCCGCGCCCGCCCCGCCAGCCAAGCCGCGGCCGACAAAGGCGGCAACATACTGACGACGCCCACCCCAACCCAATCGCCACCCGACGTGGGCAGCTTCCACAGCGACCACCAGGCCAACGGGCCGCCCGATGCGGCCTGGCTGTTGGCCCCCAATAGCAATACCAGATAGAGGCTAAAGGTGATCTGGGCCAGGCGGGCCAGTGTGCCGGATGGGCGCGTGGTTGCCGCGACCACGGCGTGTGGGGAATTGGTCGGGTTCAGGCCCGGGTCGCCTCCGGGCAAGTGGCCGGCAATTGATGCTCCGCCAACACTGCCGGATAAAGCTGCTGGGCCATGCGAAACAGATCGGCCAGAGCCAGCGTCTTCCACACCGGCCCTTTCATGTCGAGTAAGTCGCTGCCGACCGCCTTGCCCAGCCGGATGGCCCCCAGCAGCAGACAGTGGAGAGTGTCGGCCGTCAGGCCGATCTCGATCGTCGGCTTGACGTCGTTCGCGCCATAGCGCACGACCACGGGCGCGCGGCGGGCGTCAATGGTGATGGACGCCACCGGGGCCACGCAATCGAAGCGGATGGCCAACGAGGCCTTGAGCAGTGCGTTGCCCGCCTTGGAATCGTTCCTTTCGATGGCGGCAAAGAGCTGCTGGAAGCAGGTATAGAGCTGCTGGTCGCTGGTATAGATGGGCATGAGCGCGTTACGGCTGCGACTCTTCGCTGTGGCTCAAGCGCTGCTTGAGTTGCTCGGCCTGGAACTGCAGCGAGTAGTTGACCATGTACCACACGCCCTTCCACGTGTCCGGGTCGAGCAGGTCTTCGCGCGACGCGCCCTGGAGCGTGCCCAGGATTTGCTTGGCGAACTCCGGCGTCACCCGGTCGAGGCCCGCCTTACCCATCTGCCACAGGCGGCCGGGTTGGATTGGCTCCGGCACGACCTGGTTGATGGCCTCGCTGACCTTGCCGCGCACCTGCCCGGCCTGGAAGCGGGCGGAGTAGGTCATCATGTAGGCCAGCCCCTTCCAGGTGTCCAGATCGAGCAAATCCTCGGCCGACATGCCCTGGAAGTTGCGCAATACGTCGAGTTGCATCTCCGGCGTCAGCTTCTGCACGTTGTCGCGCACCGTGGTCAGCAAGCGCAACGGCGAATAGGCCGCGCCATCGCCGCCCGACCGCGCCTCGACCAGTTGTTCCAGTTCGGCCACGCGCGCGTTGAGGCTTTCGACGAGCTGGCGCAGTTGCTCCGTCTCGTCGGCCGGGGCGGCGTCGGCCTCCGGCGCGGTCGAGAAGGCGGCCAGCCCCTGCTCGCGGAACTTGCGCACGATGTAGCCCACCTGCCCCTCGGTCAGGTCGTGGGCGGCGGCGGCTTCGGCCTGGCTCTGGCCGTCGGCCACGGCCAGCAGCGCCGCGGCGCGGCGGCCGTCGGTGTCCTGCCCCGCCGCCAGTTGTTGCAGCACTGGCCGCGCCTCGTCGGCAATGAGCGTTTGGATGTCTGTCATAGCGTCTCCCTGTATGTGGCTCCTTGATTGCTGTCCGTCTCCATTATATCGGAACTCTATATCTCATGTACTTGATCCGCGGGGCAATTGGCGGCAAGATGGGGGCATTACTGCGACCATTGTGCGCTGGACGTTCGCGTTGCCATCGCGGTTGACAGTCCACAAAGGCATATGCTATATTGCATGAATAATGCGTTGCGTCATGGCGTGGGCCATTTAGCCCGACGCCGGCACGGGAGCGATCGGTTGCAGGAGTGGCTGTGATGACGAATCAGATGGAGATAAGCGAAGAGACGGCGGAAGCGAACAACGCCCTGTTGAGCGGCTTGCGGCGCGTTCTGATGGCCGGAGTCGGCGCGGTGGCTCTGACCCAGGAGCAAATCGAAGACTTCGTTGGCAAGCTTGTTGAGCGTGGCGAAATCGCTGATGGCGACGCGCGCAAACTGGTCAGTGATGTCATTGACCGGCGTAAGAAGACGCTCCAGGACAGCAGCAAACGAGCCGAAGAAGGCGTAGACCGGCGCATCGAGAGCCTGCTGGCGCGTATGAACATCCCTTCCAAGAGCGAGATCGAGACGCTAAGCGAGAAGATTTCTGTTCTAAGCCGGAAGGTTGATGAACTGAAGGAGTTGAGCGACCAGTAGTTGGGGTTGCGTGAATAGGGCAGGGGAAGCAGAATGGGGGAGAGCGCCTTCGCATTTGAAGCTCTCCCTTTTTGGTAGCGAGCGGGGTCGTTGGCGTCCGCACCGTTCGCACATATAATGAATGGGTTGCCTTCAAATACGCATCGCCTGGGGACGACGACATGCCCGTTATCAAACGCTATCCCAATCGCAAACTGTACGACACGGAAGCCAAGCGCTACATCACGCTGAATGAAATCGCCGCCCGCATCCGCGCCGGTGATGAGGTCGTCGTCACCGACCACGCCACCGATGAAGACCTGACGGCCGTCGTGCTGACCCAGATCATCTTCGAGCAGGAAAAAGCCCAGCGCGGCTTCTTGCCTAAGTCGGTGCTGACCAACCTGGTGCGCGCCGGCGGTGACACGTTGAGTACTCTGCGCCGTGGGCTGACGTTGCCCCTGGACTTATGGCATCACGTGGACGAGGAGATCGATCACCGCCTGCAGATGCTCATCAGCAAGGGCGACCTGGCCCGGGAGGAGGGGCAGAAGATGCGCGACAAACTTCTGTCGCCGATGTTTGTCCCGCATGATGCGGCTGTCCCCGACCTGGAGCAACTGTTGAGTGACCACGGTGTGCCGACCCGCCACGACCTGGAGCGGCTGCACGCCCAGATTGACGCCCTGTCGACCAAGCTCGAAAGCCTGATCGGCCAGGACAATGGCGACGCCCAGTCTTAATGCGTCGCCACCATTATTTACAGGACCAACGCGCTTACAACGGCTACTACACCGCCCGATGATCACGCTTAACGGCATCGTTCACCGCCAGTTCTTCTTCCCGGCCGATCCGCTGACGACCTTGATCTACTTCAGCGAGCTAAGCCGCATCGCGATTCATCTGCCCCACATCACTGTCGTTGACACTTATACCGATAACCAGGTGCGCATTCGCTATCAGACGGTCGAGTTGGGGGCCTATACCATCAACATCTATTGTGATCTGGATTTGAAAGTGGACGTGGCCGGTTACGTCATTCAAGTAGACCCGCTGGCCGGTTGCCCGGTCGTCGAGGGCGACGCGACGCTGAATGCCACCACCGGCTACGGCTATTACACCAGCACCGCCCGGCTGACGCCGGTCGAAGACGACAGCACGAACATTGACTATCACTTCCAATTCGAGTCGAAGCTGCAACGGCCGCGCGGCCTGCGCATGATGCCCCGGCGCATCGTCGATCGCATCGCCCAGGGTATCTCTCTCGGTCGCGTCGAGGAGATCGCCGAGGGATTCATGGAGAGCGCCATCGAAGGCTTTCCCGAATGGTTTGCCGGGCAGAAGCGCACGCTGACCACCGATTGGCTGGCGGCCCACAATGGCGCCGCCCCGGCGACCGAGGCGCGCAAGCAAGGTTGAGGAGAGAACGGACATGAAACTGGCCGGCCGACATACGTTTGCCGCGGGCCGCGAAGTGGTTTGGGGCGTCCTCTATGATCCGGTGGTGTTGGATAGCATCCTGCCCGGCGCTGAGTCCTTCGAGGCTGTGGCCCCCAACGAGTACCGCGTGACCCTGTCGTTGCGCATCGGGCAGGTGGTTGATCGCTTCGTCGGCACGCTGTGGTTGGAACACGTCGCTCTCTTCACCGGCTTCGACTTTCGCGCCGACGGCGAAAGCCCCGACGGGCTGGTAGACGTTCACGGTCGGGTCTATCTGGAGGACGCCGCCGAAGGGGGCACGTCGCTGTGCTACGAGGCTGAGATCGAAGCTGGCGGTCGTCTGTCGAGCGTCAGTGGTCGTCTGTTGGAGACCACCGCCCGCGCCTTCGCTCGCCGCTGCCTGGAGGGGTTGGAGCGGCAAGTGGACGTGCGCACCCGCATCTATACGACGTCGGCCGCGCCCCTTGCGCCGCCCACGCCGACGGGCACGACGGTGCGGCATCTGGCTCGCCTGCGCTGGGCGGCGACGCTTCTCAGTGTACTACTGGCCGTCATCGTCTTGCTGCGCGGTCTCGATCGGCGGCGCACGCAGCGCATTGCCCATCAGGTGGCCGCGCTATTGGCTCCGCCCCAACCGGCCGCCCAAACTGAGGCCGGCAACTCCGATCTTCCGTGAGCGACGGCCGGGCACAGCCGACCGACAGCGCCGCGCCCGGCGGCCCGGTGGGCGTCATTGATTCGGGCGTCGGCGGGCTGTCGGTCTTGCGCCATCTGCGGGCCGAACTGCCGGCCGAGGCGTTCCTCTACTTTGCCGACCAGGCCCACATTCCCTATGGGCCGCGCCCGGCCGAACAGGTTTTCGCCTTCACCGCGGCCATCACCCGCTTCCTGCTGGCCCGCCAGAGCAAGCTCATCGTCGTCGCCTGCAATACAGCCACGACGGCGGCCCTCGACCGGCTGCGCCAGAGCTTCCCCGACCTACCTTTCGTCGGCATGGAGCCGGCCGTCAAGCCCGCCGCCGCCCAGACGCGCAGTGGCGTCGTTGGCGTGCTGGCCACGCCGGGCACGCTGAGCAGCCATCGTTACGCCAGCCTGATGGCCCGCTTCGCCGGCGACATCCAGGTTCTTGAAGACCCCTGCCTCGGCCTGGTGCAGCTCATCGAGGCTGGGGCAACGCAGGCGGCCGAGACGGGCGCCCTGTTGCAGCGCGCCGTTGCGCCCATGCTGGCCGCCGGAGCCGATACCCTCGTCCTCGGTTGCACCCACTACCCGTTCGTCCGCCCGCTGCTGGACGAGATCGCCGGCCCAGACGTGACGATCATTGACCCCGCCCCGGCAGTTGCCCGCCAGACGCGCAATGTGCTACAACAACGCGATCAACTGGCCCCGGAGACGCAAGCCGGCTCATTGCGCTGCTACACCACCGGCGACGCCCGGCGCATGGCGGCGCTGACGGCCCAACTGCTCGGCGTCCGCTGTCGTGTCCAAGGCGTACGCTGGAAAACAATGAGGTAACTGTCAACACGTAAGAAAGGGCAACCACAGGTTACGCGCATTACACAGATTTCTTCAAATCTGTGTAATGCGCGTAATCTGTGGATGCTTTCCAGACTTGATCGCCATGAGACGACGCAACCCCGCCCGCTGGCGGGCCATCGAAGCCCGGTTGAGCCGCGAAAGCACTATCTGGCTGGCCACCGTCCGCGTTGACGGCCGGCCGCACCTTGTGCCCCTGTGGTACGTCTGGCTCGACGAACGCCTCTACGTCTGCACCGGCAGCGCCACTCAGAAGTACGCCAACCTCATCAACAACCAGAACGTCGCCCTTTCCTTGCCCGACGCGGCCAACGTCATCGTCATCGAGGGCGAGGCCCACACCGCCGCCAAGGGGCAGATTGACAGCCTGGCCGAACACTTCTATCACAAGTATGAGTGGGATTTCCGCTATGACGAGACGGCCGACTGGCGGCTGATCGAGATTACCCCGTTCAAGATCATGGCCTGGGGCGACGGCTACGACGGCGAGGAGGGGATTCGTGTACTGTGAGCGTGGCCGTGGGCCGTTGGCCATTTCGTCAGGTTCGCGGGCCATATTTACGTGAATCCAATCATGGCCGGCTATACTGATGCTTTGGTGTAACCCACCACCACAAGGAACTAAGTAATGATGCGATTTGATCGTTTTACGGAGCGAGCCCAGGATGCCGCCGCGCGGGCCTACGAGATCGTCCAGCGCTATGGCCACTCCCAGGTTGACACCGAACACGTATTCCTGGCGCTGTTGGAGCAACAAGACGGCGCCGTGCCCCAGATTCTGGCGGCCCTCAACACCGACGTCGCCCTGCTGCAAGAGCGCATAGACCGCGAATTGCGCGCCAGCCCGCGCGTCTCGGTCTATGGCGGCGGTGTGGGGCAGGTCTACTACACGCCGCGCATCCGCACTGTGCTGGAACTGTCGCAGGGCGAAGCCACCCGTCTGAAGGACGAGTTCATCTCCACCGAGCACATCTTTCTGGCCATCCTGAGCGAGCGTAACACGCCAGCGGCGCGCATCGTGCAGGAGTTGGGCATCAGCCGCGACGCCGTGCTGGCGACCATCCAGGAGTTGCGCGGCGGCCAGCGCGTGACCAACCGCCAGACGGAGAGCCGCTACCGCACGCTGGAGAAGTACAGCCGCGACCTGACCCAGATGGCCCGCGACGGCCGTCTCGACCCGGTAATCGGCCGCGACGCCGAAATCATGCGCGTCATCCAGGTGCTCAGCCGCCGCACCAAGAACAACCCCGTCCTCATCGGCGAGGCGGGCGTCGGCAAGACGGCCATCGTCGAAGGGCTGGCGCAGAAGATCATTGTCAGCGACGTGCCGGAGAACCTGCTCAATAAGAAGGTCGTGGCCCTCGACCTGGGGGCGATGATCGCCGGCAGCCGCTTCCGCGGCGAGTTCGAGGAGCGGTTGAAGGCGGCGATGGAAGAGATACAGCGCGCCCAGGGGGAGATCATCCTCTTCATTGACGAACTGCACACCGTCGTCGGCGCGGGTTCGGCTCAGGGGGCCATGGACGCCAGCAACATGCTGAAGCCGGCGCTGGCCCGCGGTGAGTTGCAGTGTGTGGGCGCGACGACGCTGGACGAGTATCGCCAGTACGTCGAGCGCGACGCCGCTCTGGAGCGCCGCTTTGCGCCGGTGTTCGTGGATGAGCCGAGCCTGGACGAGACGATCGAGATGCTGCGCGGGCTGCGCGACCGCTACGAGGCCCACCACAACGTGCAGTACTCCGACGCGGCCATCGTCGCCGCGGCCAAGCTGTCGTCGCGCTACGTCACCGACCGCCGCCTGCCCGACAAGGCCATTGACCTGATGGACGAGGCCGCGGCCAAGTTGCGTGTGGCGCTGCACACTCTGCCGCCCGATCTGAAGGCGCTGAAGACGGAAATTGACAAACTGACCGCCGGCGAAGAAGAAGCCAGCGCCGCCCGCGACTATGAGCGGGCGCAGGTCAGCAAGGCCGAACGCTTGCGGCTGGAGACGGAGTTCAATGCCCGGCGCGATGCCTGGCGTGGCGAACAGCGCCTGGACGAGATTGTAGACGAGCGCGACGTGGCCGAGGTCATCGCTTCCTGGACGGGCATTCCCATCTCCCAGATGATGGAGACTGAGGCCCAGAAGCTGCTGCACATGGAAGAGCGTCTGCACGAGCGCATCGTCGGCCAGGAACGGGCCATCGCCGCGCTGGCCGACGCCATCCGCCGCAGCCGCTCCGGTATGAGCGACCCGCGCCGGCCCATCGGCTCCTTTATCTTCCTGGGCAGTTCCGGCGTCGGCAAGACCGAGCTGGCCAAGGCGCTGGCCGAGTTCCTGTTCGACAATGAAGAGGCGCTCATCCGCGTGGACATGAGCGAGTATCGCGAGCAGCACACCGTCAGCCGGCTCTTCGGCGCGCCGCCGGGCTACGTCGGCTATGAGCAGGGCGGGCAACTGACCGAGCAGGTACGTCGCCGCCCCTACTCGGTGGTGCTGTTCGACGAGATCGAGAAGGCCCACCCCGACGTTTGGAACTCGTTGTTGCAACTGCTGGACGATGGCCGTCTGACCGATGGCCAGGGTCGCGTGGTCAACTTCCGCAACGCCGTCATCGTCATGACCAGCAACGTCGGCACCTCGTTCGTCAAGCGCGCCGGGGCGCTGGGCTTTGCCGGCATGGCCGCCGCCGAGCGCGAGGATCACAAGCGCATCGAGGAGGCTCTGAAGCAGACCTTCCGGCCGGAGTTCATCAACCGCATTGACGAGATCATTATCTTCGAGCCGCTGGCGGAGGCGGACGTGATCGAGATCGTCAAGCTCCAGATGAAGGATGTGCAACTGCGCTTGTCTGAGCAGGGCAACCTGAGCATCGAGTTGACCGAGCCGGCGCAGCGCTGGCTGGCGGCGCAGGGGTTCGACAAGGACTTCGGCGCGCGGCCGCTCAAGCGGGCCATCCAGCGTTACGTGGAAAGCCCGCTGTCGGTGCGCCTGCTGCGCGGCGAGTTCAAGAGCGGCGACCGCGTGCGCATTGACGTGGTTGATGACCAGTTGGACTTCATCTTGCTGGAAAGCGGCCCCGTGCCCCAGCCGGTCGAAGAACTGATCGAGACCGCTTGAGTAGTGGTCAGTGGCCAGTAGCCGGTGGTCAGTTCTGACCACTGGCTACTGGCCACTGCTTCAGTCGTCCCACCGTTGTTGCCGCTGGCGCTTGACCGTGCTGCGGCGGCGCTTCTCGTCGAGGCGCTGCTGGCGGGCGCGGCGGCTGGGGCGGGTGGGGCGGCGCTCGGCTTGCTCCACCAGCGCTTCGGCCAAGAGCGACTGGAGCCGGGCCACGGCCGTTTCGCGGTTCTGCCACTGGCTGCGCGACTCCTGCACGTCAAGGTGCAGCACACCGCGCCGGTCTAGCCGCGTGGCCAGCCGGTCGAGCAGGCGCGTCCGCGTGGCTTCGTCGAGGCTGGGCGAACCGGCCACGTCGAACAGCAGCGTCACCCGCGTGGCCGTCTTGTTGACGTGTTGGCCGCCGGGGCCGCCGCCGGCGGTGAAGCGAAATTGCAACTCGGCCGCCGGCAGGGCCAACTGGTCGTTGATTAGGATGAGATCGGCTTCTTCCATAATGACAGCGGGCCGCGACGTAGGACGATCGCGGCCCTTATGCTACGATTATCAACTATGCTCCAGCGCGTGACAACGGCGGATCGATCCTTTGTCCACATCTTCTTCCTGGACGGCGTCGGCCTGGGTGGGCCGGAGGCGACGGAGAACCCGTTCGCCGCGGCGCAGCTGCCCAACCTGACTGGCCTGCTGGGCGTGGGCTGGTATTTGGCCGGTCATGGGCCGGTGGTTGGGGCGCGGGCGTCGCTTGTGCCAACCGACGCTACTTTGGGCCTGCCTGGTCGCCCGCAGAGCGCCACCGGCCAGGCCACCATCCTCACCGGGCGCAACGTGTCCGCCCTGGTCGGCGAGCACTACGGCCCCAAGCCCAACGGCGCGGTGGCCGACGTCATCCGCGCCGGGACGTTGTTCAGCGAGGTCACGCAAGCCGGCGGCCGGGCGGCGCTCATCACTCCCTATCCGGCGGGCTACTTCGCCGCCGTCGAGAGCGGCAAGCGGCTGCTATCGGCCGTGCCCCTGGCGGCGGCCGAGGCCGGGCTGGCGCTGATGACCGCCGACGACCTGCGCGCCGGGCGGGCCGTCAGCCCCGATTTCACCGCTCAGGGCTGGCGCGATCATCTCGGCTATCACGACGTGCCCGTGCTGTCGCCGGAGGAGGCCGGCCGGCGCATTGCCGCCATCGCCGCGGCCTACGACTTCAGCTTCTTCGAGCATTGGCCGACAGACCAGATCGGCCACCGTGGGAAACTGGACGAAGCTGTGGCCCATCTAGAGCTGATTGACGCCGTGCTGGGTGGGTTGCTGGCCGATTGGGATGATGCCCACGGCTTGTTCATCCTGACCAGCGATCACGGCAATCTGGAGGAGAAGGGGCACCGGCAGCACACGCGCAACGCCGTACCGACGATCCTTGTCGGCCGCGACCACACCGCCCACGCCGCCGCCATCCACGACCTGACCGACATCGCCCCCGTCGTCCGCCGCGCCCTCCATCTGCCAGACCAGGAAGAGATATGATCCGCAGATTGGGCAGATTGGGCAGATTATGAAGAGGCTCACGCAAAGGCGCGAAGGGGTAAAGAGCGCTAGGAAAGACAAAGCTGGTTCTTGTCTTCTTTGCGCCCTTTTGCCCCTTCGCGCCTTTGCGTGAGCTTCTTCTCTGATAATCTGCTAAATCTGCCAAATCTGCGGATAATCACCCTCTGGAGAATCAAATGCCTATATCGTCGGAGAGTTATCGTGACGTAATGCGCCATTTTCCATCGGGCGTGACCGTCGTCACCATCAAATCGCCTGGGTCCGATGTTGTGCATGGGCTGACTGTGTCGTCCTTTGCCTCCGTCTCGCCGGAGCCGCCGCTGATTTTGGTGTCCATTGACCACCGGGCGACCGCCTACACTTTGCTGGAGGCGGCCGGGGTCAGCTTTGCCGTCAACATCCTGGCCCACGATCAGATGGAGCTATCGAATCGCTTCGCCTGGTTAAAGGATGAGGATCGCTTTGGGCAAGGGGAGTGGACGACGGCGGCCACCGGCGCGCCCATCCTGGCCGACTGCCTGGCCTGGCTCGACTGCACCGTCTACTCGCGCTTCTCCGCCGGTACGCACACCATCTACATCGGCGAGGTTCAGGACAGTGGTGTGGGCCGGCCCGACGTGAAGCCGCTCGTCTACTGGAATCGTGGCTATCGCCAGTTGGGCAAGTAGGCCGGGCGGTCGCCTTGGCTACTCCAGGTCGTCTACCTCGTCCCCTTCCGGCGCTTCCATGCCCACGGCCATCAGATAGCCGCGGGCGCGCTCGGTCAGCGGGTAGCGATTGACCAACTTCCAGAAGCGCTTGCCGTGGTTGCCCTCGATCAGGTGGGCCAGTTCGTGGACGAGCACGTAGTCGCGCACCCAGACCGGCATCGTCGCCAGCCGGTGGCTGAGGCGGATGGTGCCGTCTTCGGGCGTGCAACTGCCGAAGCGGCTGTTCTGGTTGGTGACGTAGCGCACCGACCGCCAGCGCAACTGGCCGCCGAAGTACTTGCGGTTCATCTCTTGGGCCCGCTTCTCCAGCAGCTCATCCGACAGGGAGGCCGAACGGTTGCGACGGCGCAGACGGCGGCGCAGACCGTCAATGATGGGGGCCAGGTCGGCGTCGCTCAGTCCCTCCGGGGCGCGGATGATCAGTGTGCCCGCCTCCAGCCGCGCGCTGACCGTCTTGCGCCGCTGGTTGCTGCGAATGATCTTGACCGGCCAATCTTCCTCAGTGGCGTCGCTCATCTTGCCCCTCAGACGGCAGTGGGTCAGCCGTCTATTTGCCGATTGTAGCACTCACCGGGCATGGTACAACCGAAAGCGAGAAGAAAATTAGGAACCACAAATTACGCCGATTACACCGATTTTCTCTTGAATCTGTGTAATCGGCGTAATCTGTGGTTCCTTTTCTTATCATTGTCTATCAGCGTCATCGGCCTGCCCTCTCGCCGGGCGGAAGCGGGCATACTCTTCAGGCCGGTCGAGGTCGTGCAGCACGGCTTCGCTGTCCACCGCCACGGTCAGCACATCACCGGCATGGCGGGCCAGCAGGGCACGCGGCGCGGTGTCGGGCGGTAGGGCCAGTAGTTCGGCGAAGTGGCGGCGGGCAATGAGAACGGGGTTGCCGCGGCGGTCACCATAGGTAGGGGCGACGAAGCCGGCCGGCGCGGCGGCATAGGCGACCAGCAAGCGGTCAATCGTCTGCGGCTCGACCATTGGCTGGTCGCCCAGAACAACGAGGATGGCCTCCGTCGTGGGGGGCAGGGCGCGAACGGCAGCCTGCACCGAGGTGAGCATTCCATTCGCATAGTCAGAATTGTGTACCATATGCGGTACTGTATCTGCGGAATCATTCTCTTTTCGCGTTTGCCCCGGCTGGCCAACAACGACCTCGATCTGCTGGCGCTCGTGACCAGTGACGACCAGCACATCGTAGACGGCCGAAGCCCCCACGTTGGCCAGCGTCTGGCCCAACACAGTCGTCTCGCCCCAGGGCAGCAGCAGCTTGTTGCGCCCCATGCGCCGCGATTCGCCGGCGGCCAGCACCACGGCCGTCACCCGCCGCCACACCTCGCCCACCGGTTGCGCCGTCCGCACCGCGCCGATTACCACCCGATCCACCCGCGGTTCGCGCAGCATCAGCCGCGCCGCCGTCCGCGCCGCCGCCAGCCGCTCTGCGCTCTCGACCTTGTTCAGGAACGGCACGACCCGCGCCCCCTCCGGCACACCCTTCAGCCCGCCCTCCGGATGCGTCAACACCCGCGCCAGCCCCGCCGCCGTCAGTCGCCCCTCCGGGTTCACTAGCTGCTGGTCGCCACTCGCCACCCGCCACCCGCCACCCGCCACCCACCCCTCTTCATTCGTAATTCGTAATTCGTAATTCGTAATTCTCTTCACAATCTCCGCCCGATGCGCCACCTCGTCTATTGTCCCTTCCAGCGCGTCCAGCCCGGCCACCGGCACAACGAGCGTCGTCCCCGGTGGAATGACCGGCTCGTGCTCGGCCGGAGCCTTCACCGGGCGCATGCGCGAGCCGTCGGCCTCGACCAGGACGGCGTCCACGTCGGGCCGGGCCAGCAGGCGAGCGGGCAGATCGGCGGCCACGCCGCGCGCCTTCTCGCCGTCCACGTGGCCGACGACGAGGCAGCGGCCGTGGGCGTCCAGCAGCGCGCCTAGCGGCGAGAGGTCGTCCTCGTAGACGACGGCCGGGGCCAGCCGCATTTGCGCGGCGAAGATGCGCGTGGTGGTGGTGATGACCACGCGGCCGGGCAGCGCCGCGGCCAGGGCAAACAGCAGGCTCGTCTTGCCCCCGCCGCCGACGAAGGCGACCAGCTCCGGGCCGGGGCCAAGGCCGAGCGCAACCGGCAGCGTCCAGTCTTGGCGGCTCATGGCGTGATCGGCAGACCGAACTGCGGCGCGAACTGATCCAGGAAAGCATCAACCAGTTGCCGGTAGGCGTCGAAGTCGGTCAGAATATCACGGGCGTGGGGCGCGCCCCAATCGGTCAGATGCAGCACCGTCCGGCTGTGGTCGCTGTTGGCGTAGATGTCTTCGGAGTGGGTGGAGAAGGTATACTCGTCGGTCAGGGAGTGGATGAGCAGGATGGGCATTTGCGCTTCGGTCACCGTTCGCTCCGGGGCCACGGCCTGCACGTCGAAGTCGGCGCGCAACTCGGCCACAGCCAGCGCGCCGGGCAGCAGCAGCGGGGCCAAAGCGGGGAACAGTTGCCGCGCCTGGTAGCCGACGATCTCCTCCATCTCGCTATAGGCCGAGTCGGCGGCGACGAAGGCCAGATCGGGAGCCAGCGGCGCCAGTTGCAGCGCCGTGGCCGCGCCATAGGACACGCCGAAGACGCCGATCTGCGATTGCTCCAGCCCGGCGCGCTGGCGGAACCAGTCCAGGGCGACCAGAGCGTCCTGCTTCTCGTAGAAGCCGTAGGTATGGAAGGCGGGCGTGCTGTCGCCGTGGCCGCGGTGGTCGTAGGCCAGGATGTCGCAGCCGCGTTCCCAGAACAGCGGTGCCCAGTTCAGCGCGTGGTAGCGCGTGCCGCGGAAGCCGTGGAGGAAGAGCAAGCCGCAGCCGGCGTCGGCCGGGTTGTCGAAGTACCAGCCGGCCAGGGTCACGTCACCGGCGTCAATGGCTACCTCTTCCGGCTCCGGTAAGCCAGTGCTGGCCGGTGTGTCCCCTTCCGCCCGCGCCGCGGCGATGCTCTCCGTAGGCGCATTGAGCAGGAGTTCCGAGAAGTACCAACTGGCCCCGGCGTAGGCCACGATCAGTAAGACAACAATACCCAACAGGAGCCACAACCCTTTGCGTCGCATCTCTTCCTCAAGAAAAGTAACCACAGATTACACAGAATTCACAGATTTTCAGATTGTTCGCGTGTATCTTGTCGCCGTTGGTCTGATAGCAAAAGTGTTCATCGCTTATCAAGGATACGCAAAGTTACCGGGAATAAATCTGCGTAATCTGCGAAATCTGCGGTTGCTCCCTCTTACTCTTCCAGAGTTCCAAAGTCCGGCGCGTACTGAGCCAGGAAGGCATCAACCTGCGCCTGATAGGCGGCGAAGTCGGTGCTGATGTCGGCGGCGTGGGGCGAGCCCCAGTCGTTGACGTGGAGCACCGTCCGGCTCTGATCGCTGTTGGCGAAGATGGCCTCGGAGTGGGTGTAGGGGGTGAAGTCGTCGCTGCGCGAATGGATGAGCAGGATGGGCATCTGCGCCGCGGCCACAGCCGTTTCGGGCGAGACGGCCGCCGGGTCGAAATTGGCCCGCAGCCCGGCGACCCACAGCGCGCCCGGTGTCAGCAGACCGCCCAACGCCGGCCCCAGCAGCTCCGTAGCGCGATGGCCGACGATGGCCGGCATCGAGCGATAGGACGAGTCGGCCAGGACGAATGGCGCTTCGGGGATGAGCGGCACCAGTTGCAGCGCCGTGGCCGCGCCATAGGACACGCCGCCGACGGCGATGCGTGACGGGTCTAGGCCGGAGCGCTCGGCGAACCAGTTGCGCGCCGCCAGGGCGTCTTCCTTCTCATAGAAGCCGTAAGTGAGGAAGGCCGGGCTGCTGTCGCCGTGGCCGCGGTGGTCGTAGGCCAGGATGTCGCAGCCGCGCGGCCAGAACAGCGGTGCCCAGTAGAGGGCCTCATAGCGCGTGCCGGTGAAGCCGTGCATGAACAGGACGCCGCAGTTGCCGGCGGCCGGGTTGTCGAAGTACCAGCCGCTCAACGTCACCTCGCCCGTGTTGATGGCGATCTCTTCCGGCGACGGCAGGCCGAAGTCGGTTGGCAGGCCCGTTTGCGCCTGGGCGTCCGCCAGCGGGCGGGTGGCTGGGGCGATGGCCACACCGGAGAAGTACCAGCCGATGGCCAGATAGGCCGCCAACAGTAACAAAACGACGACAGCCAATCCGATCCACAACTTACTTCTCATAGTCAATCTCCTGTTGGGCCACTTGCCGGCCCAGCCACACCAACACCGCCTCCACGACACCGCCGCCGATGGCCAACGCCTTCTCGGAGATGGTGAAGCACGTCGCTACGTCGCCGCGCGGGTCTACGTCGCCGATCTTGAGCCTGGCGGGCACGACCGTCCCCGGCGCGATCAGCCCACGAGCCACGCCGTCGAAGGGGACGATGACCGGTTGTCCGGCCACTTCGCCCAATACCTCGCCCTGGCCCACACGGTCGCCGATCTCCTTGCGCCACTGCACAACCCCGGCTGCCGGCGCGCGCAGCACCCGCTCCGCTCCCTTGCCGCTGACGATGCCCGGCGTGCCCGTATTGGCCTCGGCCGGGCCGTCCCAGATGACACGGCCGAGGCGATGGCCGCGATTGGTCTCGATGACGGCGTGGCAGTCCGCGCCGGCGGTGAAGCCGGGGCCGAGGGCGATGACCAGGGGGGCCTGGTCTATCGTCGTATCGAGGTTGCGTTTGGCCATGCGGGCGTCGACGACGGCCGACGGCCGACCGCTGACCGCCGCAAGAGGGCCATCTACAATCGCGTCCTCTCCGGCGACGGTCGGCGGTCGGCCGTCGGCGGTCATCCCTCCAGCAGCGGTCGGCGGTCGGCCGTCGTCGGTCAGCTCCGGCGCAACGAGGACGGGGATGACGCCAGTGGGGGCAAGGTGAAGCGCTTCATCGGGCGTGTTGACGCGGACGGCGCGCAGGTCTTCGATGGTGATCTGCCCCTCCCGCACGGCCGTGGCCAGGGCAACCCGCCGCCGGACGACGAGCGGCTCGGGCAACTCCAGGACGATGATGGGGAAGCCGGCCTTATGGAGGCGATAGGCCACGCCGGTGGCCAGGTCGCCGCCGCCGCGGAGGAGGATGAGGTGGTTGGCGAAGAGCATGGGGGCGTATGGTAGCTAGAAGAGAGGAACGCGGCAACCACAGAGAGGCAAGGCAAACGCCGGTCTGCGCCGAATTGGGAAACGAGATACAATCCGGCTTATGAGTGAACTGATTGAAGAACAGTCAGTTGATCGGTCTGCTTTCGAGGTTGTCTCTCTGACCGATGAGGGGGACGACCGCGCCTACTGGCAGTCGAAGACGCCCGCTGAGCGGCTGCTGGCCCTGGAGATCATGCGCCAAATCGTCTATGGCTACGATCCGTCAACCACCCGACTTCAAAGAGTTTTTGAGATTGCTCGAAGGGAATGAAGTCGAATACCTGCTAATCGGTGGTTACGCTGTTGGCTTCCACGGCTACCCGCGTGCCACTGTTGACATGGACATCTGGGTAGCGACTACACCAGACAATGCGCCCCGCGTCGTCACCGTGCTCAAGGAGTTCGGCTTCGATGTGCCGGAGCTTTCGCCGGAACTCTTCCTCACCGAAGACCAGGTCATTCGCATGGGTATGCCTCCAGTGCGGCTGGAAATCCTCACGTCGATTTCTGGAGTGACTTTTGAGGAGTGCTATGCCGAGCGGGTCGTGGGTGAATTAGACGGGGTTCCAGTAAATTTGATCAGCCTCAGGCATCTAAAGCTAAACAAGAGGGCCAGTGGCCGAAACAAGGATCTGAACGATCTGGAAAATCTCGCTTAATCAACAAAGCTATTCTCGTTGAAACTCCCCTAATGATGCCTGTCGCTCTGGCGCAAGCGGTAATGTGCCGACCATTCGGCTAACAGGATTGCTGCGCCGAAGTCGTGGACGTCCAGCCAGTGCGTTTATTTTCAATTGGTCCGGGGATTTCTTTGGGTTCCATCTTGTGTTTTTTTGGCGGTGAGTTATGATGCTTATGGGTCGCGCCTTCACTGGACGCGCCTATGGGGTGCATCGTGGCCTGTCCATTACTGTGGTTTTGTAAGGGGGTAGCCATGTCTCAGAACACCAATCGGGGCTTGATACGATTCGGATGGGCTGTGCTCACAGCCACAGTTTGTATTGTGATGCTGACGATTCCTGCCTGGGCTGAACTGCCCGGGCAAACAGCCGACAAGTCCGTGGAAGGGGATTCTAACGCCTACCTACCGGTAATTGTCAATATCGGGACGAATGAGCCTGCTGGCCCAATATTGATTTCGCCGGATGATAACGCTGTTCTTCAGACGTTGATACCAACGTTTAGATGGGATATGGGGCAGCCGCGCCCCGGCGTAAGCACAATCGCGTGTTTGGCGTGGGGTACCAGCGTAGATGAACTGGATGGATGCTGGGTCTCAGGCTTTGGAAGCAATGGCCTCCAACAACACATTGCCCATT
>WBZP01001195.1_pt1 | contig 32896 bp, 29 predicted proteins | sample 5204301 | NCBI WGS metagenome assembly WBZP01 (sample SAMN12412401, study PRJNA552823) | activated sludge metagenome | isolation source: activated sludge from nitrification reactor of wastewater treatment plant... | place: USA: Pennsylvania | collected 2017 | reverse complement strand
ACCATTTTAAAAGTGCTGGTACAGCAGATTGACATCCTGGAAACCATGACACCTATGGACTTTCTCGATTTCAGGAATATGCTCAGGCCGGCTTCCGGATTCCAAAGCTGGCAGTTCAAGATACTGGAAGCCAAACTGGGGCTTAAATTTGAAAAAAGACATGGCCAGGAATATTATATCTCCCAGTTAAAACAAAGGGAGATTGATATCATAAAAAATGCAGAAAACGGGCCATCTGTCATTCAACTGATCAATGGCTGGCTCGAACGTATGCCTTTCTTTGATGAATCAGTTTACTGGAAAAACTACACATCTGCAACCGGCAAGCCCGGCATCCACCCTTTCTGGGCAGATTATGAGCAAACCTATACCAACAGCCTTTCAGAAGCTGAAAAGAACAATACTGAATTCTTTAAAAATATTTTCTTTGATGCCGGCAGCAACCCCGACAGGTCATTATCTGCGGCCGCTTGCCGCTCCGCACTGTTCATCATGCTTTACCGCGGCTATCCCATGCTCGAACTGCCCTTCCAGTTACTGGATACATTGCATGAATTAGACAACCAGTTGGGCAACTGGCGCTACAGGCATATCAATATGGTACGCCGCATGATTGGCACCCGTATTGGCACTGGCGGAAGTACCGGTGCCGGTTACCTGCAAGGCGCCATGGAGAAACATTATATATTCAGGGAAGTATCGCAATTGAACAGTTTCCTTATAGACAGGAGAAAATTACCTGTATTACCGAAAGAGTTGACAAATAAACTGGGGTATCAACTATTTTAACCGCAGTGAACCAGAGAAAATGAGTTCACTCAGAGATGTAATTATTTTCTAATTTTATTTACTACCAAAGAAAAAAATATCTCTTTGTATCATTGCTTCATTGCTTCTTTGCTTCTTTGCGCTTTTGCGTGATACATCAACTTGTTGCTTCTTTGCGACTTTGCGCCTTTGGGTGAAATATCAAATTGTTGCTTCTTTGCGCCTTTGCGTCTTTGCGTGAAACATCAAATTGTTGCTTCTTTGCGCCTTTGCGTGAAATAACCCTACAGCAGCCCTTTTAACTTTTCTACCACAGCATCCACTTCCTCTTTTGTATTGTGTTTGCAGAAACTAAACCTTACTGTTACCTGGTTAGGGTTGTTGTTGATGGCCCTTATCACATGGCTTCCCTGTTCAGCGCCGGAAGTGCAGGCGCTTCCACCACTGGCACAAATATTATTGATATCCAGGTTAAACAGGATCATTTCAGATTTTTCTGTTTTCGGGAAACTTACACTTAATACCGTATAGAGGCTGTTACCCAGCACATCGCCATTGAAACCAACTCCTTTAATATGCTTTTTTAGTTGCTCGTGCATATAGTATTTCAGTGTACCGATATGAGCGCTGTCTGCTTCAAAATTTTCTGTTGCTATTTCCAGCGCCTTGGCGAATCCCACTATCCCGTATATATTTTCAGTTCCTGCACGCATGTTCCTTTCCTGCGAACCGCCATGCAGATAAGGTTTAATACGTATATTCTCATTGATATACAAAAGCCCCACTCCTTTTGGGCCGTGAAATTTATGCGCTGCGCCTGTAATGAAATGCACCGGCGTATTGCGCAGGTCAAATGGGAAATGACCTACCGTTTGCACCGTATCACTGTGAAATATGGCATTGTACAGCCGGCAGAGTTCACCCACAGCCTGTATATCAAGCAGGTTTCCTATTTCATTATTGGCATGCATCAGCGTAACCAGTGTTTTTTCTTCTGATGCGGCCAGCAGTTCCTCCAGGTTTTCCAGGTTAATATGCCCGTTGGGAAGCAGCTTTACATAGCTTACTTTAACAACGTCCATGTTATCAAGATACTCAACCGTATGGCTTACTGCATGATGTTCAATCGGGGAAGTGATGATATGCCTGCAACCAAGGTCACGTATGGAAGCCTGGATAGCTGTATTGCTGCTCTCTGTTCCCCCGCTGGTAAAAAATATTTCCGCAGGATGCGCATTCAGGATCCTGGCCACAGATTTACGCGCCGTTTCAATGGCCATCCTGGTTTCCCTGCCATAAGAATAGATGGAAGATGGGTTACCGAATTTATCGGTCATGTAAGGCATCATGGCTTCCAGCACCCGGGGATCGAGTTGCGTGGTGGCGGCATTGTCGAAATATATTCTTTCCATAATAATTAGATTGAAATTTCATGTTTGAATTATTATGTTTAGGGGTTGATGAACAAACCTCAAACTTCAAACATGAAATCAATTTTTTACATAGCTTCTTTAATATCCTTCATAATCCTTAAAGCAATATTGTTGGCTGTTGTTTCAAAATTACTTTCTGCATAAATCCTGATGATGGGTTCTGTATTGCTGGTACGCAGGTGAACCCAGTCAGTATCAAATTCAATCTTTAACCCGTCTTCTGTATTAACAGGGTGCGACTTATACTTGTCCCTTATCTTGTTAAAAACTTCATTCACATCCTTATCCTTATCCATGGTTATTTTATTCTTGCTCATGTAATAATCAGGATAACTGTTCCTCAGCTGTTTGATGCTTTTCCCGCTTTTTGCCAGGTGCGACAGGAATAAAGCGATCCCGATCATGGCATCACGGCCATAATGCAGGCCGGGTACGATAATCCCTCCATTCCCTTCTCCGCCAATTACCGCCCCCACTTCTTTCATTTTACTTACCACGTTCACTTCACCAACGGCACTAGCATGATATTCGCCCCCATGCTTAACCGTTATATCTTTCAATGCCCTGGTAGACGACATATTGCTTACCGTATTGCCTTTCTGCAAACCAAGCACATAATCAGCCACTGCCACCAGCGTATATTCTTCACCGAACATGCTTCCGTCTTCACAAACAAAGCAAAGCCGGTCAACATCAGGGTCTACTGCTATGCCAAGCGACGCTTTCTGTTTAACCACTTCCTGGCTTAATCCAACCAGGTTTTCAGGCAATGGTTCGGGGTTATGGGCGAACTTACCGTTCAACTCCCCGTTCAGCAGGGTAAAATCCTTTACCCCAAGCGCTTCCAGCAATGGCGGAATAGCCAAAGCACCGGTGCTGTTGACTACATCAACTACTATGCGAAAATTTGCTTTGGCAATAGCATTTCTGTCTACCCACTTGTTTTCCAGGATTGCATTGATATGCGCTTCCAGCATGCTGTTTTCAGCCTTAATGCTGCCCAGTTCATCTACCGGCGCAAAACTGAACGCTTCATTTTCAGCCATTTCAAGTATAGCTTTACCTTCAGCGCCACTGATGAACTCCCCTTTATGATTCAGCAGTTTCAAGGCATTCCATTCTTTTGGGTTATGGCTTGCCGTTAGTATGATTCCCCCATCAGCCTGCAGGAATGTCACCGCCATCTCAACCGTTGGCGTGGTACTGTAATCAAGGTCTATTACATCAATCCCCAGCGAAGAAAGGGTTGCAGCAACCAGGTTCTTAACCATCATACCACTGATACGCCCGTCGCGCCCGATAACCACCGTTACTTTTTTCCCGGTAACCGCCGTTAACCAGGTGCCGTATGCCGCCGTAAACTTAACAACATCAAGGGCAGTAAGGTTATCGTTGGTTTTTCCTCCAATGGTTCCCCGTATGCCGGAAATACTCTTTATCAAGGCCATGTAGTGCTATTTTTAAGTTTGCAAATATAGTAAAGAGTTGGGAGAGTAAGGGCGGGATGAGGGATGCAGGAGACAGGATGCAGGATACAGGATGATGGATTTTACTGACATCCAATGCTGATACATGCAATTATTTTATTGCAAGAAGCAATAACTATTAACTTTGCCGGATGCAATCATGGTTCAAAGACTGGTTCAATTCTCCATATTATCACCAGTTATATTTTAACAGGGATGAAACGGAAGCGGCAGCGTTCATCAACAAACTGATTGAATACCTGAAACCCGGGCCGGGTACCTATATGCTGGATGTAGCCTGCGGTAAAGGAAGGCATGCCCTGCAACTGGCAAATAAGGGGTTTGATGTAACCGGGATAGACCTTAGTGAAGACAGTATAAAAGAAGCGTTGACATTTGAATGCGATAACCTGCATTTTTACCAGCACGATATGCGGCTCCCTTTCCGGGTAAACTATTATGATTATGCCTTTAACTTTTTTACCAGTTTCGGGTATTTCCAAACCCAACGGGAAAACGACAACGCCATCAGGACTATTGCCCAATCTCTAAAACCATCCGGTACATTCGTTATGGATTACCTGAATGTTCATTATGCGGAAGACCACCTGGTGCACCGATCTGAAAAAACGATAGACGGCGTTAATTTTATCATAACCAAATGGCACGATGAAACCCATTTTTTTAAAAAAATAATGGTGGAAGACGAAAAGCTGGTAGAACCGCTCGTATTCACTGAAAAAGTTTCCAAATTCACCATTGGCGATTTCACCGACATGTTTGCTTACCAGGGATTGCAGATTAAAGAAGTGTTTGGTGATTACAATTTCTCCGGTTATTCCATCAATAAATCACCCAGGCTGGTCATGATCGCACAAAAATCTGAGAAGAAATAAACTTCAGGGATAATAAAAAATATTTCAGCTTTTCTTACCGGTTATTCCTGTTATTGACCAGCATCCAGCGGGCTGTTTCATAGATTGCTGAAGTGAGTTCCGACATATGTTTTTTTGCCGAATCAACCTGAGCAGCCGATAATGCCGGAAGGCCGTCTTTTACCGGCACCAGTTCATCTTTGCTGAAACGGATGTTTTTCCGGTAAAAATAATTTTCACCTACCATACCAATCCATCCAGGTGCATGATATATAATAAATGCAGCGTGCTCCTTTTTTGATTTATCCAGCAAATCGCGGCCCAGTGTACTGTTGTTGTATGGCTGTTGCAGCATGCCGGCAATGGTTGGCAGGATGTCTATCTGAGATACCGGCTCCCTGTGTATTGCGGGGCTCAGCAATGCCGGGGCATAAAACAACAGGGGAACATGCTCATCCGCCAGTCGCTGTTCTGTCCATGCTTTGGGATATAAGGCTGCTGTGTTTCCCTCCAGCCCATGGTCGCCCACAAATACAAAAATTGTATTTTGAAAATAAGATTCCTTAGCGGCTGCATCCATAAACTTACGGTAACAATAATCCGTATACGCAAAAGCATTGTATTCTTCCTGCGATTCAAAACCATATTTTTTAAGTTCTTCCACCGGAATCATTTTACGCACAAAATCACTGTCTTCTTCCGGAATGTTGAAAGGCCGGTGGTTATCTGCTGTCTGTATGATTGTGAAAAATGGCTTATCCAGTTTACGTAAAACGCCATTGGCTTCCAGGAATAAATTCTTATCGCTGATGCCCCATACATTTATTTTTTTTGCCTGGTAACTGCCTTCTTCATAAATGTTTACCCCGTGAATATTCTTCACCAGCCCGTTGAAATTATTGAACTGGCTCCTGCCACCGATGAAATAAAATTTTTCATATCCCTCAAAATCATTGATGATGGTACGCTGGCTGATGCTTGCTTCATTCCGGGTGGCAAACTTGCCCAGTTGCACATCCGGCGTACCGGTAAGAATGGCAAATACCCCCCTGGCCGTTCCAAAACTGGGTGAAAAACATCTTTCAAAAAAAATACCCTTTTTAGTGAGGCTGTCAAAATAAGGTGTGCTGTTTAACGGGTTACCGCTCATGCTGCTTTTATACATACTGAAACTTTCGCAGATAACAAGCACGATGTTTGGCTGGCTTTCCAGTGCCCGGCTGCCGGGATGGATCAACCTTGTATAATTACCCGGCCCGGGCCTCGTTGCCGTCTGCTTCAGGTTAAGGAATTCTGCCATCCTGGGAAAATATTCCTTTGCCCGGTTGTTGTAATCCGGATCCCTGAAACGCAGCGTAGTAAAAAAATTCTGGAACGGGTTCAACGCCAGGTTGCTCTTGAATTCATCATTCAAATTAAATGCACGGAAGAAATCCAATGGCTTAAGTGTTAAGAAACCATACATGAACCATCCCAGCAATAGCAAGGCAATGATATGCCAACGGCGCCGGTATGAAAACTTATGGATATTCTGGTTACGGTCAGATACTTCCACATGCGTTCGCCTGAACATCCATGTCATCATTAATACAGCACCAAATAAACCGATCAGGATCCAGATTATCGGGTAGCTCTGCCAAACCATCTGCAGGCTCTCCCGCGGATCTTCTGCAAAAATCAATGCATCGGCATTCAGCCTGGCATTAATGTATGCGAACTGGCCAAAATCAGCTCCGTAAAAAAACAATACCAGTAAGGTGAGGATACCGAGGTAGATTGTCCAGAATTTTTTCTGTCGTTCACTGTAAAACGGGGAACATTTAGGGTAGGTGGAACACAGGGCGATGGGAAAAAGAATAAAAGCAATCCAACGAAGGTCGTATTTTAATCCAAGCCAGAATGATGGCAGCAATTCCATGATGCCGGTTTGGGCAGGTTTGAAAAATACCACCGTGGCAACCCTGAACGCAGTAAAAATAAACAGGTAGATCAAAAACAATTTTACCAGCCATTGGATTGTTTTTGAAACCCGCCACTGTATAAGCATATTGTATTACCCTCTTTTTTTATGATAAGTTAGCCGGCAAAGTTAATTTTTCTTTCTATTGTTAAGGAGCAAATATTTGGCTGTTTCGTACCATGCTTCGGTTAGTGTTGCCATTGCCTTTTTTACACTGTCTGTTTCTGCGGAAGGAATCAATGCATCATCATGAATAACAGAAACCAATTCTTTCTTCCCTGTTTTAATATCTTCCAGGAAATAATAACGGTCAGATACAAGTCCGATCGTTTTCAAATCATGGTCAATAATAAAAGCATATCTGGTACCGGCTGCTGCACTATCTGTTACCGGTAGCTGCTTTTCAAACAGGTTTCTGCCAAATGTATTATTCCGGTAAGGTATTTTTGCAATGGCTGCTATGGAAGGAAGTACGTCAACCTGTGAACATACCTCATTTACCCTTTTTGCTTTCAGGCTGGCCGGCCAGTAAAACAACAGGGGAACATGTTCGCAGGTTAACCCTTTACTGGTATAAGCCTTGGGCAGCAGGCTTCCGGCATTGCCCCTGATGCCATGATCTCCGATAAATACAAACAATGTGTTGCTGAAATATTTTTCCTTACCGGCGGCTTCCATGAATTTCCGGTAGCAGTAATCCGTATACCGGAATGCATTCAGTTCTTCATTGTTCTCAAACCCGTTTTTTTTGAGTGTCGCATCCGGCAGGTTCACAAATGTAAACTCCTGCCTGTCTTCTTCCGGGATGGTGAAAGGCCGGTGGTTATCTGCCGTTTGTATGATGGCAAAAAATGGTTTTTCCTGCCTGCTCAATATGCCATTGGCTTCCAGGAATAAATTCTTATCGCTGATGCCCCACACATCCACTTTCTTTGCCTTAAAATCGTCTTGCGAATAAATGCGCAACCCGTTTATATTGTTAGATAACAGGCCCTGGATATTAGCCCATGTAGGATTTCCGCCAAGAAAATAAAACCGTTCATAACCGTTAAAATCGTTGATGATGGTATGCTGGTCCACTACATTCGGATTGCGGCTTGCCGTACTGGGGCTTTCCACATCCGGCGTTCCGGTAATGGTTGCCCAAACACCCCTGGCAGTGCCAAAAGCCGGTGTAAAACAGCGATCGAAAAATACACCGTTGGCACATAGCTGGTCAAAATAAGGGGTAGTATTCAGCGGATTGCCATGTGAACTGCTTTTATACGCACTGAAACTTTCACAAATGACCAGTATAACATTTGGCTTTTTGATAAATGTGTCGGTTGGTATGTAATTCCTTTCAAAATTCAATGTTTCAATGTTGGGATTGGGTACATCCAGGTAAGCTGACATCAGTGGATAATGCGCTTTCAGTTTTTGCTTATCATACCCGGAATGTTTGAAATTCAATGTGCTGAAAAAACTCTGGAAAGGATTAAGCGCCGTATTCGCTTTAAAATCATCGGCAAATGTAAACGCATCGCTCCACCGCAATGGAAACTGGCCAAATTTGCCAAATGTAAGTGCACCCAGCAATAATACAAATAACAGGTAATAGCCGGTTATTTCTTTCACGCCAGCGGCAGGCTTGTCTTTACCGGTGATGCTTACCAGCAACCGTTTGTGCAACCAGCCAAAAAAGGCAGCCAAAACGATGAGTATACCGGCAATGGTAAATAACGGGTAGGATTCAAACATCATATTGAATGAAATACCGGCATCCTGTAAAAAGTTAAGCACCGATGCATTCAGCCGCTGCTTCAGGTAATCGTAATGGTAAAAATCAGCACCCAGGAAAATAAGCACGGTAATAAAAACAATCAATATAAATATATTCCAAAACGGGATGGATTTATTGTTCTTAACCGGGTTTAAGAAAGGAAGGCTGCAGAGCAGTAAGGTTCCGAGGCCAAACATGGAAACGAATTTGGCATCAAACCGCAATCCCAGTAAAAAAGCAGAACCACTGAACGGGCGGTGTTCACCCCGGTAATGAAAGAAAAAAAACAGCCTGTATATGGAAAGGGTTACCAGGAAGATAAGCATCACTGAAAAAACCCACCTGATAAGCCTGGGAATCCTGTTTACAAAACCCATGTATATTATTTTAAGCAGCCGCTAAATTAGATTAATTATTTTTGAGGCTTATTTATATTAACCAATATTAAACAATCTGAAAACGAAACAGGCCCTTATGCCGGTGATAAACTGATTTATATGATGGTTATATATAGTAAATTGTTATTCATACATGAATAAACTGCTTCAAATTGACAGGCAACTCTTCCAGGTCATCAACGCCAGGTGGAGCAATGATTTTCTCGACTGCCTGTTGCCATTTTTAAGGAATTCCCATTTCTGGTATCCATTATACCTTTTCCTGTTGCTGTTTGCATTTGCCAATATCCCTAAAAACAAAGGCTGGTGGCTGTTATTTGCAGCAGGCACCGTTATCTTATCTAATTTCATCAGCAGCGACCTGATCAAGGAAAATATTTTCAGGATAAGGCCATGCAATGATGCCGGCCTGGCAGACAATATCCGGGTACTGGTTACTTACAGGCCGCAGAGTTCCAGTTTCACTTCATCCCATGCTGTTAACCATTTTGCATTGGCTGCTTTCTTTTTCGGAACATTAAAAAAGTATATGGGAAACTGGGTTTATCTTTTCTTTGCCTGGGCAATGGCAATCTGTTATGCACAGGTGTACGTGGGGGTGCATTTTCCCCTGGATGTGATATGCGGAGGGCTTATTGGTTTAGTTTTAGGATATTTGCCGGCAAGAGCTTACAACAACAATTACCAACAGGTATAAAAATATGGCTGAAATATTTATTCTATTGTCTCTCATTTTACTGAATGCTTTGTTTACGATGAGTGAAATTGCCCTGGTAAGCGCCCGGAAAGGGAGGCTGGAAAGCCTGGCCAATAAGGGAGACCTGAAGGCAAAGGCAGCACTGGACCTGGCTGAAAACCCTGAAAAGTTCTTGAGCACCGCCCAGATTGGTATCACCCTTATTTCAATCCTGACGGGTGTGTATTCTGGTGAAAAATTTGGCAAAGACCTGCAACCATTGCTGGAAAGGTTTGAACCCATCCGGGAATATTCCGGAACCATTGCAACCAGTATCGTGGTCCTTATTGTAACCTTTCTGTCAATTATTTTCGGAGAACTTATACCCAAGAAATTCGGCCTCATACGGGCAGAAAAAATATCACGCATCATAGCCGGCCCCATGATCATCCTGTCAAAAGCCATGCACCCGTTTGTATGGCTCCTGAGCAGCAGCACAAATGTGATCTTCAAGATTTTCAACATTTCCAAAGCCAGCGACAGTTCGGTTACGGAAGAAGAAATAAAAGCGATGATATCTGAAGGCAGCGAACACGGCGCCATTGAAGAAGGTGAAAAGGATATCATAGAACGGGTGTTTCACCTGGGCGACCGGAGTATCACTTCCCTGATGACCCACCGTACAGATATTGTATGGGTAGATGCAAAAGACACGATTGACACATTCAAAACAAAATTTTCGGAAGTGGTTTATTCCACTTTCCCGGTTTGTGATGGCTCCATAGATGATATAAAAGGGTTGATATATGTGAAAGACATGGTAAAAGCAGAACCGGGTACATTGCTGGGCGACATTACCAAACCTGCCTTATTTGTTCCGGAAAACAACAAGGCTTACCAGCTGCTCGAAAAATTCAAGGCATCACAGATACATACCTGTTTTATTGTTAATGAATACGGCACTTTGGAAGGGATGATCACCATCAATGATATATTGCAGGCCATTGTTGGCGATGTGCCGCAAACCGGGCAGGATGAATACGAGATCGTTGAAAGGCACGATGGAACATACCTGGTAGACGCCCAGATACATTTCTATGACTTCCTGAGCTATTTTGACAAGACAGACTGGATAGACGATGAACACGAATTTGACACCCTGGCCGGCTTTGTATTGCATGAACTGGAACATATACCCGTAACCGGGGAATCTTTTGACTGGAGAGGATTCCATTTTGAAATTATAGATATGGACGGCCAGCGGATAGACAAGATACTGGTAAACGTTTCAGAAGAAATGAAAGAAGATATGGAAGAAAGTTAGAAACTGAAGGTAGCCGTTGCATCCGGATTGTTCAGTTTGGTGCTTTTACGGCTACCGTTAACCATTACATGCAGAAGGCTTATTTGTTCTTTTTTATATTCATACAAGAGGTTATCCGTTATTTCCAAATTATTTATCCGTTCTATGCCGGATGCTTCAAAATAACTGTAAATGCCTTCCTCAATCTCTTCATAGCCGATGAATGTTAGTTGAACCGCCCTGCCATCAATGTTTATTTTCAGGTGTTTTTGCACATAATCATCCACCAGCCTGTTCATCGATGCTTTGTTACCCGGATGCAGCAGGTCTACCTTTACCCGGTAAGCTTTGCGCAAGGTATTTTCAAAATCGTCGGTAAACAGCTTACAACTCACTTCCAGCGATTTTTCACGGGCATTATGTTCTATTTCCGTAACACTTACATAAACAGGATGCATGCCCGAACCACCGCAAAACAGCATAATGCAGGCAGCTGATAACCATTTATAAAATATTGATACCATTTAGCGAAGTTATTTCCAATAAAGGTTAAGTTTACAGAAATTTGATTTCAAAATTACTATAATTACAAGCTGCAGCCTTTAAATATGAATGATTTTGCATTATTTTTTAAATTAGGCTGGCAACATATTATAAGCTGGGATGCGCTGGATCATTTGCTGTTTATTGCCGCTATTACGGCCATTTACCTGGTAGAAAACTGGAAACAGGTAGCTATACTGGTAACGGCATTCACAATCGGCCATTCGGTTACCCTGGCTTTAAGCGTGTATGATACGGTAAGGATAAGCAGTAACTGGGTTGAATTCCTGATCCCGCTAACCATTGTAGCAACTGCCATATTCAACCTGTTACACAGGGATTATTCAAAAGCAACCTTGCGGATGAATTATTTCCTGGCTTTTTTCTTTGGGTTGGTACACGGGCTCGGCTATGCAAATACCATCCGGTTCATGCTGATGAAAGGACAGCAGATTGCCATGCCGCTGTTTGGATTTAATGTAGGGCTTGAAGTTGGCCAGTTGCTGGTGGTTGCGGCCATTTTATCGGCCAGTTACTTGCTGGTGAATAAATTATCGCTTAAGCGGAAATGGTGGGTTTGGAGTTTGTCGGCGGTAGCTTTGTGCTGGGCATCTTACCTGGCTATTGACAGGTGGCCATTTTAAACAAATTGCATTTTATCACTCAGGTTATACATCATAATTATTACAAATGAAAAAAACACTTATCCTTTTTCTGCTTTCGGCTGGCATATGCCTGGTACATGCACAGGATATTAAAAACAACCCGGGAAGCAACCATGGCAACAGGTTTGAACAACTGGGCACCATTTTATCAAGCCCGAATGAGTTCCGTACTGCCAGCGGGGCACCGGGGCCAAAATACTGGCAACAGCGCTGCGATTACGATATCGTTTGCGAACTGGATGAGCCAAACCGCAGGCTGAATGGCAAGGAAACCATCACCTACTTTAATAATTCGCCCGATGTACTGACATACCTGTGGTTACAGCTTGATGAAAACCAGCATAGTTCCGTGAACAATTCCGGTTACCAGGGCAGTAATTTCATGCAGAAGAACCTGAGTGAAGAAGATATTAAACGTATGAGCGGCAAGAAAGACCGTGAATACGGCCATAATATCCTCAAAATAACCGATGCGGCCGGCAAAGCCCTAACATACAGCATCAACAAGACGATGATGCGGGTAGAACTTCCGCAGGCATTGAAACCCGGACAGCAGTTCATTTTTAAAGTAGAATGGAATTATAATATTATAGAAAGGACGAAATACGGAGGCAGGGGCGGTTATGAACATTTTGAAGAAGACGGCAACGACCTCTATACCATGACGCAGTGGTACCCGCGTTTATGCGTGTACTCCGATTTCCAGGGTTGGCAAAACCATCAATTTGTGGGTTCAGGAGAATTTGCACTCACTTTTGGGAATTTCAAGGTGGCTATGACGGTTCCGGCAGACCATGTGGTGATGTCAACCGGGCAGGGACAGAATTACCAGCAGGTATTATCGGCCAGGGAATATGCCCGCTGGCAAACGGCCCAAACAGCTAAAGATGTAACTGAAATTGTAACGCTGCAGGAAGCCACCGCCAAAGAAAAACAGAAATCAACACAGAAGAAAACATGGATTTTTAAGGCCGATATGGTACGTGATTTTGCCTGGGGCAGCAGCCGTAAATTCATCTGGGACGCCATGCCGGCTTATGTGGAAGGAAAGAAAGTGATGTGCATGAGCGCATATGGCAAAGAAGCGTATAACCTGTACCGTAAGTACAGCACGAAAGCGGTAGCCCACACCATTAAGTCATACAGCAAATTCACCATCCCCTACCCTTACCCGGTAGCCCAAAGCCTGGAAGCTGCTAACGGTATGGAATACCCGATGATTTGCTTCAATTTCGGGCGATGCGAAAAGGACGGCACATACAGTGAAGGCACAAAGATCGGCATGCTGGGTGTGGTGATACATGAAGTAGGGCATAACTTTTTCCCCATGATCATCAACAGCGATGAAAGGCAGTGGACCTGGATGGACGAAGGCCTCAATTCGTTTGTAGAATACCTTACCGAAGAATTATGGGATAACAAATTCCCGGTTAGCAAAGGCCCGGCATACAAGATTGTAGATTACATGAAGCTGCCCAAAGACCAGTTGGAACCGATCATGACCAACAGTGAAAACATCATACAATTCGGCCCCAATGCATACAGCAAACCGGCTACAGGCCTCAACATCCTCCGTGAAACCCTCATGGGAAGGGAACTATTTGATTATGCTTTTAAGGAATATGCCAGGAGATGGGCATTTAAACATCCAACACCGGCCGACTTTTTCCGAACCATGGAAGATGCCAGTGCTGAAGACCTTGATTGGTTCTGGAGAGGCTGGTTTTATGGCACTGAGCCATGCGATATTTCCCTAGACACCGTTAAATGGGCCAACCTCAATACAGAAGTATCCACCCCGGTGAATACTCCCGAACGTACCATCACACAAAGGCCCGGTAAACCGATGCTCAATAATTTTGATGATATTTCAAAAATCAGGAACCGGGAAGACAAGAAAATAACTTTTGCTACCGATGCTGACCTGTCGCTCAGGGATTTTTACTGGCATTATGCCAGGGGTTCTGCAAAAGTGGATACTTCCGGTATTTCGGTTACCATACCGGCTGTTACCCAGGAAGTGCTTACCCCGGAAGAAAAAATTCAGATAGCCGGCGGAAAAAACCTGTATGAACTCACATTCAGCAATGTAGGCGGGTTAGTGATGCCCATCATCATTGAATGGACATATAAGGATGGAACCAAAGAAACAGACAGGATTTCTGCCTATGTATGGCGTAAGAATGAAAACAAGGTTACCAAAACCTTCCTGAAAGATAAAGAAGTAGTTTCCATAAAACTGGATCCCATGAGGGAAACCGCTGATATCAATGAAAAGAACAATAGCTGGCCGGCCATATCAGAACCTTCTAAGTTTCAATTATTTAAATCCAAATCAAATGCACCCAGAGGCGCCGGTGGCAGCCAGGGAAATCCAATGCAACGGGAAATAAAATAACCAGGTATTTAATTTAATAGAAAGCCGGATTTATTATAATCCGGCTTTTTGTTAAAACCGCTTCATATATAGAAATGATTGCATAATTTTATCATTCTGAATCAAATCAGGGTATTTTGTGCCCTCCATGCTTAAATTCCAATCCTTCCCAATATCACTATCCCTTTAAAAATGCATCAACGCTGTATGCAGGTTTTCTAGTGTAACCAATCCGCAAACCCCAAAAAAGAAAGCATTTTGTTTTACTCTACAAACCAATTTATCATGATCAATTCTACACTTACCCCCTCAAAGAAATTAGCATTTTTTTCGGTTGCCTTACTGGCAATTTTGGTTGTTTTTAATTCTAACAAAGTACAGGCACAGGCATTTTGCAATAATGAAGTGGTGCTTTGGTCTGAAGATTTCGGCACCGGCCTCACGCCCTCATCAGACCCCAACATAACCAGCCTGAATTACCAGGAAACCGGTATTTTAACGCAGGAAGGAACATATCGCATCGTAAATGTAGCAGATCAGAACCCAAACTGGTTTAAAACACCTGACCATACGCCCGGTGATGTTGATGGAAAAATGATTGTGGCTAACAGCAAGGCCGGCGATATATATATTAAAGAAAACAGCCGGCCTACCGGTTATCCGGCAGGTTTTTATTCTGTACATTTTTTCATGATGAATGTGAATTATTCCGGCAATTGCGGGCCAAACCCGGTTTTACCCCAACTGTCTATCAGTGCCGAATACCTGGATGCCAATAACAACTGGGTTCCATTACAAAATTCACCGGTAACCTCTGCCCTTATTCCGGAAACTTTTGATCCTGTTTGGATACATATGGGAGGAATATTCACCTTGCCGGTAACCGGAAATTTTTTGGTTACCAATATCAGGTTTACCATTACCGATGTTACCACTTCTACGGCTTGCGGAAATGATATAGCCATTGATGATATTAAATTTTCTACCTGCTCCGACGGTGGCCCGCTACCGGTAAGTTTCATTAACATAGCAGCCCAGAAAAAAGGAACCGGTGTTACTATTAGCTGGTCTACTGTTTATGAAGTGAACAATGACTATTTTGAAGTGGAAAGAAGTAATGATGGAGGCCTCACCTGGACAACCGTTATCAAAACAACAGGAAGCGGCACCAGCAGCACCACGAAGAATTATACTGTTTACGATGCAAAACCTGTTCCGGGTACAAATTATTACAGGATCAGGCAGGTAGACCAGGACGGCAGTTCCAGGTATTCTTCAACCGTAGCCTATAAATTAACCATATCACATACCGATGTTTCTGTTCTTTCCAATCCATTTACAGCAGGCATTACCATTGATTTTCTAAGCCATAGCAACCAGGTTCTCAGCATACGCCTGTTTGACAATAATGGTAAACTCATTAACAGCCAGCAAATGAATATGGCCCGCGGAAGTTCAAGAAAAACAATAGAAACGGTAAACCTGGCCAGGGGAATCTATATACTGCAGATTTTAGACAAAAACGGGCAGGTACTATTTAAAGACAAACTGATTAAACAATAAATTTTTTCATAATTTGTTAATAAACCGGTACTTGTGACCGGTTTTTTTATACCCGCTTAACACCAAAAAGCTTGGATTTATAAAATTTGGGGGCTAATTTTACATCACTGAAACCAGGGGGCAGGATTTTATCCTCTCGTCACCCCAAAATGATAATCCGGCCCAATATCCCATCTCTTTAATGATACAACATAGAAGTTTGTATTATTATTTTGAACCAGATTCACCGAAAAAGTAAATAAGAATCATTTTTTTGCTTAATTATACAAACCTCTGTCATGAACAATATAACCCATGTAAGAAAAAAGGCAATTCCGCCAGGAATACTTGCCGCAATAGCTGCCTTTTCGTTTCTGTTACCGCTTAAATTGAAAGCGCAGTTATATTGCAACAATGAAACGATATACTTTTTTGAGAATTTTGGAACCGGAACTACACCCACGTCACATCCAAATATAACGAGCCTGCTAACTTACCAGGCAACCGGCGAAATGGAAACAGAAGGTATTTACCGGATTGCTAACAACACTTTTCAGAAAATAGAATGGCATACCGCCCCGGATTATACTGCATCAGATGTAAATGGAAGGATGCTACTGGTTAATGCAGGTACCATTGGCGCATTTTACCGCAAAATTGTAAACCTTCCCGGAGGATACACACCCGGATTTTATGGCGCAAGCCTGTATTTCATGAATGTAAATACACCGGGAACCTGTGAACCGAACCCGGTTTTACCCGGATTAACCATCAGGGTAGAATACCGCGATGAATTCAATAACTGGATTGAATTGATCAATTCTCCCATCGCTTCAGATATTATTCCGCAAACAGCAACACCTACCTGGGTAAAAATGGGCGGTGTTTTCACCTTGCCTTCAACCGGAAGTTTTGTTGTTACAGATATACGGTTGTCATTATCTAATTCTGTTTTTGGCAGTTGCGGCAATGATTTTGCCATTGACGATATTAAACTGGCTTCCTGCCCGGATGGGGTTCCCATACCGGTAAAATTCCTGAATATTTCAGCACAGAAAAAAGGGACTGGTGTTAGCATTAACTGGGCAACAGCTACAGAAATAAATAATGCGTATTTTGATGTTGAAAAAAGTATTGATGGCGGAAATAGCTGGGTTGCCATCAACCGTACCAAAGGAAGCATTAACAGCAGTGTAATAAGAAATTATACAGCATATGATGCAAAACCTGCCATCGGAACAAACCTGTACAGGATAAAACAGGTTGATCTTGACGGCACTTCAAAATATTCAACAACCGTATCATTCAAAATGGCCATTGAAAAAACAGCCATTTCTGTACTTGCCAATCCGTTTACGTCAATTATTACGGTTGATTTCCTGAGCACGCGTAACCAGTTGCTCACAGCCCGCCTGTTTGATAATACCGGTAAAATGGTAATCAACCGGCGCATACCGGTTTCCGGTGGCAGTTCCCGGGAAACCATTGAAACCGGTAACCTGGCCAGGGGAATCTATATACTGCAGGTTGCAGATGAAAACGGCCAGGCGGTTTATCATGAAAAACTGATCAGGCAATAAATAAGATTATATTTACTTGAAATGAAACCGGCTCATATAATAATGAGCCGGTTTTGTATGTGTATGTTTTGTTTCAGGGGAATATTAATTAAGTAACCTTCACTACTGCTTACATCCCTTTGAATTGTATTCCATCAAGAAAAACATTCGTTTTTGTTTCAACCAGTTCTTTGGCCGATCTGGCATAAAGGAATATGATAAAATTCCCGTCGGTCCAGCTTTTTATTTTCAGGTTCATCCCGTTTTCATCCTTCCAGTAATCAATTATACCGTGTATGTTTTCCTTTCCCCTTAGCCGGTGCCCCTTGCCATAACCCACGGCAGATGTAACTTTAAACAGGGTCTTTAAATAGTCAAGATAACTAAGCATCACCGGCTCCACGTCATCTATTTTCAAATCAACCTGGTTAAGCTGCACACAAATCAACCCATAACCGGTTTCACCGGTTATACATTCTGCCGTATATATTTTTGATGAATCTTCACTGTAACTCACATTGAATGTGCCGGGGTCGCAGAAAAAATAGGCGGCACAGCCTGATTCGCCTATCGGGTACTTTTTTACTGACTGGCCATTACCCGAAGTAATACAAAACAGGCTTACTAAAAACAAAATGAATCTTATCATGTGCGTTTACATATAACAGTTAGTGAAGGGACATTATAACAAATACATAATCTTCTGTTGTATATCTCACAAGCCCGTCCTGCCGTCACGCAATGCCTTTTTCTTGCCTTTGTTCTTCCTTTCCCATTCCAGCATTTCGGCCGTTTTATCTACTTTCTTATCCTTATCCGGCGCCTTGGCAGAAACCTTAGCAGCTTCCGGAAGTACCAGGTTATTCCTATCCCACTTCTCTGTACGGATCACCCTCCCGGAACCCGGGTCATAATATTTCCATTCACCGTCTTTTACACTGTACGGTTCTGCTTTTACAATTTTGTAATCAACAATTTCACCGCTGCCGGTTCCGTAAACGGCTACCGTATCGTATGGGGCATCCGGATTATATCCTTTCCAGTATTCTTCCCGCTCCAGGTCTCCTAAAAAAGTAAAATACTGCTGAAGGCCGTCTTTGCCGCCATAAGTATAATGTTCCACCGCAATCAGGTCGCCTTCCAGGCTGTACTTCCGCCAGTAACCATGTTTTTCACCTTTCTTGTATTCTCCTTCCTCTTCGTAACCGGGGTTTCCCCTTAACTCCTCCACTTTTATGACCCACTTGCCATGTTTCTGCCCGTTTTCTTTGATTGCATTGATGGTATCTCCCTTTGCATTCAGCTTGTATTCCTTGTACTGGGCATTGCTGCCTGTTGCCAGTACAAACAGGCAAAACAACAAGATGGCGAATTTTGGATTACATACATTTTTCATACGCATATGTTGGATCAGTTTAATTTCCGGCTGATAAACAATTTTTTATTACAAAAATTGTATTCAAATTTACATCATTACTCATTTCACTAATTGTTAATTATACCTGCTTTTGAAAGACTTCAAAAAATATTACCTGGTTAATGCTTCACCGGAAGATGTATACAATGCCCTTACCAACGAAGCTACCATACAATTATGGAGCGGTGAAGAAGCCATAATGCCCCGGCAGCCCGGTTCGGAATTTTCGCTTTGGGGCGGAAGTATCTGCGGCATCAACCTCGAATTTGTACCCGGAAAAAAAATGGTACAGCAATGGTTTTTCGGCGAACAGGAAGAACCGTCTATCGTTACCATTATCTTGCATCCCGACAAAAAAGGAACATCGGTTGAATTAAGGCATACTAATATCCCGGATGAGGATTTTGATAATATCACATCTGGCTGGAACCTCCAGTATTTCGGTTCAATCATTGAATTTTATGAATAGACAATGCCAACTGCTTAATTAACATGCATGCCCGGTAAAAATTTTCTGTCAAGCGCTGTTACATTACCCGGAACCATTTCACGTATATTGAAAAATATCAGTATCCAGAAAAAGTTCCTGCAAGAGCATATTGCACCCATCATACAAAACTGCATGAACAATAATGACGGCAGTATTGATGACGGGGATATAAAAAAGATAAACAGTTATTACGGGCTGGCGGTTCCTGCTATCCTGGGCGAAGCATTTTGTGCTCTGCGGGGAACAGCCATGACGCATAGTGAAAGGCTGGCCAGTACTGCACAGGGCGCCATGACGGGCCTCTTTGATGATTTTTTTGATAAGGATTACCTGTCGGATGAAGCGGTTGAAAACATTATTAAAAACCAGGGGCAGGCCGGTAAAAAAAAATCAAACCAGGCGCTGTTTGATATTTTTTATAAAACCGCCCTTGCCCATGTTCCGGATAAGAAATTGCTGGTAAATGCATTGATAGATGTGTACAAAGCACAGGTTTTGAGTAAGAGGCAGGTAAACCCGCACATTGCAACTGACGAACTGCTGGATATCACCATGCACAAAGGAGGCAGTTCTGTGTTGTTTTACAGAACCGCATTTTCACCTGCTATCAGCAATGCGGAACATCAGCTCATTTTTAACCTGGGTGCCATGATGCAACTGGGCAATGATATTTTTGATGTGTATAAAGACAGGGAAAGCGGTATCAGCACTTTAATTACAAATGCCAGGCATATGGCAGATATCCGCCGGCTTTTACAAACAAGGCTGGAAACATATTTTGCCGATGCCTTTTCTCTGGGCTACCCAAAACGGAATACAAGGGCGTTCCTCGATATCATATCAATTGGCGTGTACAGCCGTTGTTTTGTTTGCCTCAACCAGCTTGAAAAAAATGAAAAAAAGAGTGGCGGCGTTTTTGATGTGCATGCATATACAAGGAAACAGCTTATCTGCGATATGGATACCAACATGAACATGCTTCAATCCGCCATCAAACATATCTTCGTGGTACCATAAAAAAATCCCTTTCCATAACCATGAAAAGGGACTTACAGATTTTTAGTACCATTTATTTTATTTCCAGTTTCAACAGGCTGGTATCGTCAATAAAGGCTTCCAGTTCATCTCCTACCACACATTCCCCAACACCTGCCGGAGTACCGGTAAATATCAGGTCGCCGATATTCAATGAAAAATAATTGGAAATATGTGAAATGATCTTGTCGAATGTAAATATCATATTCCCTGAATTTCCCTCCTGCACCTGTTCGCCGTTTTTCCGCAGCGAAAATTTAACCGATTTGGGATTAAAGCCCGGCGACACATCAATAAACTTACCAACAGCAGCCGAATTGTCAAATGCCTTTGCTTTTTCCCAGGGCAAGCCTTTCTGCCGGCATTCATTCTGTATATCCCTTGCGGTAAAATCGATACCTACTGTATAACCGTTATAATAATTTGCTGCATGGCGCTCCTGAACATATTTTCCGTTCTTGCAAACACGCAACACTATTTCACATTCATAATGGAGTTCATTGGTGAATTCAGGGTAATAAAAAGGGGTGTGCGATTGTAATAGGGCACTCTTGGGTTTCATGAAAACCACTGGCTCCTCCGGGATATCGTTACCAAGTTCCTTGGCATGGTCAGCATAATTTCTTCCAATACATATAATCTTCATGGCAACGCAGGTTTTTTAATTGGGTTTGGTTTAGAAAGCGAAAATAAAGAAAAACACATTAAAAAAACAATATACATTTTATTTATTATACGGGAAGGAAACTCAGGTTATTCACTTCGCTCATGGTCCTGTCTAAACCAATAGCAGCAAAGTTTTCAATTATTTCAACCGATTTTTCAATTTTATATTTCACAACCGGAATTTCTTCCTTGTACCATTTACCCAGTACAAAATCTGCCTGCATTCCTTTGGGAAAACTGTTTCCTATGCCAAAACGCAGTTTCGGGTAGGCGTCGGTTCCAAGTATGTTTTGTATATCCCTTAGCCCGTTATGTCCGGCATGGCTACCGGCAGCCCTTAACCGTATCTTATCCAGGGGCAATGAAAGGTCATCAACAACAGTGAGGGTATGAACCAGCGGTACCTTCTCCTTGTCCATCCAATATTTAAAAGCACGCCCGCTGAGGTTCATATAAGTAGTTGGGCAAATGCAGATGAAAACCTTCCCCTTCCATTTCACTTCGGCCATATAGGCAAGCCTGTCGGGTTTAAACATCCCGCCGTGTTTCATAACAAATGCATGAACCACATCAAAACCGATATTATGCCTGGTATTGGCATATTCATTACCAATATTGCCCAGGCCAACAAGTAAGTATTTAGACATCGGGGTAATTCAATATTTTACCGGGTAATGGTGAAGCAATCATCAGATCATCTCATTCAGGTGCTGCTGCAGGTCGGCATCGGTTTTTATTAGTACATCCCTTACCTTGCTCCCCTGGTTAGGCCCCACAATGCCTGCGGCTTCCAGTTGGTCCATCAGCCTGCCGGCCCTGTTATAACCCAGTTTCATCCTTCGCTGAAGCAGCGACGTACTGCCACTCTGGCTGCTTACAATGAGCCTGGCAGCATCTTCAAACAGTGAGTCCTTGTCATTCATGTCAAATTCCCTTCCCTCTATCTCTTTTTCATCCACATACTCCGGGAGCAGGAATGCATCAGGATAGCCCCGCTGGCCTGAAATGAAATCTACAATCTTATCCACTTCCGGGGTATCCACAAAAGCACATTGCAGGCGAACGATATCGCCGTTATAGCTGATAAGCATATCCCCTTTACCGATAAGTTGTTCAGCGCCGCCAGCATCCAGGATGGTTCGGCTGTCTATCTTGCTGCTCACCTTGAATGCTATCCGTGCCGGGAAATTAGCCTTGATGGTACCTGTTATGATATTAACAGAAGGGCGCTGCGTGGCAATGATCAGGTGTATACCGATGGCCCGGGCCAGCTGGGCCAGCCTGGCGATAGGCATTTCCACTTCTTTTCCCGCCGTCATGATCAGGTCGGCAAACTCATCCACTACCAATACGATGAAAGGCAGGAACTGGTGGCCTTTTTCAGGGTTCAGTTTCCTGGCTATGAACTTTTCATTATACTCCTTTATATTACGGCAACCGGCTTCCTTCAGCAGGTCGTAGCGGTTGTCCATTTCTATGCACATCGCATTAAGGGTATGAATTACCTTACGCGTATCCGTTATGATAGCATCTTCTTCACCGGGCAGTTTTGCCAGGAAATGCTTTTCAATGGTCCTGTAAATGCTCAGTTCCACTTTTTTGGGGTCTACCAGCACGAATTTCAGTTGCGACGGATGTTTGGAATACAGCAATGAAACCAGGATGGCATTCAACCCTACCGATTTACCCTGGCCCGTGGCACCCGCCATCAGCAGGTGCGGCATGCTGGCAAGGTCAACAATGAAATTCTCGTTGTCAATTTTTTTACCAATGGCAATGGGCAGCGAAAAACTGTTCTTCAGGAATTTTTCAGAAGAAAGCAGTGTTTTCATGCTAACCAGCGTTTTTTTCGCATTGGGCACTTCAATACCGATGGTTCCCTTTCCGGGAATAGGCGCAATAATCCTGATACCCAGCGCTGCCAGGCTGAGGGCGATATCATCTTCCAGGTTCTTGATCCTGGATATGCGTACACCCGCCGCGGGTATGATTTCATACAAGGTAACCGTTGGGCCAACGGTAGCGGATATACGCTGTATGGTGATGTCGTAATTCTTCAGCGTACTGATGATCTGGTTCTTGTTGTTTTCCAGTTCATTGGCATCCTGCACGATCTTTTCACTGCCATGGTTTTCCAGCAGGTCGAGCGAAGGGTATTTATAATCACGCAGGTCAAGCACCGGGTCGTAAGGTTTCAGTTGCTTTACCTTTTCGGCTGTCAGGGGTTCTGAAGCCGGCTTGTCTTCCACGGTTTTAATTTCCAGTTCCAAAGGGGAAACACTGGCCGACTTATTGCCGGACGCTGGTATTTCCGGTGCTTTTTCCGGTACTGCCGGTTTCAGATCTATTACAGGTTCAGGGGCTGCAGCCGGCATTTCCTTTTCCATCATTTCCAGCTTATTGGGAACATTTTCCGCTTCCGGCTCCTTAACCGGAACCATGGCTGCATTTCCCTTCATGCTGTTACCCTTCATGGCAGCATCAATCGTATCTTCTTCATCGGGCCATTCTTCGCGAGCCATGCTTTGTAATTCAGCATTATCTGCTTCTTCCTGTTTTTTTGATTTTCCGGGTAAGCCGAACGCCGGGTTAAAACGCCAGATTACATAGGCCAGGAATGCAACGCCTATGATGCCGATGGTGCCTATTTTGCCGATGGTAAGGTACATCCAGTCGCGAATCATATCGCCAACGGCGCCGCCCCAGGGAAAAACATTTCCGAACATGATAACAGCGGCCGTAACACTTATCAGCGGCAACCCAATTACCAGGTATTTGATATTCCTGAAAATGGAAAAAACTTTTTTCCCAAAGAACAGGTTTACACCTGCCACAAAAAATAATGTACATATAAGGTATGAAGCGATACCGAATCCCTTATAGATGAAAAAATGGGAAATGAATGCGCCAAATGTGCCCATCAGGTTGGCCACTTTGGTATCTGTTCCCAGGAGTAAGCGATACCCTTCACGGAATACCTTATCCTGGTCTTCATCCCAGGTAAATAAATAAGAGGTGAAAGCGATAAATAATAATAATGCCAGCAAGAGGCACACGCTGCCGGCTATCTTATGGGTACGCTCGTCTGCAAGCAATTGCTTTACTTCAATCTGTACTTCCTTCTCCTGCTTGAATTTTTCCGGCTTAACAGGTTCCTCGTTGGATTGTTGCGATTTCTTTTTATTGGCCATCTTTTACAAAGATATAAAAATCAGACAGTGATTTTACTATTGTAATCATTTTGATCATGCTTTACTTTCACTATCCCTTTAATTAAAACAAGCGCTTACAGGGTAAAAAAAGTAATCATGAAAATCGGTACAAATGTATGAACTGTATTCAGCTTCAGCGAATTTATGCAGGTTTGGCATCGATACGTCCTGTTTGAAAAAAAACAACATACCTTATTATCAACCCGGTTTTTTTAGAATGCAATCGAACACGGATTAATATATGCCGAAGTGCAAGCTCCGTTAACCATTGAAAATTACAAATCAACATTTTCGGCCTTACTAATTTTCCATGCCTGCCAGGTTCATTTCTTACCAAAAAAGGCCAGGAAGAGCATTAACCATCCTCCTATGAAACATACGCCGCCAACAGGTGTGATAGCACCAACCCAGCGCAATCCCGGCTGAACCGTAGCCTGTAAATAGGTAAGAAAATACAGCGAGCCGCTGAATAATAAGATTCCAGCTAAAAAAAACCGGCCGGCAGCCAGTGTTTTACCTGAATTGAATTCCCGGTAAAGCATCCCGGTAAGCAACAGGGCCAGCGCATGATAGAACTGGTAACGTACACCGGTTTCAAATGTGGCAATGGCATGATCGCTGATCATTCCTTTAAGACCGTGTGCAGCAAATGCGCCCAACATAACCGAAAGCATACCCGCAATAGCTCCAATTCTTAAAAAACCTTTATGCATACAATCCTGTTAACTGGCATTTCTTATGATGGTATCCAGGCAATCTTCCTGCAAATTTTCCGCATCCAGCACCAGTTTTGCCATATGGTAAAATGATGCCCGCTCCTTCATCTTCTGTTCAATAAAAAAAAGCAATTCTGCTTCATTGATGTTTTTAACGAGCGGCCTTTTCTCTTTTTCCGCCAATACGTTCTTAAGTATAAACGGGGCGTTAGCCGAGAGGTAAATGGTAAACCCCTTTTCATTCATCCATTGCATATTATCGTAAAAACAGGGCGTTCCGCCTCCACAGGCAATGAAATGCCCGTCTGCATCACAGCTGCTCCTCAATAATTCTGCTTCCTTAACCCTGAAAAAATCTTCTCCTTCTTTTTCAAAAATATCCACCACAGATTTGCCGGCATCCTGTTCAATCAGCTCATCCAGGTCGAGAAACGGCATTTGGAAACGTTGCGCCCACCTTCTTCCCCAGGCCGTTTTTCCGGTGCCCATGAATCCGAGCAGGAAAATACGCTGCCCCGGGATATATGTACCGGATTGATGGATAATTGACATCTTCTTTTAATTTGTTTACAAAGAAAATGAATATACTGAATTGAAAAAATTAATTACTCAACAGGATGTGGAGTAAAATAAAAGCGCTCTTATTTCTTCTTTTTGAAATCGCCCCGCTTCCATGCCTTGATGAATTCATTCCAGGCAAAGGGGTTAAAGATATTTTGCGGCGCTACTTGTCCGGAGTAATACAGTTTATTGGCGCTTTGGCGCAGGTATTGGTTGGATGCTTCCCTTCCGTCTGAAGGCAGGCTGGCCATCAACAGCCTCCTGGTAGCCTGGTTATTATTGTTCCTGGCAATGGTGATGTCATCATCAGGAATTTTCGTATTTACAAAATCCCTCTCAAATTGCTCTTTGCTGATGCGTGGTTTAATAATGGTTGCCGGCAGGTAAACCGTATCATTTACCATCAACTGGATAACACTGTGCTGGTTGCCCTGCAGGTTTTTGGGTATGTTTACCAGTTGCGGTTTATAACCGATACTGGTAAATTCTACCGCATCTCCCTTTAATACCACGATACTGAATACGCCCTGGTCATTGGTGATGGTTCCCCTGTTCTGCCCTTTTACAACAATACTAACAGATGGAATCCCTTTCAGGCTGTCGGCCGTCATTACCACACCAAAAAGCTGAACAACAGAATCCTTGAAATTTTCAAACTGGGCATGGGCTGAAAGCGGGAAAAAAAAACTGAATATGATGATGTATCGTAATGTTCTGTTCATGTTTAAATCTCAGGAATTGATATGCAGTAATTACAAATCATTCCCCTTTTTGTTTTCCTCCCGTGAATTTGTATGCTGTGAATAACTATATAACAGCCTTAAAATTAACAACATTTGGTAAATGTTAAACAAAGTAAGCCCTTCAATGGTTAATTTTGCACCAGGAATAGGTTTTTTAACAAATAATTGAACGATGACCAACCAAGATATACTGAAAGCGCTAGGCAATGTGCAGGAACCCGATCTGGGGAAAGACCTGGTTACATTGAATATGGTAAAAGATATTGCCATAGACGGAAAAAATGTTTCATTTACTGTAGTACTCACAACGCCCGCCTGCCCGTTGAAGGATATGATAAAAAATGCATGCATCAATGCTATTAAAATACTGGTAAACAAGGAAGCTGAAGTAACGGTGAACTTTACCAGCAATACCAGCACCAACCGGATGGATGGAAAAACCGTTTTATCCGGCGTAAAAAATATCATTGCTGTGGTAAGCGGAAAAGGCGGTGTGGGAAAAAGCACCATCGCAGCAAACCTCGCAATTGCCCTTGCTGAAGGAGGTGCAAAAGTGGGGCTGATGGATGCCGATATTTACGGGCCCAGCCAGCATATCATGTTCGGTATACGCGGAGAAAGGCCTATGATGCGTGACGACGGAGAAAAAGGGCTGATCGTTCCCATTGAAAAATACGGCATAAAAGTGATGAGCATCGGCCTGCTGATAGATGAAAAACAGGCCGTGATCTGGCGCGGGCCGATGGTTAGCAGCGCCATCAGGCAATTTGTAACAGAAGTAGACTGGGGAGAACTGGATTACCTGATCATTGACATGCCACCCGGAACCGGAGATATACATTTAACCATGGTGCAAACCGTACCCGTTACCGGAGTTATTGTAGTTACAACCCCGCAACTGGTTGCCCTGGCAGATGCCAAAAAAGGAGTTGCCATGTTCGGACAGGCACAATTGAAAGTACCGGTGATTGGGCTGGTGGAAAACATGAGTTACTTCACCCCGGCGGAATTACCGGAAAACAAATATTTCATTTTTGGAAAGGACGGAGGAAAGAACCTGGCCGATGAATTTGATATTCCGTTCCTGGGACAGATACCATTGGTACAAAACATCCGTGAAGGCGGCGATGCCGGTGTACCGGTAATGGTGAGCGATGATATCATATCAAAAGCAGCTTTCATGGAATTTGCCGGCAATGCAGCCAGGGGAATCGCTATGCGGAATGCCAACCTGGAGCCGACTAAAATTCAGGAAATGATGCAATAACAGGCAACTCAAATTTATAAATTCAATGATAGCCGGGTATTTATTATTGCCCGGCTTTTTTATATTGACTTTATGTACTGCTGAACATTTTATTTCATTCATCTTCATTCCCCTTATCCGGTAACCATTCATTACATTAGCAGATGAAATCCCCTTTCCTCAAACTGATATTTGCAACCTGCATCATTGTTTCCTGTAATCATTCAAAAAAAATGACCTCACAAAAAGACAGCATCCCGGCAACGGCAATCAATGGTACATTTGATATACAGGGCCATCGCGGCTGCCGCGGCCTGATGCCGGAAAACAGCATCCCTGCCATGATATATGCATTAGGCCTTGGTGTAACCACCCTTGAATTGGATGTGGTAATAACCAGGGACAAACAGGTGGTATTATCTCACGAACCTTTCTTTAACCATGAAATAAGTACAAAGCCGGATGGAAGCTTTATAACAGAAAAAGAAGAGAAGGATTTCAATATCTACCGGATGAATTATGATGAAGTGAAGCAATTTGATGTCGGTATGAAACCGCATCCCCGTTTCCCGCAACAACAAAAGATAAAAACAGCAAAACCATTATTGTCTGCGGTATTTGACAGCATAAAAGAACATATGATGATGGCCAGGCGGCCCTTTCCCTATTTTAATATTGAAACAAAATGCATGCCTGTCACCGATAATCTATTTCACCCCGAACCGGCTGAGTTTGCCAGGTTGCTGATGCAAGTGATCAGTGAAAAGAATATGGACGAGATGGTTGTGATACAGTCGTTCGACATACGTACATTGATTTATATACATCAGCATTATCCGGCTATAAAAACCTCCCTTCTTATAGAAGCGGAGGATATAGGAACCCTGGATGAAAAATTAAAAACCATGGGCTTCATGCCAGATGTACTTAGTCCGGACTATATCGCAGTTACCAGTAATTTAATAGATAGATGGCATGCGCAAAAAAGGAAAGTGATTCCATGGACAGTCAACGACAAACCCTCTATAGAAAAACTGAAACAAATGGGTGTTGATGGAATCATTACAGACTATCCCGACCTCCTCATTAAATAAATTACTGAACTGCCGGGCAACCATATTTATCCTTGTTGCCAAATTTATAGGCGATGCCAATGGTAATACTGGCATAATGGTCTTTCTGGTTTGGGTCTGCAGACATACTGAAACCGTCCAGGTAATCGGTACGCATTAACCGGTATGATACTTCACCATTGATTGCCAGACGGCTGGAAAGGTTATACCGCAAACCGGACCCCACCGGCACCACCGGTATAACACGGGGAAGTGGCGTTACTGCATCCACGGCCAAACCGGTAACCACCGTTGACACTTCACCGAAATAAGCCGGGTTAAAACGACTGTAATCCCTGCTGATATTAAGTATTGATGCAGCAGCACCTGCAAATAAATATGGCTCAAATTTCCTTTCATCATAATTACTGCTTAAAATATTCCAGTGTACAAGTAAACTGATTTCATGCACGGAAGCATTGAATGAAAAGTTTCGTTGCTTCCGGTAAGCGGGCGTTGCATATATGGACTCATCAGCAGCCAGCCTGGCATAATTATATTGCAGCCTGGCTGAAAAGGATGGATTGATGATACGGGTTACATAGATGCCGGCCCCGGGCATGATGGTTTCTATGGATCCGGGAAAATGCGGGGTAAGGTCGCCCTGGTAAATAAAGCCGCCCACATGAACACCCGCTTCCCAACGGGGTTTTACAGCCTGCTGCGAAAAACTTTCATATGGAATTAACAATACCGCACAGATAAATGAGGGAATGGTAAACTTTGTTACTGACATCGGGTGTGTTTTTGGTTAAACAATATGGATCCAATGTACAGTTGTGCTATGCGATGCCTGTTTAAGTTGGTTTTAAAATGATTACTTACCTGGAATGCAAAAACCGGGCAGAATATTGCGTGCTAACAAATATTTAACGGAAGGAAGTGGTAAAAGATGGGGATGCGGGATGCAGGATACAGGATATTGGATACAAGATACTGGATACAGGATGCAGGATACTGGATGTAGGATGCAGGGATAGAACAGCCATAAACACCCTCAGGAACCGGTTTATAACGTATATGATTATACGCAATTACGCTTTCACCTGCCCAGCCATTCCATTGCGTTCTTATAATTAAGCTTGTCTTTGAGGCTTGCAGGGAAACCCATTGAACCGATCAGTTTGCCCGGGTGGTGCTCACCTAACGGAAAAGGGTAATCGCTTCCAAGGCAGATCTTGTCTTCGCCCATCAGGCGGATGATATATTGAAGTGCATCTGCATTATGCACCAGGCTGTCTATCCAGAACCTGCCGATATAATCCCTGGGGTTTACCGGGTTATCAACCGCTACCAGGTCGGGCCGAACGTGGAAACCATGCTCTATCCTTCCGATGGTGAAGGGAAAGGAACCGCCCCCGTGTGCAAAGGCCACTTTCAACCGCGGAAACTTTTCAAACACTCCTCCGAAGATCATGGAGCAAATGACCCTTGATGTTTCTGCAGGCATGCCCACCAGCCAGGGCAGCCAGTATTTCTGCATCTGGTTTTCGCCCATCATTTCCCAGGGATGTACAAACAAAGCACAACCGTTTTTCTCTGCCGCTTCATAAAACGGGAAAAAACGTTCATCGCCCAGGTTTACCCCGTTTATATTACTCCCTATTTCAAGCCCGGGCATCTTCAATTCATGCAGGCAACGTTCCATTTCACGGATGGCCAGGGCGGTATCGTGCATGGGTACGGTTCCCAGCCCGATGAACCTTTCCGGCTGCTTTGCCACGGTATCTGCAATATGGTCGTTGAGGAACCGGGATGTTTCCAGGCAGTCTGCTGGTTTAGCCCAGTAATTGAACAGGACAGGGATGGTAGACAGCACCTGTATGGTAACATCTGTTTCATCCATCTCCTTAATCCGTACATCGGCATTAAAACAGTTATCCTCCACTTCACGGAACAGCTTATCGCCCTTCATCATGCAGGCCTTACAGTTACGGTGTTCCAGGTGGATGAAATCGCCATACCCGAATCGCTGCACCCAGTTGGGCATCTTATCGGGCATGATATGCGTGTGGATGTCAATTTTCATGAAAAAATTTCAGCAATGGCAAATTTGAATTTTTATATGTGCATATAGCTGTTGCAGAATCATTACTCCCATATCCAGTATCATATATCCTGTATCTAGTATCCCGCATCATTTATCTCTTTCAAGTATCCAATTCTTTCACCTAACCCTTCTTCACCGGGGGCGCCATTACAGCCCCGCATTTACTGCAGGTACGCTTATGCTCATCTGCATAAAATCCTTCCATCACCGGCGGCAACTGCTTTACAATATCTGACACATGCAGGTGCTCTTCATATAATTTATTCCCACAGTTTTCGCAGTACCACAAAAACCCGTCTTCTTCCGTTTCCCGCACTTTTTCAATAACCAAACCAACGGTATTGGGACCGCGCTGCGGCGAATGCGGCGTTTTGGCCGGTAAAAGGAACATGTCGCCTTCATTTATTTCTATATCGCGGGGAACCCCGTTATCAATGATCTTAACAACAATATTACCTTCTACCTGGTAAAACAGCTCTTCACTCTCATTGTAATGATAATCTTTACGGGAATTGGGACCGCCAACCACCATCACAATAAAATTTTCGGCATCCTTGTAAACACACTGGTTTCCAACCGGGGGTTTTAACAGGTCGCGGTGTTCATCAATCCATTTTTTAAGATTAAAAGGAGCAGCTATAGCCATAATGTTTGATTTAAGACCCTAAGGTAAGAAAATGCGGGATACGAGATGCAGGAAACGAGATGCGGGATGCGGAATACAAGATACAAGATACAGGATGCGGAATATGAGGCAGGTTTTAAGCGGCGCAGGTAAAATTTGCAGCAGTTTTCCGTTTTCAGATTACCTTTATCCCATGCAACTGGAAATACCTTTTCACCTGGAAAATTATATAGGCGGACATTTTATCGGGCCACTCAGCGGGGCATATATGGATAATATAAACCCGGCTACGGGAGATGTGTATGGACAGGTACCCGACAGCAATAGTAAGGACATTGAAGTGGCTGTACTGGCAGCACAAAAAGCGCTTGAAAGCTGGAGCAGTATGGCCTTGGAAAAGAGGTTCATCATACTGAACAGGATAGCCGAACTGATTGATGAACACATGGAAACACTGGCCCTGGCTGAAACAAATGACAATGGCAAACCGCTTTGGCTCAGCAAAAAAGTTGACATATACCGGGCGGCTGCCAACTTCCGATTTTTTGCAACCGGGCTCATGCATTTTGCATCTGAAAGCCATCATGCAGAAGGCAGCATGGTTAATTTCACCTTACGCCAGCCCGTTGGCATCGTTGGCTGCATTTCTCCCTGGAACCTGCCTTTATACCTGTTTACCTGGAAAATAGCCCCGGCGCTGGCTACCGGAAACTGTGTCATCGCCAAGCCATCTGAAGTTACTCCCGTTACCGCATACCTGCTGGCCCGCATTTGCAAAGAAGCCGGCCTGCCCGATGGTGTGCTCAACATCGTTCATGGCAGCGGCCCTTCATGCGGCGAAGCCATCGTAAAACACCCGGCCATCAAAGCTATTTCCTTTACCGGAAGTACCCGGGCCGGTGAACAGATAGCGAGGGTGGCTGCACCGATGTTCAAGAAATTATCCCTTGAACTGGGCGGCAAAAACCCGAATATCATTTTTGCCGATTGCAACTGGAAAAAGATGATGGATACAACGGTTCAGTCATCATTCAGCAACCAGGGCCAGATATGTCTCTGCGGAAGCCGGATACTGGTGGAACAAAGCATCTATGACAAATTCATGGCCGAATTTGTTGAACGTACCAAACAACTTACCGTTGGCGACCCGCTGGATGCAAACAGCAAACAGGGAGCCATTGTTAGCAACATGCATTATAATAAGATTTTGAATTGCATTGAACAGGCCCGGAAAGAAGGCGGTACAATCCGCTGCGGGGGCAATGCCATTAAGCTGCAGGGCCGCTGCGAAAACGGTTACTTCATTGAGCCAACCATCATAGAAAACCTGGGGCCTGATTGCAAAACAAACCGGGAAGAAATTTTCGGTCCGGTAGTTACGGTACAGCCTTTTGCTACTACGGAAGAAGCGCTGGCACTGGCCAATGCAAGTTCGTACGGACTGGCAGCCACGGTATGGACACAGGATATTTCAAAAGCAAACCTGGTTGCTTCAAAAATACAAAGCGGCATCGTTTGGATAAACTGCTGGCTGCTCCGTGATCTGCGTACACCCTTTGGCGGTATGAAAGACAGCGGTGTGGGTCGTGAAGGCGGCTGGGAAGCCATGAAATTCTTTACAGAAGCAAAAAATGTTTGTGTACAATATTAGGTAACCGCAGAGACGCATAATTATTTTCTCTGCGCCTTTGCGCCT